>WNGG01013670.1_pt1 | contig 11733 bp, 10 predicted proteins | sample 5400661 | NCBI WGS metagenome assembly WNGG01 (sample SAMN13153372, study PRJNA577476) | soil metagenome | isolation source: 100 cm soil or saprolite under Garry oak tree replicate 1 | place: USA:California | collected 2016-06-15 | reverse complement strand
GCCCTTGCATTGGCCGTCGGACGCCATGACGGTTGCTTCGCCGATGCGCAGGCTCGCGTGCATCACCTTGTCGTCCGAGCCGGGCGGCACCATGCCGGGATCCTTGGGCTTCTGCGGCATGTCCTTCCAGCGCATGAGCATGTTCACTTCGGCGCCCAGCGCCTTCTTGTAGAACTCGATCGCCTCCTCGGCGCGGCCGTCGAAGAACAGGTACGGTTGGACTTGCATGGGGTCTCCTTTCAGGGTTTGACGGTTGAATCGCAAACGATGTGGTCGATTTGGATCATTTCTTGTTCGCCAGCTCCTTTTCCAATTCGCGCGCGCGGCCGATCGTCTCCTCGCTCACCTCGAAATCCTCCAGCTCGAACAACTGGCGCAGCTCGATCTCGCCCTCCTTGTCCTCGCCGAACGGAGCCGGCGCGCGCTTCGCCCAATCGATCGCCTCATCACGCGACTTCACCTTGATCAACCAGTAGCCGGCAATCAGGTCCGGGCCGGTGAACGGCCCGTCGAGCACGGTGCACTTGCCGCCGGAGAACTTGATGCGCGCGCCTTTCGACGTGGGCTGCAGTCCGGAAAGATCGACCAGCACGCCGGCCTTCGTCATCTCCTCGTTGTACTTCATCATGGCGGAAATGAGCTTCTCGTCCGGCATGACGCCGGCTTCCGAATCCCTGTTGGCCTTGACCATCATCATGAATCGCATCGCACCTTCTCCATCTGTTTTCGGGTTGCCGTAACCTCGGCTTTGGTCTCCGCCCCAAGGACGAACCGGGGGACGGCGCGCCGACAGCGCGGGCGAAAAATCCTTGCCGGTCACGGCGGCCCGGCCCCGCCCCCCTGGAGGGACCGAGAAGCAGCTTCCGGGCTTTTACGGTATGTTGGCGCACCATTGCCACGCCGACCCGGGCGGCATGGCTCGAAAACACCCGAGGCGGTTGCAATCGAACGAGGAAGAGATGGAGCAGAGTTCCAATGGCGGCCTTCCGCTCGGCGGCGTGAAGGTGCTCGACCTGACGCTCGCGCGGGCCGGCCCCACCTGCGTGCGGCATTTGGCGGACTGGGGCGCGGACGTGATCCGCATCGAGCCGCCGGTGGCCCCGCGGGAGGACCACACCGGCAACCGCCACGGCTTCGATTTCCAGAACCTCCATCGCAACAAGCGCGCCATTCATCTCAACCTGAAGGATCCGCTCGGGCACGCGGCCTTCATGCGGCTTGCCGGCGACGCCGACGTGGTCGTGGAGAACATGCGCGCCGAAGTGAAGCACCGGCTCAAGGTCGCCTATGACGACGTGCGCGCCATCAACCCGCGTATCGTCTACGGCAGCATCAGCGGGTTCGGCCAGCACGGCCCCTACGGCAAGCGCGCGGGCGTCGACCAGATCGCCCAGGGCATGGGCGGCCTGATGTCGATCACCGGCCTTCCCGGCCAGGGGCCGGTGCGCGTCGGCGTTCCGATCGCCGACCTCACCGCCGGCAACCTGCTGGCGCTCGGCATCATGATGGCGCTGTTCGAGCGCACGCGCACAGGCGTCGGGCGCTGGGTGCACACCAGCCTGCTCGAGGCGCAGATTTTCATGCTCGATTTCCAGGCCTCGCGCTGGCTCATCGCCGGCGAGGTGGCGCCGCAGGCCGGCAACGACCATCCGACCGGCATCCCCACCGGCGTGTTTCCGACCAGCGACGGGCACATCAACATCGCGGCAAGCTCGGCGCGGGTGTGGGAGCGGTTTTGCGACGCCATCGCCCGGCCGGAGTGGAAGTCCAAGGCCGAGTGGAAGACGTCGAAAGGCCGCAGCGCCGACCGTGCGGCCATCAACGCGGCGATCGGCGCGATCACCCGCGAAAAGGCGGCGCAACACTGGATCGAGCTGTTCGAGGGGGCGGGAATTCCCTGCGGTCCGATCAACACGATCGATCAGGCCTTCGCCGACCCGCAGGTGCGCCACCTCGGCATGGCGACGCCGATGCGCCACCCGCGCCTCGGCGACGTCAAGGTGGTCGCCTCGCCCATCACCATGGAGGGCGTGGCGAAGGACATTCGCCTGCCCACGCCCGAGGCCGGCGCGCACACCGACGAGGTGCTGCGCGCGGCCGGTTTCGCCGATGCCGATATCGCCGAGATGCGACGCAAGGGAATAGTATGATGGACACGCGCACCGCCACGACCCGCGAATATGCCGACGGCAAGATGCTCGCCGCCAAGGACGACGGCATCGGGCTCGTCACCTTCAACCAGCCGGACAAGCGCAACGCCATGTCGGTCGAGATGTGGCAGGGGCTTGCCGAGATCCTCGACGATTTTCGCGAGGACGCCGCCGTCCGCGTCGTGATCATGACCGGCGCCGGGACCAAGGCGTTCGTGTCCGGCGCCGACATCAGCCAGTTCGCCGAGCGGCGCGCCAATGCCGACGCGCAGAAGGAGTATGCCGCGGCGACCGAGGGCGGCCGCACCAGGCTCGCGACCTTTCCCAAGCCCCTCATCGCCAGCATCCGCGGCTTCTGCCTCGGCGGCGGGCTGGCGATCGCCATGCAGGCCGACCTGCGCATCGCCTCGGCCGCGAGCCAGTTCGGCATCCCGGCGGCGCGGCTCGGCATCGCCTACAACTTCGAGGGGCTGCGCACGCTGGTGTCGCTGGTCGGCCCGGCGCATGCGCGCATGATTCTCTACACCGGGAACCGCATCGACGCGCAGGAGGCGGCGCGCATCGGCCTCGTCAATCGGGTAGTGCCCGACGCGGAGCTGTCCGACGCCGTTCTCGATCTCGCGCGGACCATCGCCGGCAACGCGCCGCTGTCGATCGCCGCCAACAGGCTGTGCATCGACCAGATCCTCAAGGATCCGGCGGATCGCGATCTGGACTCGGTTGCCCGGGCGGGGCGCGTGTGTCTCGACAGCGCGGATTATCGCGAGGGCCGGACCGCATTCATGGAAAAACGGCAGCCGCAATTCCTGGGCCGGTGAGCATGACCAAACAGGATTTTCTCCGGGAGGGCCGCAGATGTTGTCTCGGCGCGCTTTCGTGAGCGGCACGCTCGGCACGGGTTTGTCCATCTGTGGAAGGCGGAGTCCGCCGACTGGCCGTGGGTTCCCGGCATGACGCCGCAACTTCCCGAGCCGTTCACCATCGAGAAGCTCGTTCCGATGATGGACGAGGCGGGCGTCGATCGCGCGGTCATCGTCCCGCCGTCGTGGCCGGGCGATCGCAACGACTACGGCCTGGAAGCGGCCGGGCGTTATCCCGGCCGCTTCGCCGTGATGGGTCGCATCAGCTTGCCGAAACCGGAGTCGGCCGCGCTGCTGCCCAAGTGGAGGGAGCAGCCGGGCATGCTCGGCGTGCGCGTGACGTTCACCCGCCTGCCCGGCGCCTCCGGCTGGCTCGCGGACGGCACCGCGGACTGGCTCTGGCCGGCGGCCGAGAAAGCCGGCCTTCCCGTGATGTTCCTTGCCCCCGGCAACGTGCCGGCCATGGCGCGCATCGCCGAGCGCCACCCGCAGCTCACCTTGGTCATGGATCACATGGCGCTGTCGGTCGACATCGCCAAGGCCAAGAAAATTCCCGAGGCGATCGAGCAGACGGTCACGATGGCCAAGTATCCGAACGTGTCGGTCAAGCTCACGTCCTCGCCGCTCTATTCGTCCGAACCCTATCCGTTCCGCGACATGACGGTGCACCTGCGCCGCTGCTTCGATGCCTTCGGCCCGCGCCGCTGCCATTGGGGCACCGACATCACGAATTCCCTGGCCAAGGCCACCTACCGCCAGCGCGTCACCCAGTTCACCGAGGAGCTGGATTTCCTCTCCGAGGAGGACAAGGACTGGGTCATGGGACGCGCGATCCTCGAGCGCCTAGGGTGGAAATAATTCTCCGAACCTCATGGTGAGCGAGCGCGCAGCGCTCGCGTCTCGAACCATGGAGGCAGGCGCTTGCTTCCATCCTTCGAGACGGCCCGCACGCAAGTCGGCTGCAGCCGACTTGCGCATTATAATGCTGATCTCGGGTAAACCCGAGATCAGTGCGGGCCTCCTCAGGATGAGGGCGGAGGGCTCACCCCATCTTCTTCTCCAGCCGTGGGATGATGTCGCGCGCGAGCGCCTCGATCTGCTCCTTCTCGTATTTGTAGGGAACGAAGATGATGCGGTCGATGCCGGCCGCGAGGTGCGGCTCGAGCTGCTCGACGCACTCCTCCGGCGTGCCCATGATGGCGCTGTCCATGGTCGATTCCGACCACGCCGCGTAGTCCCATTCGGTCTGCAGCCAGTGCTTCATCGGCGCCTCGATCTTGTCGCGCGGGCCGACGCAGATCGGCAGCTGGTTGGTGGAGGACAATTCGTCCGGATTGCGCCCGGCCTCCTCGGCGTAGCCGCGCACGCGTGCCCACGTGCGGGTGAAACTCTCGACCGTGTAATAATAGGTGAGCCAGCCGTCGCCCTTCGTCGCCGCGCGCTTGAGCACGGCGTCGACGTAGCCGCCGATCAGGATCGGCGGTCGCGGCTTCTGCACCGGTTTCGGCTGCAGCACCGCGCCGCGCAGATTGTGCGGCGGATATTCGCCGTCGACCCGCTCCTCGCTCCACAGCCGGGTGATGATCTCGAGGCCCTGCTCCATCAGCTTGCCGCGCCGGTGGAAATCGGCGCCCATGGAATCGAACTCGCGCTTGTACCAGCCGACCGCCGCGCCCAGCACCAGCCGGCCGTCGGAAATGTGGTCGATGGTCGCCAGTTCCTTGGCGAGGATCACCGGATTGCGCATCGGCAGCACCAGCACGCCGGTGCCGAGCTTGATCTTCGAGGTGCGCGCCGCCACCGCCGTGAGGATCGCCAGCGCCTCATGAATCGGGAAGCTCGGATCGACGCCGAGCAGGATATGGTCCCACGCCCACACCGACTCGAAGCCGAGCTGCTCGACCCACACCCCGTAGTCGATCAGGCCGCGGGCGCTCGGCATTTCCGGGTAGCGCGTGAAGTTGCGCATGGCGATGCCGAAGCTGGTTCTTTTCTTTACAGGCATGAAATCCTCACGTTCGGATGACAGATGTCGGATGTCAGAGGACGGACAGCATCAATCTCCGTTTCGGCTCATCCGTCATCTGACATCCGACATCCGACATCTGTCATCCGACATCTGTCATCCGGTATAGAGCCGCTCCGGATCCAGCTCGCGCAGCATGTCGAGCTCGCTTTGCCGCGGCGGCTCGGTGCGTCCGACGTTGGCGTCGATCGCGAGCGCAAAGCCGGTGTTCGCCTGCACGTCCTCGGCGTTCACTCCCGGATGCAGCGCCAGCACCTCCATCGCGCGCGTCTCCTCGTCGAACCCCATGACGGCGAGGTCGGTCACCACGCGCCACATGCCGCCGGCGACCAGGCCGCGCTCGCTGCGCGAGGCGCGGCCGTCGATCCAGCCCGGCGACGTGATGAAGTCGACCTTGTCGACGAAGCGCCGCTTCTCGTGCTTCATCGCCACGATCATCTGGGTGAGCGAGGAGATGTCGTTGCCGCCGCCGGTGCCCGGCAGGCGGATCGCGGGGCTTTCCGGCGAGCCGATGAACGAGGAATTGAGGTTGCCGTAGCGGTCGATCTGCGCGCCGCCCATGAACCCCACGTCCACGTAGCCGCGCTGCAGCAGCAGCAGCACGTCGGTGATCGGCAGCACCATGTTGGCACGGCGGGTGCAGCGCTGCTCGTTGGTCGACGGCGGCAGCGCGCCCGGCATGATGAACGGCCCGATGACGCCGCCCTCGAACAGGATGGTGAGCTTGGGCGCGTGATTTCGTTGCGCCAGCGTCGCGGCCAGCAGCGGGATGCCGACCCCGGCGAACACCACCTGCCCGTCCTTGAGCACGCGCGCGGCCATGATCGCCAGCAGCTCCGAGGCCGTGTAGGTCGAAACGTGCCTAGTCATTGGCGATGCTCCGTCCGCGCCGGCTGGCATCGAGGATCGCGTCGAGGCCGAGCAGGGAGAGATATTCGCTCCAAGATTTGGTGCCGTAATAAAACGTGTCGAGATAGCGCCGCGCGCCGGCGACCGCGTCCTTTTCCTTGGTCATCTGCGCGTAGAGATCGAGATGGGCGAAGAACGGCTCGTAGACGCCGTAGCATTCGTGCGGGGCGCAGCCGAACGGCACCTCCACCACCGCCTCGACCGCGAAGAACGGGATGCGCGTACGGTCGGGCGTGCGGCGGATGCGGTCGTTGGAGACGATGCGCTCCGTGGTGAGGATCACCCGGTTCGCCGCCATGGCGAGATCGATGTCGAGAAACTGCAGGCCGTCGAGCTGAGCATTGCCGTAAGGATCGGCGCGCTGCACGTGGATCAGCGCCACGTCCGGGTTGAGCGCGGGGAGCAGCAGCACCGGCTCGCCGGTGAACGGGCAGGTCATGGTCCTGACCTGGTCCTTCAATTGCTCGCCCACGTCGGAGCCGATCATCGAGCGGGTCGGGATGAACGGCACCCCCATGGCGCCCGCCCGGTAGCGCAGGCCCATGGACATGTGGCTCCACTCGTCGAAGCGCGCGAGCTTGTTCTCGGTGTAGTGCCGCATGATGCGCGACACGCCCCACACGATCCCCTGGCTGAACCAGCTGGTGACAATGTGTTGCGACGCGCCCGAGGCGAGCAGGATGTCACCCTCGGTCGAGGTGATCGAGCGCGAGACCGTGAGATTCTTTTTGCCGGCGCGCACCAGCGCCCAGATCATCGCCATGGGGGTGCGCGAGATGGTCGACCCGCCGAGGCCGACATGCTCGCCGTCCTTGACCAGCGCGGCCGCCTCCTCCAGCGACATCACCTTCTCGCGCAGGCCGCGGTCGCGCGCCGCCGTTTCCCGGCGCAGGTCGAGGTAAGGCTTGACCAGTGCCTCATGCACTGCGGCATCCGCCATCGCGTGTCGCTCCCTTAATCCTTGCCGGGATCAGTGCGCGCCGAGGCCGGCGTCGCGGTTGAAGGCCGTGATCATCTCGTCCCACACCGGAACGAGGTCGTGCAGGCCGCGCCAGAACGCCTGGTTCCTGCGCCGGTCGAAATCGCCGACCGCGACGCCCTGCTGCTCGACCCAGGTGAAGTAGCCGAGATTGAACATGCGCTCGCGCTCGCGCGCCGACGCCTCGAGCACGTGCTCGGTGCCGGCGCCGATCAGATAGGTCCCGCAAATCTCCGCGGCCCCTTCCGCGCTCAGCTCGCCGGTGTTGTGGCGGCGCTTGAGGTAACGCTCCAGCTCGCTGCGGTAGAGCGCGGCGTCGTCGGTCGCGACCGTGAGCAGCACGTCGTCCGGGCCGAGGTCGAGGTGCTTGGCGAGCTTGATCGTGCCCAGCATGTTGGCGAGGCTCGACAGGCCGAAGAAGCCGAGCGCGCCCACAAGCTCTTTCGACACGCCGAAGCGCCGCGCCAGATACCCCTGCCCTTCCGGCCGGTTGAACACGGCGTTGAGCCCGTCGGTCGCCTTGTCGGTGACGCCGATGACGAAATCCGTGTTCATCACGTTGTGGATGAGCGGCACGTGCTTGTCGCCGATGCCCTGGATGTTGTGCTCGCCGTAGCCGTTCATCAGCAGGGTCGGGCATTCGACCGCCTCGACCACGGCGATGCGCGCGCCGTGCCGCTCTTTGAGGAAATCGCCGGCCCCGAGCGTGCCTGCCGAGCCGCTCGCCGCGACGAACGCCGCGAGCCGCAGGTGCGGCGCGCCCGCGCGCAGATGGGCGAAGACGGCGGTCAGCGCCGGCCCGGTGCAGTGGTAGTGCGCGAGATAATTGCCGAACTCGCTGAACTGGTTGACGATGTCGTTGGCCGGATCGCGCGCCAGTTCCGCGCACCTGTCGTAGATTTCCTTGACGTTGCTCTCGGTCCCGGGCGTGCGCATGACGTCGCCCTCGCGGGTCACCCAGTGGCGCAGCCACTCGAACCGCTCGGCGCTCATGCCTTCCGGCAGCACGGCGACGCCGCGGCAGCCGAGGATGCGCGAGATCGCGACGCCGCCGCGGCAATAGTTGCCGGTCGAGGGCCAGATGGCGCGCTGCCGCGTCGGGTCGAACCGTCCCGACACCAGCCGCGGTGCGAGGCACGCATAGGCGGCGAGCACCTTGTGGGCGCGGATCATCGGAAAGAGCGCGCCGAGCACGACCACGATGCGCGCCTTCACGCCGGTGAGGCTCGCGGGCAACTCGACGTGCGCCGGAACGCGCGCGCGCCGGCGGCGGTCGAGATCGTTGAACCAGTGGACGCGAAACAGATTGGCCGGGTGCACCTCGTCCGGGCCGATGTTCTCGAGCGGCGCCAGCAGGCCGGCCGGCACGCGCTGCGGATCGGCGATCTCGGCGAAGGTCGGCAGCACGATGCCGCCCGCGCGCGCCAGTTCGACGGCCCGCCGGCGCACGGCCGCGTCCTCGACCGTGCGGGGAAAATCGAACGGGCCCCGCGTTCGCGGCCGTTCCCGGACGGGGTTGGCGGCGGCCGGGCGCGCCCGCATGTCGCGTGTCGCCATCACGCCGGCGCCCGATCCCGCTTACGCTGTCGCGCTCCGCCCATTCGTCCTATTGTCCTATTGTTAGAACCAGTATCGCTCAGGCCCACCCTTGGCAACCGCCGGGCGGCCGCGCGTTTGCCCGCCTGTGGCCATCGTGTTACCCGAACGGCGAAACCGGAGACCGCAATGCGCCCGCGCCCGCTCCTCGTCGCGCCGTCGATCCTGGCCGCGGACTTCGCCAGGCTCGGCGAGGAGGTGCGCGCGGTCGATGCCGCCGGCGCCGACTGGATCCACGTCGACGTGATGGACGGCCATTTCGTGCCCAATATCACCATCGGGCCCGCCGTGGTGAAGGCGCTGCGCCGCCACACGCAAAAGCCGCTCGACGTGCACCTGATGATCGCGCCGGCCGACCCCTATCTCGAGGCGTTCGCGGCCGCCGGCGCCGACCACATCATCGTGCACGTGGAATCCGGGCCGCACGTCCACCGCTCGCTCCAGGCGATCCGCGCGCTCGGCAAGAAGGCGGGCGTCACGCTCAATCCCGGCACCTCGGAAACGACCATCGAGCACGTGATCGACCTCGTCGACCTGATCCTCGTCATGTCGGTCAATCCCGGGTTCGGCGGCCAGGCCTTCATTCCGGACGCGGCGGAGAAAATCCGCCGTCTGCGCGCCATGGCGGGCGGGCGGCCGATCGAGATAGAGGTCGACGGCGGCATCGGGCCCGACACCGCCGCCGCGGTGGCGTCCGCCGGCGCCAACGTGCTGGTCGCCGGCTCCGCCGTGTTCAAGGGCGGTGCGCAGGCCTATCGCGCCAACATCGCGGCGATCCGCTCCGCCGCCGCTATGGCGCGTGGCGAGGCGGCGTGACCATCATGACGATCCCGCGCTACACCCGTGCCGACATGGCGGCGATCTGGGAGCCGCAGACCCGCTTTCGCATCTGGTTCGAGATCGAGGCGCACGCGGCCGACGCCATGGCCGAACTCGGCCTGATCCCGAAGAGCGCCGCGAAGACCATCTGGGAGAAGGGCAAGACCGCGGCCTTCGACGTTGCGCGCATCGATGCGATCGAGCGCGAGGTCAAGCACGACGTCATCGCCTTCCTCACCCATCTCGCCGAGATCGTCGGGCCCGACGCGCGCTTCGTGCACCAGGGCCTCACCTCGTCGGACGTGCTCGACACCTGCTTCAACGTCCAGCTGGTGCGCGCCGCCGATTTATTGCTCGCCGACGTCGACAAGCTGCTCGACGCGCTCAAGCGCCGGGCCTTCGAGCACAAGCTCACGCCCACCATCGCCCGCTCGCACGGCATCCACGCCGAGCCGACCACGTTCGGCGTCAAGCTCGCCTCGGCCTATGCGGAATTTTTGCGCGCCCGGGCGCGTCTCGTCGCGGCGCGCGAGGAGGTCGGCACCTGCGCGATCTCCGGCGCGGTCGGCACCTTCGCCCAGGTCGACCCGCGCGTCGAGGCACACGTGGCCAAGGCCATGGGCCTCGAGGTCGAGCCGGTCTCGACCCAGATCGTGCCGCGCGACCGCCACGCCATGTATTTCGCCGTGCTCGGCGTCGTCGCCTCCTCGGTCGAGCGGCTCGCCACCGAGATCCGCCACCTGCAGCGCACGGAGGTGCTGGAAGCGGAGGAATATTTCTCCGAGGGCCAGAAGGGCTCCTCGGCCATGCCGCACAAGCGTAACCCGGTGCTCAGCGAGAACCTTACCGGGCTCGCCCGCATGGTGCGCGCCTATGCGATGCCGGCGATGGAGAACGTCGCGCTGTGGCACGAGCGCGACATTTCCCATTCCTCGGTCGAGCGCATGATCGGCCCCGACGCCACGGTGACGCTCGACTTCGCGCTGGCGCGACTCGCCGGCGTCATCGACAAGCTCGTCGTCTATCCGGACAACATGCGGCGCAACCTCGACCGCCTCGGCGGCCTCATCCATTCCCAGCGCGTGCTGATCGCGCTCACTCAAAAGGGCGTCGCGCGCGAGGACGCCTATCGCCTGGTGCAGCGCAACGCCATGAAGGTGTGGGCCGGCGAAGGCGATTTCGCGACACTGCTCAAGGCCGACCGGGAGGTGCGCGCGAAACTCTCCGACAAGGACATCGAGGCGAGCTTCGACCTCGGCTATCACCTCAAGCACGTCGACACGATTTTTGAACGGGTGTTTGGGAAATCCCTCCCCTGAAAGGGGAGGGTGGCGACCCGGACTTGGTCCGGGGGAGCCGGGTGGCGTTCTCTCGGCGAGCGCGGTGCACGTGGAGAGCACCCCACCCGGCCGCGCGCTGCACGCGCGTCCACCCTCCCCTTCGGGGAGGGATTCCCATCACGCGCCGAATTGATGAGCAAATTCCTGATGAGCGAATGGTTGCTCGATCCGGACGTGGCGTTCCTCAATCACGGCTCGTATGGCGCGACGCCGCGCACGGTGCTCGCCGAGCAGGAGCGTTTACGCGCGAAAATGGAGCGTCACCCCACCCGCTTCATGGCGGACGAATTGCCGGGTGCGTTCCGCGCGGCGGCGGGGCGGCTTGCCGCGTTCGTCGGGGCTGCCGCCGACGACCTCGTGTTCGTCGAGAACGCCACGGCCGGCTGCAATACGGTGCTCAATGCGCTGCGCTTTGCCGCGGGCGATGAAATCCTGCTGACCGACCACGCCTACCCGGCGGTGCGCAAGGCGGCCGCCTATGCGGCGGCGCGCGCCGGCGCCCGCGTGGTCGAAGCGGCGGTGCCGTTCCCGGTCGGCGATGCAGCGGACATCGTTGCGGCGGTCGCGCAAAAGCTCGGGCCGCGCACGCGGCTTGCCATCCTCGACCACGTGACCTCACCGACCGCCGTCATTTTTCCGGTGCGCGAGCTCACCGCGCTCGCCCGCGCCGCCGGCGCGCGGGTGCTGATCGACGGCGCGCACGCCCCCGGCATGCTCACCCTCGACGTGCCGGCGATCGAGGCCGACTGGTACGTCGGCAATTGCCACAAGTGGCTGATGGCGCCCAAGGGCAGCGGGTTCCTGTGGGCGAGCCCGGCACGTCAGACAGACCTGCACCCGCTGGTGATCTCGCACGGCTTCGGCCAGGGATTTGCCGCCGAGTTCGACTGGGTCGGCACGCGCGATCCGAGCGCGTGGCTGGCGGTGCCGGCGGCGATCGATTTCCACCAAAAACTCGGCGGCCCGATGCTGCGCGAGCGCAATGCCATGCTGGCGCGAACCCAGGCGACGCGGCTCGCGAACGCCTGGAACACCGAGCGCGGCGCGCCCGATC
>WNGG01013658.1_pt1 | contig 11734 bp, 9 predicted proteins | sample 5400661 | NCBI WGS metagenome assembly WNGG01 (sample SAMN13153372, study PRJNA577476) | soil metagenome | isolation source: 100 cm soil or saprolite under Garry oak tree replicate 1 | place: USA:California | collected 2016-06-15 | reverse complement strand
GGCTTCCCTTGGCTCGCAGTCCGTCATTTCCCATTTAAACAGCTGCATTTCGAATTCATTCCAAGTCGAGTTCGGAGCATCGGCGGCGGAATGAATTCTGATGCCAACCGAGCCGCCGGGCGGCTTCGGCACGATTGCCGCGGGTTTCGCGGAGCATTCTCTCGAAGAGCGATTTCTGAAAGGCGGCAAATTCCCGCTCATATAAACCTTTGCCGGGAACCGCCGCATCCGAAGGCGGTCTGATCTCTTTCGGCAGGTCTTCTGGGAGAATGTAGGAGGTGGTGCCCATAGAAATCGCCCATTCGATGGCATTTTCCAGTTCCCGAACATTTCCCGGCCAGCCATATGCAGCCAGCAGTTGATGGGCTTCGGGACTGATTCCTGAAACTTCCGGGTCCGGCGCGCACCGGATGTGCCGATACTTCTTAATAAAATGCGCGGCAAGCAGCGGAATATCTTCGCGGCGTTCGGGGAGCGTGGGCATTTCGAGTGGAAGGACATTCAGGCGGTAAAACAAATCTTGCCGGAATCGTCCTTTTTGGACCTCCTCGCGCAAATTGCGGTTCGTGGCGGCAATGATCCGCACATTCACCTTGATGACAGCCTTTCCACCAAGCCGCTTGATCTCTCCCTCTTGAATCACGCGCAGAAGATCCGCCTGCATGTTGAGCGGAAGCTCACCGATTTCGTCCAGGAAGATGGTGCAACCATCCCCCTCTTCGAACAATCCTTTTTGCTGGGCGACAGCGCCCGTGAAAGCACCCTTTTCATAGCCGAACAGCTCACTCTGTAACAGGCTTTCGCTGAAGGCTCCGCAATTCACCGGAATGAATCGGTTATGCGATCGGGGACTATTCCGGTGAATCGCGTATGCGACCAGCTCTTTGCCTGTGCCGCTGGGGCCCAGGATCAGTACGGGCCGCTCGCCGGGTCCGACCCGGCTGATGAAGCGGTAGACCTGCTTCATCCGTTCACTGTCGCCGATCATTCCGTGCTCGGCGTAAAGGAATTCGTTCAGGCGCCGGTTCTCACCTTCAAGCCAGGCGACGTATCGTACGTGTTCGAGGGCTACGGCCGTCGCGCCGGCGATGGATTCGAGCAGCTCGACGTGTTTCCCTGTAAACCATTCGAAACCAGACTTCGCCATCTCGGCATAGATCACGCCGACCTTAGTGCCGAATGTCGCCATGGGGCAGCAGATCGCCTTCTCCTGATAATCCGAACTGCCTCCACGAAGAACCCTCGACGCAACTGTTTCGTCGACCGGAAAAGCGTCGCCATTCGGTGAACCCGTACTGCGATGTGTCGAAGAAATGAAGTGATTCTCATCGTGGCCCGCCAGCAGAATGGCCACGCGCTCGGCCGGTATGACCTGGAAAATGAAATCCAGTATGCGCCCCTGGATTTCGTCCGCGCTGCGAAGCTCGTTGATGGATGCGTTCATCCGCAGAAGAGCGGCAAGCGTGGTTGCTTTCGCGGCCTCGTATGGTCCGGCACGATCCGGAGGGTGATGGCCGTAGCACCAGCTTCGCTCCGTATCGGTGAGCATCAACAGCCCCTCATCCACTTCGTCATGGAGGAGATAAACAAAAATCGAACGCCCTACTCGAATGTGGTCGCCATGCACAACGATCTTTGCCGGAAACGAGAATTCATTGACGAAGGTTCCGTGCTCGCTCGCACAATCCCACAGCAGGCACCGGTCATACTCGAAGGAAAGGCAGCAGTGCTTAGGCGAAACCAGCGGATCGTTCAGAGAAACGTTATTACGTGCTCCTCGTCCGATTTTGAGATCAGCCTCGCCGATAAAGAATTCCGTTCCCTCCAGCGGACCCGAGATCGCCAGAATTCTTGGATTCATGTGCGGACAATAGTAGTGGATTGGGCCGTTCTCTCGCACGATAAAACGCTGTTGCCGCAGCTAGACAGCAACTCGTTTTGCTGGCTAGCATCGGAGGTTGCTAGACAGGAAACGGCTTTGCCATGTAGCACCGGCGTTTCCTAGACAGCATCTGGATTTGCTGGCTAGCATCCGCGGTTGCTGTGCAGGAAACGGTTTTGCCATCTAGCATCCGCGTTTCCTAGACAGCATCTGATTTTGCTGTCTAGCATCCGCGTTTCCTAGACAGGAAACGGTTTTGCCATCTAGCACCGGCGTTTCCTAGACGGCATCTGATTTTGCTGTCTAGCATCCGCGTTTGCTAGACAGGAATCGGCTTTGCCACGTAGCATCCGCGTTTGCTAGACACCATCTGGATTTGCTGTCTAGCATCGCGTTTGGAAAATTGCGTTGAGGAATTCCCCTCCTCGCAGAGGAGGGGAATGCTGCTCCGAACCACCACAACCTATATGTTGTGCACCACAACGTATAGGTTGTGGTCATCGCCGTTTCCCACCGTCTCCAAATTCGTAAGTTACTGGCAGCAAAGGATAGGCATTCGAACCATTGGATGGCACAGGCCATGCCCTACAAGGCGGCGTTGGTTCGGAAGAAAATCGCGGGGGTTGATCCCGCAGAAAGGAGGACACATGACACAGCCAAAATCGATCAAAGCATCTCTTGGTTTCAGGAAGTTATCGGCCGGTGATGTTGTAGCACGCGCCAACGCCGTCTTGGAAGGGTTGTATACAGGAAAAGACGATTATCCCAACCCGCCCCTGGATCAGGCAACACTGAAGGCCCAAATCGACGCGCTGTCCGGTGGTATCACGGCCGCGTTGGATGGCGGCAAGAAAGCTGTTGCTGCACGGGAGCACCTGAAGGAAGTTGTCATCAAGTCGCTCGGTCAACTCGGGCACTACGTCGAGGCGAACTGCAAAGACGACATGCCGACATTCCTGAAGAGTGGCTTCCAGCCCATTTCCACGACACGTACTCCGGCAGCGCCGTTGTCGGAATCGTTCCGTAAGATCGCTCCTGGCAGGAACAGCGGTCAAATGGAAGTGACGCTCGTGTCCCAGCAGGATGCGCTCAGCTATCAATTGCGCTGGGCACCTGTCGGTCCGGGTGGGACACCGGAAAATTGGACCGAGCGGCCGGTCGGCAGGGCGAGTGAGTCTGTCACGCGGATCTGCACGTAGGTCTCCCGTAGCGGCGGTCTATGACCGCCGCTACAGTTGAACACATTTTCGAGAGGTTATTCGCATGGCGAAGTTACAAATCGGCATCATCCATCTCGATTTCCCCGATAACCCCGAAGAAGAATCGAAGGACTATGTGACGTGCTTGAGCACCGAGCGACTATCCAGGTATGCGGGAATCCCTTCAGAAGGAATCATTGGCCAGATCCTCCGGCCACTGGCACCGGGCGAACGCATCACGCCGGAAAATTTCGCGGCCAACACAGTCTTTGTGGACTTGATGCAGGGAGTGATCGCTAGCCGCGGGCCTCAGACGAAAGATCTGATTGCGGACGCGAAGCGCCTCCGCCACGGTACGCTTTTCGTGATCGATCGCCGCCGCACGCGCGCGCCGGAAGGTCCCGGTCGTGAAATCCGCGAACAGGATATTTTCGGCGAGTTCGAGGTCAAGAGAGGCCGGATCGTGCCCGGCTCTTATCGCCCCAATCTCAAGCACTACATACTTACAGAAGACGGCTTCTTCCAATTGGGTCCTGACTTGGAGGAATCGCTCCTGGTAGTCCTCTCCGCGATTCCCGATCCGGATGACGAGGCAGAATCACACGGCCTGCCGAACTGAAATCCTGAGGCCTGTAGATCGGAATCAGATCTTCTCAACGTGAAGGATGGCGTGAAGGTCAGCCGCTTTCAGTGCGTCATCGCGTAGACGACGAAATTAATACCCATGCGGTAGGCCTGGCCGGAGAATTTTTCGGGATAGCATCCGACGTCCATGTGCTCCCATGCGTCGCCTAAATCCGAGTTGTAGGTCACGATCACCATCAATCTTCCGGTGTCGTCGGAGATTCCGAATATCCGCGGTTCTTTATCCGATGATGATTCCCAGGTCTGGCGTCCATAGCAGCCATTACTAACATTGGGAATTTGCATGATCGTATCTATATCGAAGAAGGTGTGAAAAATCTCATGCGTTAAAGGGACGGGCTCGAGCCTGCGGTCCGGAAAAACCTTCGCCATCTGCCGCTCAAAATTTGCCCGCTGATAGATTCCCCAAAAATCGTCGGCGTGCAGAAATCCGCCGCGGAGTAAATGCTCACGCAGGCGAGCGGCTTCCTGTTCGTTCAGCAACATTTGGCCCGGCTCGACAATATAGAGGTAGGGGAAATCAAACAGTCTCGGATCCATGATCTCCATGGGGTGCGGCGCTTCACGGTAAGCCTTGATGCTCGTCAGCCGCTCCACTCCCCAGATGAATTTGCAGTCAGCGGCGGGATAATCGGTGCGCCAGCCGCCGCCGAAGCCGCCCTCCCCACGCTCCAAATCGTCGCACTTGAAGCCTCGCAGCGGCGGATAACGGGCAGGAAATGGTCCGCCTCGTTCCGGAACGCCTACGCCCGAATACATGAGACGCGTGTAGTAGTATTCGGCGTCATTATCAGGCGGCGAATCGAGGGCCCAGGCAAGCGAAAGCACCACCATACCGAAGAACAACACCAAAAGCGCTCTCTTCATATATTGTTCAGATTCTACTGGAGCAGGTATTGTACCTGATGCTATTCGGATACGACAAAGACATCGTTCGCTTCCGCCATTTCGCGCGCTGACGGAGTGATGATGGTCTTTTTTCCGATGACGATTTTCGAGTTGGCCAGCACTGCTGCACGAACGTCTTCTTCGCAAACGAACCCCACGGGTTTTGTTTCCGTTTTCTCCACTTGCGGCCGCGGAGGTTCGAGATCCTTGTAAGAGGACAATGGAGGGGCGGCCGGCGGTGAGGCGGCAACCGGCGCGGGGTTACCCGCAGTTGTTCTGGCTCCGAGCCATTGATCGACTAATTCTTCGATCGCACGGCGGCCACCAGCCGCTGCCGCATGCACGGCGGCAGTCTTCGAAGCCGCCGGTGCGGCAAGCTCCCGCACGCCATAAGCGACTCGTTTGAGGTTAATGAGATGCAGCGGGGAAATGTTATCCGACGTGATGTTGCCACCCGCAGCGCCGCAACCCAAAGTCATGGAAGGAAAGAGATTCGTCGTGTAGCCCACTGCGCCGAGTGCCGCAGGAGTGTTCACGCAGATACGAAATGCGGGCTTGCGCAACGCAAATTGACGGACCACTTCTTCGTCGTTCGTGTGCACACTCAGCGTGTGGCCGAGGCCGCCGAAATTCAAAATCTCGATGCACTTCGCACAACCCTCCCGCCAATCCTTCACCACATAAAACGCCAGAGTGGGCGAAAGTTTTTCCCTCGAGATCGGATAATCGGGCCCGACTCCATCCGCGTATGCCACCAGTGCGCACGTGTTCGAAGGCACGGTGAAGCCGGCCATTTCGGCGATTTTTACAGCCGCTTTCCCGACGATCTTTGTGTTCAATGTGCGGCGTGGAGTCTGGATGGTCCGTTCCAGCTGGATTTTTTCCTGAGGAGTGCACACGTGCGCTCCCTGCTTTTTCAACTCATCGAGGACGGTTTCTTTAATCAACTCGTCACAAATCATCGCTTGTTCGGATGAGCATAGTGTCCCGTTGTCAAAACATTTTCCGGTGAGGATGTCGCGGACCGCTTTCGAAACCTCGGCTGTCTTCTCGATATAGGACGGCACATTTCCGGGACCCACTCCAAACGCCGGCTTTCCTGCGCTGTAGGCTGCTTTCACAAGGCCCGTGCCTCCGGTCGCGAGAATGAGTGACGTCAAGGAATGCTTCATCAATTCCTGCGTCCCTTCCATCGTTGGAAGCCGCATGCACGAAATGACATTTTTCGGTGCTCCTGCGCGCTCGGCCGCTTCCGCGATGATTCGGCTTGTCTCGCCGATCGAACGTACAGCCGAAGGATGCGGGCTGAAGACGATCGTATTTCTACCTTTCAGCGCGATGAGTGCTTTATAAATCGCTGTGGACGTCGGATTCGTGGACGGAATGATCGCTGCGATCACGCCAATCGAAGTCGCGACCTCAAAGACTTTCTTCTCTTTGTCTTCGTTGACGATTCCGACCGTTTTCATGGGACGAATAGCGCGGTAAACGTCGTCAGCGCAAAAGAGATTCTTCAGTGTTTTGTGCTCGACGGTCCCGTAACCGGTCTCGTCGACGGCAATCCGGGCAAGCGCCTCGGCATTCGCAATCGCAGCTCTCGAAATTTCCGAGAGAATCCGCTCGACCTGGTCCTCGGCGAAATCTTCAAATTTCAACCATGCATCGTGCGCCGTCTCGACGAGGTGCCGTGCTTCCTGAACAGATTCGAGGTCCTTATCCATATTCGACGTCAAATCTTATCCGGGAGTATTGTCGCTGGGTTTGGCAGAAGGACCCGACCAATGTTGAAGGAGCTTTTCCGTTTCATCGAACGGCCGGGCAATGACATGAACGCCGATGAGTTCACCGACACGGCGAGCTGCAGTTGAGCCCGCTTCCGTCGCGGCTTTCACGGAACCGACATCACCACGGACCAGGACGGCCACGTAGCCGTTGAGAAGGTATTCCTTTCCCACCAGAACAACGTTTGCGGTTTTCACCATGGCATCGGCTGCTTCAATCGCTCCGACGAAACCGCGCGTTTCTATGATGCCCAATGCATCGTTCATAATTTTTCGCCGGGACCCGGCGCGTACGGTAACAAAAACTCTAAACAAAAGCAATTGACCTGGCGGTATCGTATCCATATGATTTTTTTGCAGCCTAAAATGAGGACGTCGCCTGCTTGCATTCCGAAATGACCAACTTTGGTTCGAGTTTCAAGAGGGCCCGCGAAACCAAAGGGATCTCCATCGATCAGATTGCATCCGAGACGCGTATCAGTACTCGATTCCTTCTCGCTATCGAAAATGAACAATTCCATCTTCTGCCGGGAGGCATCTTCAACCGCGGGTTCATTCGCGCATATGCCGAGAAAGTTGGTCTCGATCCAAATCAGGCCGTTGCCGATTACGAGCGGCTTGGCGGCAGTGGTGAAACGAGCGAAGATCCGGGAATGGCGACCGCCGGGCCCGCGAAACGTGACCGGCGTTTGTATCCGGCCGCAATTGGCGGCCTGCTTCTCCTGATTATCATTCTTTATGTGACCACCCGAGAGTCCTCCAACACCGCTCAGCTGGCCAGTCCGCCACCAGCTTCGCCGTCGGCGACTGCGCCCGTTGGGACTTCATCCACGCCGCCGTCCGCAGTGGAGGCGCCCCCGATCCTGCCCGAGCTGCAACCCGCTCCCTCGCCGCCCGCAGAAGCTCTACGCATTGACATTGAAGTGAAAGAGACAAGCTGGCTCAAAGTGTCTGCCGATGGGAAGCCCGTGGATGCCGGCGAGGTTGTTCAACCCGGGATGACACGGCACTACGCTGCACAGAATTCGATTGTTCTCTCCATGGGTAACGCAGGGGGGATCGTCCTCAAGATCAATGACATGCCTGCTAAAGATCTCGGCAACCGCGGGCAAGTGCGCGAATTGAAAATCACGCCCGAGAATTTGCGGGACTTTATCCGATAAATCCTAGCTCTGTTTCGGTCCCACCATAGGAGCAAACTCCCAAAGAACAATCCATTCATCCCATTTACAAACAAGATCAATGTCCGTTGGCCGCCGCCCAGCGAGAGCGTATCTTCCGTCTTGTGGACGCCAACCCAGGAAGGGGTTTTCTGGATGGCGCGAACAAATCAACTAAAAATCGAGGGAACGACAATGAAGATAAGCATGTCTTTCTGGGCGGTCTGGGCCACCGTTGTATTGGCGGCGGCAGGCTTCGCCCGAAGCGCGCAAGCGCAAACGTTCGTCAGCTCCGGGTTCAACCTGAACGCGCGTGTTGACGCACCATTCACTTTCGACTGCACCAACCACCCTGGCCCGGTGATCAGCTTGGGGGAAGGCAAAATCAAACTCGGGAGCATCGATGCGGAATTGACGCTTTCCAACAACTATAAATTCACGCACTCGGACGCAGTGGCCGTCAGCGCCGACGTCAATATCATTCTCCCGGGGACCATCTACGATATTCCGAAGCAGCCATCCAGAGAAGCGAGTTACTATGGAGGCGATTTCTCGGGCACGGGCGTGGGCGGCAACCCGTGGATTTATGTTCAGCTCTTAGACGAGCAGGGTAACCCAAAATCGGGTCAGATCTTGATCGGCCGCTGCGTTCAGGGTGCTGCAAATCTCGGCATCTCTTTCCTGGAAGCCATAGTAGCGGCAAACAACGTTGACGTGGATTCCAATTCCTGCACCAATAACCCCGGCCCGTGGATTTACCTCGATGCTGGGAAGTTGTTCTTGAGTGGAGCAAAAGCAAGAGTCACCTTCACGAACAACGCGAAGTTCACCCATGCCGCCAGAGGAGACGCATTAGTGGACTTTGATCTCATTCCGGCAGGCACCTTCCTGATTTCCAAGAAGGGATCGGTTCAGGGCGGCGTCGGCGGCAATCCGCATATCTGGTTCATCTACAAGGTCGACGGCGAATACGTCGGAACCTGGCCTGGCTTTTATCTCGGACGCTGCATCAAGCTGTAGTCCTCCTGGCTCTGGCCTGAGGGAAGAAATTCGGGGACAGGTGCATAAATCCCCAAATTAGGTTAATTGGGGATTTGTCCACCTGTCCCCGAATTTTTCTTCGTCGCATTAATCCAGCCGCGCGATCCAACGCCGCCGCCGCTACAGTTGGTATAATGGGTCGTTTATGGCTTCGGCGACAAACACAACAGGGACCGACAGCATTGTTGTTCGTGGAGTGCGGGTTCACAATCTCAAAAATATTAACTTCGACATACCGCACAACGCCTTAACGATTGTCACTGGAATAAGCGGCTCCGGAAAGTCCTCCCTTGCGTTTGACACGATTTATGCGGAGGGCCAGCGGCGATATATCGAGTCCCTGTCGGCATACGCCCGCCAGTTTTTGGAACGGATTGAAAAACCGGAAATCGAGGAAATCCATGGCATTGCTCCCGCCATCGCCATTCGCCAAAGAAACACGGCGCGAACGCCCCGTTCGACGGTGGCAACGTCAACTGAGGTCTACGACTATCTGCGCCTTTTGTTCGCGCGCGTGGGCGTAACGGTATGCAGAAAATGCGGGGCTACTGTTCAGAAGGATACTGTGGATCAGATCGCCGACACAGTGATGCAATGGCCGGCTGAGACCCGCTTCTATGTCCTGTACCCCCTGCCCAAAAACCAATCCCAGGAGCAACTCGCGGCCCTTTTATCGGATCTCAAGCGGCGAGGCTTCAGCCGGCTTTACCAGGATGGCAGGACATTCGACTATTCGCAGCCGGAATCGTTGTTGGACGTGGACTTCAAAAAGACGGCCTACGTCCTGGTCGATCGTCTCAAGATTGCTCCCGACATACGGCAGCGGCTCATCGATTCGGTTGAGATCTGCCTCCGTGAAAATAATGGCGAGGTCATCCTGCAGGTCGTGGAACCGCCTTCGGGAAATGGCTCCATGCCGCGCGAAAGACAATATCGCTTCTCGGAGTCGTTTGAGTGTAAGAAGTGCGGCATCCGTTATGAAGATCCGGAACCGCAACTTTTCTCCTTTAACAATCCCTTTGGCGCGTGCCCTCGATGCCAGGGATTCGGTAACACGATTGATCTCGATCCGGATTTGATTATCCCTGACAAGAGTAAAGCATTGAATCAGGGCGCCATTGAGCCGTGGACGAAGCCACGTTATCGCATCTACTTCAACGAATTCAAAAGAAAGGCGCTGGCGCGCAGAATTTCGCAGAGCACCCCGTTTCGCCTGCTGACTTCAGAAGAGCAGGCGTTTGTGATGAATGCTGTTCGAGAATTTTTCGAATACCTGGAAACGAAAAAATACAAGCTGCATGTACGGGTATTCCTGAGCCGCTATCGCGGATATACCGTTTGTCCGGAGTGCGGCGGTTCGAGGCTGCGGCAGGAGGCTCGAGACATCTTCATTAACGGCAAGAATATTGCCGATGTGTCCCGCATGACGATCCAGGAAAGTCATGAATTCTTTTCGCAGTTGAGTCTGACGCCGGCAGAAGCCGAAATCGCCGAGCGCATTCTGTTTGAAATTCAATCGAGGCTTCGCTTTCTAAACGACGTGGGGCTGCAATATCTGACGCTGGACCGGTTGTCCTCCACATTGTCGGGAGGCGAAGCGCAGCGCATTCAGCTTGCGACGTCACTGGGATCATCCCTGGTCGGAGCCTTGTACGTGCTGGATGAGCCTTCGATCGGACTTCACCCGCGCGATAGCCGCCGGCTGATCGAGATTCTCCAGCGTCTGCGGGACATCGGAAACACAGTTCTCGTCGTCGAACATGACGCGGAAACGATGCGGGCGGCCGACCACATTCTGGACCTCGGTCCGGGAGCCGGAGAAAATGGAGGCCACCTCGTTTATCAGGGCACGCTTGAAGGTCTGAGGAATTGTGCAGGATCTCTAACAGGCAAGTACCTCATCGGTGAGTTGAAAGTTCCCATTCCGAAAAAACGGCGGGCCCCCGGTTCGAAGATTCTGAAGCTGCGAAACGCTGCGAAACATAACCTGAAAAACATCGATGTCGAAATCCCGCTCGGCCTAATGACGTGCATCACAGGAGTATCGGGTTCGGGCAAATCGACTCTGGTTCACGAATGCCTGTACGAGGCAGTTAAAGCGGCATTGCACGGAAGCGATCCTGGATCCGGAACGGGATTTATCGAAAGCGGAATCAAGTGGATTGGCGATGTTGTTCTGGTCGATCAAAGTCCCATCGGGCGCACGCCGCGATCGAATCCCGTAACGTATATCAAGGCGTTCGATCACATCCGCGATGTCTTCTCCTCCACACGCGAGGCACAGGCGCGCGGTTACAACTCCGGAAGCTTCTCGTTCAACATTCCAGGCGGCCGTTGCGAGGTATGCCAGGGCGATGGAACCGTGACTGTGGAGATGCAGTTCCTGGCCGATGTCGAACTGGTTTGTGAAGAATGTAAAGGCACCCGATACAAGAGCGGCGTTCTCGAGATTTTGTATAAGGGTAAGAACATCTATCAAGTCCTGCAGATGACCGTGCGGGAAGCGCTGCTATTCTTTGCGAATGTCTCCAAGATCACGAAGAAGCTGAAGGTGCTGGATGAAGTCGGACTGGGTTATTTACGGCTGGGACAATCGGCGACGACTTTATCGGGCGGTGAAGCCCAACGCATCAAGCTCGCATCCTTTCTTGCTCGCGAAACCAGCGAAAAAACATTATTTATTTTTGACGAGCCGACGACCGGTTTACACTTCGACGATATCAATAAGCTGCTGATTGCTTTCAGACGCCTGATCGAAACCGGAGGATCAGTGCTCATCATCGAACACAATCTGGATGTCATTAAATCAGCGGATTGGGTAATCGATCTCGGGCCGGAGGGCGGTGATGCCGGCGGCTTCGTCATTGCGACCGGCTTTCCCGAGCACATCGCGGAAGATGTCGCGTCGATTACGGGACAGTTTTTAAAGAATGTGCTCCCCTCCTAGTATGGCGCCCCTCATCCTGGTCTTGGCATTGTTCCAAACCGCGCAGGACCTGTACAACTCCGCGGCCACTGACTTCGAAGCCGGCCGTTGGGCGGAGGCGGCCACGAAATACGAGAGCGTCTTGAAAGAGGATACCTCGCACATTCCCTCACGTTTTAATCTCGCGGTCTGCTATACGAAGCTAGGCAATA
>WNGG01032974.1_pt1 | contig 11736 bp, 14 predicted proteins | sample 5400661 | NCBI WGS metagenome assembly WNGG01 (sample SAMN13153372, study PRJNA577476) | soil metagenome | isolation source: 100 cm soil or saprolite under Garry oak tree replicate 1 | place: USA:California | collected 2016-06-15 | reverse complement strand
TTCTCACGCCGCGGGCGGCGCCTTCTCAGGCCGCGGGCGGCGCCTTTCGACGCGGCGGCGGTGGCGGCGCCGCGACCCGGAGGTCGCGGATCAATCGTAAGAGGTACGTGCGCTGCAGCCCGAGCGCGCGGGCCGCGTGCGTCCGGTTGCCGCGCATCTGCCGCAGCGTCGCCTCGATCAGCCGGCGTTTGAAGTCCGAGACCGCGCCGTGATAACCGGCCGACGCCGGGGCATCGCTGGTCGTCGATAGGATGTTCATGGTCGGCGGAGCGAGGCAACGCCCGTGCCATGCGGTGGATCCTGCGATTTCGAAGGTGTTCAACACCCCGTGCCGGCCGCGGGTGCACACGATGCGTGGCGCTCCTGCCCAAAAGCGAAGGGCCCTCCGATGAGGGCCCTTCGGCGAGCGGGTGCTCGGGACGGCTCAGGCCTTGGTGGCCGGCTTGACCCCCGGGTTGTCCTTGAAGAACTGCTTGTTCAGCTCGATGAAGCTCTTCCACTGCTCGGGGGTCTCGTCCTCCGCGAAGATCGCCTTCACGGGGCACACCGGCTCGCACGCGCCGCAGTCGATGCACTCGTCGGGATGGATGTAGAGCATATCCTTCCCTTCGTAGATGCAGTCGACCGGGCATACCTCGACGCACGCCTTGTCCTTCACGTTGATGCAGGGCTCGGCGATGATGTACGGCATTCGGCCTCCCGATCTCGAAATGGTGTCCGCGTCGTGAACCCGGTCGGACCTGAAAATTAGTACCCGAATCGCCGGGGAGTGTCAAGCATTCCGGGGGTTTCTACAGCGAGCGCAGGCGGGGGTCGAGGGCGTCACGGAGCGAGTCGCCGAACAGGTTGAAGGCGAAGACCGAGAGGCTGATCGCGAGCCCCGGGAAGATCGCCATCCAGGGCGCGGCCTCGGCGAACTCGACGGCCGCGCCACGCAGCATGAGCCCCCAGGCCGCGATCGGCTCCTGCACGCCGAGGCCGAGGAACGACAGCGACGCCTCGGCGAGGATCGCCTGCCCGAGGAAGGCCGTCAGCATGATGAGGTACGGGGCCATCACGTTCGGGAGCATGTGGCGCAAGATGATGCGCGTGTGGCCGAAGCCGGCCGCCCGCGCGGCGTCCACGTACGGCATCTCCCGGATGGCGAGAGCCGACGACCGGATCACGAGCGCGCAGCGCGGGATCATCGGAATCGTGATCGCGACGATCAGGTTCGGGATCGAGTTACCCAGGATCGCGACGAGGGCCAGGGCCAGGATGATCAGCGGGAAGGACAGGAAGATGTCCATCACGCGCTGCAGGTACAGATCCACGCGCCCGCCGAAGTACGCGCTGCCGACGCCGAGCACCGCGCCCAGGGTCGCGCCGAAGATGGAGGAGCCGAAGCCCACGAGGAGCGCCGTGCGCGAGCCGTAGATGAGCCGGGAGAGCACGTCGCGCCCGAAGGAGTCGGTTCCCAGCCAGTGCTGGGCAGACGGCCGCGCGAGCATCGCGCTGAAGTCCACCGCCACCGGGTCGTAGGCGGCCAGGAACGGCGCGCACACCGCGATCGCGAACATCACGAGGATCGCCGCGGCGCCGATCGCGCCCAGGGGCCGGCGCCGGCAGAAATCCGTGACCGCGTCGAGAGCGCGGCGCGCCGCTCCCGGCGCCTCCAGCTCCGCCGACCCGCCGACCGGTACCCGCGCGACGGCCATTATCTGTACCGGATGCGTGGGTCGAGCCACGCGTACATCACGTCCATCCCGAAATTCACGACGATGAAGCAGCCGGCAATGAGCAGCGTCAGCGCCTGGATCAACGTGTAGTCGCGGTGCGCGACGGCCTGCACGAAGAGCAGTCCCAGACCGTTCAGGTTGCCAGACCGTTCAGGTTGAAGACCTGCTCGGTGACGACGAGACCACCGATGAGGAACGCGAACTCGACGGCGACTACCGTCATGACCGGCAGCATGGCGTTCTTCAGCGCGTGGCGCGAGAGGATCAGCTTCTGCCAGAGCCCCTTCGCCCGCGCGGTGCGGATGTAGTCCTCCCGCAGCACCTCGAGCATCGCCGACCGGGTCATGCGCGTCGCCACGGCGGAGTACCGGTAGCCCACCGCGAGGGCCGGCCAGGCGAGCTGCAGGAGGTTCTGCCACGGGTTCACCCAGAACGGTGTGTAGACCATCGGCGGCAGCCACTTGAAGACGATGAGCATCGTGAGGATGAACACGATGCCGAGCCAGAACGACGGGGTGGCGAGCCCGGCGATCGACACGATCCGAATCGTGTAGTCCACCCACGTGTCCTGCTTCAGTGCGGCGACGACGCCGAGCGGGATCGCCATGATCACGGAGACGATCGTCGCCATGATGGCGACCTGGAACGACAGCGCGAAGCGGAGCTTGATCTCCTCCGTGATCGGCGCGCCGGTCCACATCGAGGTGCCGAGGTCGAGGCGGAGCAGCCCCCACATCCACACCCCGAACTGGTACCACACGGGCTTGTCGAGCCCGAAACGCGCGCGCTCCTGCTCGAGCACCGCCTGCGACACCGTCCCGCTGTCCCCGGCCAGGCGCAGCTCGACGATGTCTCCCGGGATGACCCGGATGAGCAGGAAGATGACGACCGCCACCCCGATGACGGTGGGGATCATCAGCAGAAAGCGCTTGAGGAGGAAGGTCTTCACTCGCTCAGCCACACCGTGTCGAGCTGGTTGTTGAGATAGTGGCTCGGTGTGATCGTCCAGCCCTTGACCTTGCTCAGGTGCGGAACGATCCGGTGCCACTGCAGCGTGTAGATGATGTGCACTTCCTCGTCGAGCATCCGCTTCTCGAACTGCCGGAGGATCTTCTTGCGCTCCTCCGGATCGGCGGCGCGCGCCTGCTTCGTGAACAGCTCGTCGACCACCTTGTCCTTGTGGCGGCCGTAGTTCGCGTCGGAGGTGCTCACGAAGCGGTAGAGGTCGAGGTCGGGCTCCACGATGAAGCCGCAGGCGAAGTCCATGGCCGCCTCGAAGTCGCCCCGCTTGAGCATCGGGTGGTACGCGGACGCCTCGACGACCTCCTGCCGCACGTTGAGGCCGACCTGCTTCCACTGGTCGATGAGCCAGATGGCGACGGGCTCGTACGGCATCGGAATGCCGCGATTCTTGAAGACGAAGGAGAATCCGTCGGGCACGCCCGCTTCCTTCAGGAGTCGCTTGGCCTCGGCCCGGTTCTTGGCGATGTCGTGGCCGTACCCGGCCAGCTTCTCCAGCTCGGCGGGCGGCGTCGCGTACGGCGTACCGGGCACCTGGACGCCCGCCACGTCGCGTACGATCGCGATCTTGGAGAGGTTCTTGGACGCCTCGTAGCGGTCGAGGGCGAGGCTCAGGGCCCGCCGCACACGCTTGTCGTCGAAGGGCTTCCGCTCGTGATTCATGGCCACCATGAGGACGCAGTCCCAGGGGCTCTCCTGGACCGCGATCTTCGGACCCAGCGCGTTGACCAGGCTGTCGCGGTCGGCCGGTGTGAAGCCGCGGAACTGGATCATCGCCCGCTCGCCGCGGACCGCGGCGACCTGCGCCGACGAGTTGCTGATGAAGATGGCGCGGTACCCGTCGAGGTAGGGCTTGCCCTTGTCCCAGTAGTTCGGGTTCTTCTTGCCGACCCAGTGCGAGCCCCTGACGTGCTCGACGAAGGTGAAGGGCCCGGTGCCCATCACGTTCTTCTCGTACCACCTGATGTCCTTGGCGAGGATGTCAGCCTTGTAGATCCAGTTCCAGGGCGACGCCAGGTTCAGCAGGAGCGAGGACTCCGGCCACTTCAGCCGGAACCTGACCGTATAGGGATCGGGCGCCTCGACGACCTCGACGGACTGGTACGACGTGGCGCGCGAGGATTTCATCCCCTGGGGCGGGAAGATGATCTTGTCGTAGGAGGCCTTGACGTCCTTCGACGTCATCTCGCTGCCGTCGTGGAACTTGACGCCTTTGCGCAGCTTGAAGGTGTAGACGAGACCCTCTTTGGAGATCGTCCACGACTCGGCGAGGTCGCCCACGGGCTTGGTCCCGGTTCTGTCGGAGGGATCCACCCGCAGCAGCGTGTTGTAGTGAGGTCCCATCGGGTGCATGACCCCGAAGGTCTCTTCCTGGTGCGCGTCGTACGTCGGCGGCTCGGATGGCACCACGAAGATCAGCTCGCCGCCGTGGCGGGGCTTGTCCTGGGCGACCGAGGGCCCGACCCAGACGAGCAGAGCGAGAAACACGACGACCAGACCGGCAGAACGGCGCATCAGTCCACCTCCGTTGGTTACTCGAAGCGCCCATTCGGGCGCGTCAGTTGCTATGAGAATCGCGAACTCGGACGGTTAGTTGCCGCAGCGTAACGACCTGACGCGCATCCTGTCAAGCCGCGGCCCGTCACACGAGCAGGCAGGCGGCCTGATGCCCCGGTTGGGGCTCGCGGAGGAGGGGGACCTCCACCCGGCAGCGGTCCACCCCGATCGGGCAGCGCGGGTGGAATACGCATCCCGACGGCGGGTTGAGCGGGCTCGGCACCTCCCCCCCCAGCACGACGCGCTCGCGCTTCGCCTCGAGCGCCGGGTCCGGGATGGGCACCGCCGACAAGAGGGCCTTCGTGTAGGGATGGAGCGGCCGGTCGTAGAGGGTCTTCCGATCGGCGAGCTCGACGATCCGGCCCAGGTACATGACCGCGACGCGGTCCGAGATGTGGCGGACGACGGCGAGGTCGTGCGCGATGAAGAGGTACGTCAGACCGAACTCGGATTGCAGATCTTCGAGCAGATTGATGATCTGCGCCTGGATCGAGACGTCGAGCGCCGAGACCGGCTCGTCGCAGATGATCAGCGACGGCTGCACCGCGAGCGCGCGCGCGATACCGACGCGCTGGCGCTGACCGCCGGAGAGCTCGTGCGGATAGCGGCCCGCATGCTGGGCGACCAGCCCCACGTGTGACAGTAGCTCGCGCACGCGCGCGGCGCGCGCCGTCGCGTCCGGCACGACGCCGTGGACCTTGAGCGGCTCGGCGATGATCTGGCCGATCGTCATGCGGGGGTTGAGCGAGGCGACGGGATCCTGGAAGATCACCTGCATCCGCCGCCGCAGCGGACGGAGCCCGGCGTGATCGAGCGTCGTGAGGCTCCGTCCCTCGAACACGATCTCGCCCGCCGTCGGCCGCTCCAGCATCAGGATGCACCGCCCGGTCGTCGTCTTGCCGCAGCCCGACTCGCCGACGAGGCCGAGGGTCTCGCCGCGTCGGATCGCGAAGCTCACGTCGTCCACGGCGCGGACGACACCCGCCCGGCCGCCGAAGAGCCCCGTGCTGACCTGGAAGTCCTTCCGGAGGTGACGAACCTCCAGGAGGAATTCGTTGCCGGCGGTCACGCCGCGCTCCGGGGCGTCAGACGATTTCTCTCCCAGCACGCGCTCACGTGGCCGGCCGCGCCCACGGGCCCCAGATCCGGGATCTCGCACTCGCACCGCTCGACGCCGAAGGCGCAGCGCGGCCGAAACGCGCAGCCGGGCGGAAGCCGCGTGAGGTCGGGCGGCTGGCCGTCGATCGGGTTGAGGCGCGCACGCCGAGGCTCGTCGAGACGCGGCACCGAGCGCAGGAGGCCGAGCGTGTACGGGTGGCGCGGATTGGCGTAGAGCTCGCCGGCGTCTCCCCGCTCGATGATCCGGCCCGCGTACATGACGTTGACCCGGTCGGCGTATCGGGCGACGACGCCCAGGTTGTGGGTGATGATCAGCATGGCGACGCCGAGCCGGCGCGAGAGGTCTTTCAGCAGCTCGAGGATCTGCGCCTGGATCGTCACGTCGAGGGCCGTCGTCGGCTCGTCGGCGAGGATCAGCGCGGGACTGCACGCCAGCGCCATGGCGATCATCATTCGCTGGCGCATGCCGCCGCTGAACTGGTGAGGGTACTGCGTCAGGCGCCGTGCCCCGTCGGGGATGCCGACCATGCCGAGCAGCTCCGCCGCCCGCGCGCGTGCCCCCTCGGACGTCATTCCCAGGTGGATCTCGAGCCCCTCGGTCAGCTGGCGGCCGATCGTCAGCACGGGATTCAGCGACGACATCGGCTCCTGGAAGATCATCGCGATCTCGCGGCCGCGCACGCGCCGCATCTCCTCCTCGGAGAGTCGGAGGAGGTCCTTGCCCTTGAAGAGAACGCGACCGTCCACGATCCGGCCGGCCGGCTCCGAGACCAGGCGCATGATGCTGAGCGCGCTCACGCTCTTGCCGCAACCCGACTCCCCGACGAGCGCGACGGTCTCCCCTTCCGCCACGTCCCACGACACGTCGTCCACCGCGCGGACGACGCCGCCGCGCGTCACGAATTCGGTCCGGAGATGTTGGACCTCCAGGAGGGTCGCCACGGCGCGGGGAGTGTAGCACGCGGTGCGGGGAATGCCGCCCCCGCGCCGCCGAACGGACGCGTCAGCGGCAGCGGGCGGCGGCCAGGTGCTGGCCGGCGCCGTCGGCGAGCGCGGCGTATTCGCGCACGATCGCCTCGGCGACGCAGGGCCAGCGATGCTGGGCCGCCCAGCGAACGCCCTCACGGCCGACGCGCCAGGCGAGGTCGCGGTCGCCCAAGAGCCGCTCGATCCCGGCGGCGAGCGCGCACGCGTCGCCCTCGGGCACGAGGAAGCCGGTCACCCCGTCGCGCACCGTCGTCTGCAGGCCGCCGACGCGCGAGGCGACGACGGGGCTGGCGCAGGCCATCGCCTCGAGCGCGACCATGCCGAAGGACTCGTAGTACGAGGGCAGGACCGTCGTGTCGGCGGCGGTGTAGTACCGCGGAAGGACGTCCTGGGGCAGCGGCCCGACGAAGCTGACGGCGTCGGCGATCCCGAGCTCCGCCGCGCGGCGCGCGAGCGGCGTGGCGTCCGCGCCCGCCTCGTCGGCGTCGCCGCCGACGATGGCTCTGCTCCACGACGTTGGCGGCGACGAGACGGTCCGCCTCGGCGATCACGCGCGTCTCCCCGGCGATCCGCACGTCGGGCTCGCGGTCGGGATCCGCGGCCGCGACGCGGTTCTTGAGGCGGCCAAGCGTGTGGAACATCGCCACGACCGGCGTGCCCCAGCGCGCCCGGAGCCGGAGCGCGACCTCGCCCGAGAGCCAGTAGTGGGCGTGGATCAGGTCGTAGTCCACGCCACGCTTCGCCCGCCAGGCCTCCACCCCGTCGGCGAACTGGTCGAGGTGAGCGTGGATCTTCTCCCGGGCGATCGGCGCCTCGGGACCCGCGGCCAGATGGATGACCCGTGCGCGTTCGCCCAGCGCGACCACGCGCGGGATCTCGCGGTTCTGCGAGCGCGTGAAGACGTCCACCTCGACACCCATTCGCCCGAGCTCGCGCGCGAGCTCGCGGACGTAGACGTTCATGCCGCCCGTCTCCTTGCCGCCGAGGGCCGCGAGCGGACAGGTGTGGACGCTCAGCATCGCGACACGCAGGCTCATGCGGGCCCGATCCTCACGAGGCAGACCTCCTCCGCCGACGGGCCGAACTCGTACTTGTAGCGCTCCTCGCCGCGCAGGAAGTCGAAGCGCCGCCGGCCGCGCGCGACCGCGTCGCGGACGACATCGGTGAGGAGGACGAGGCCGGGCGCCAGCGCGGCGCGCCCCGGCGCGAAGCCGGAGTTGTAGAGGCCGACGGTGTCGCCCCACTCGAGCGTGACGAACCCGGCGATCGGCCCGTCGGGGAGGTCGAGGAACCAGAGCCGCGCCTGGCCGCGGGCGGCGAGCGCGCCCAGCGTCGCGCGGAAGAAGCCCTCCATCGCCTCGTCCATGAACTTCGCCTTGCCGACGCGCGACGCGCGGTGGAGCCGCAGGAAGTCGTCGAGTCGCGCCGCGACGTCACCGGGCGCCGACGCCGTGGTGACGCGCGCGCCGGGCGCCTCGCGCTCGAGCCGGCGCGCCTTGCGTCCGAGCTCGTGGCGATACTTGCTCGGCAGCCCGGCCCAGTAGGCGTCCCAGGTCTGCGGCAGGTCCAGCACCGGACATCGCTCCTCGACGGTCGCCGTCGCCGCGAGACCGCAGCCACGCGCCGCGGCCGGGAGCGCGGCGACCGTGGGCGAGGCCGCGGGCACCGCGTGGAGCTCCCAGAGGTCGCGTGAAGTCGCGCGCGAGCCGAGGAGCGCCGTCCACGCCTCTTCCTCGCGGCCCCGAACGGCGAGCAGGTCGAGGTAGTCCGAGTTGTCGGCGCCGCCGACGAGGGCGAGGCGGCCGGGAGCTTCCTCGTAGAGGGCCAGCACGGCGACGAGCGCGCCGTCCCTGTCGGTGACGCGCCGAAGCTCCAGGCGGCGATCCGAGGCGAACGCCCGGAGCCACTCGGCCTGCCACACCCACGAGAGGAAGGGCGCGGCGGACCGGGACGCCGCGTGCAGGCGGTCCCACGCGTCCGGGCCGACGGCCTCCAGCCGGTCGTCGAGCTCGACCTTCACAGGTCCTCGGATGCCGCCGGCGCGCCGGCCGATTCGCCGTCGCCCCCGTCTTGATCCGGCGCGCCCCCGCCGTCCTCGTCGCCGGCGGCCAGCGTCTCGTCCATCGCCTCCTCGAAGTCGTCGCCGAGGTCCTCGCCGAACTCGCGCCCCATCTTCTTCATGAAGCGCCCGACGCTCGCGGGATCGTTCTCGTCGAGGTCGCCGAAGGAGGACGAGTCGCCGAGCGAGTCCATGCGGGCGTCCTCGGATTTGGGCGAGGCGAAGCGGGACATCAGGCGGCTGAGCGCGGCGGAGCCGCAGCGGGGGCAGGTCGGTGCGGCCGCGTCAGCCGCGGCACGGATCAGCAGGCTGACGCGGCGCCGACAGTCGGCGCATTCGTACTCGTAAATCGGCATCCCGGTCCGATTCTAGCAAAAGGCGCAACTGCTCAGCGGCCCGCGGCGAAGAGCGTCTCGAGCCGCGCCACGGCCCGGTCCCAGTCGAAAGCGGTCGTCACGAGGAGCCGGCCCGCCTCCGCGATGCGGGCGCGCAGCGCGGCGTCGCCGGCCAGGCGCGCGAGCTTGTCGGCCAGGTCGGCCATGTCGCGCCGCCGCGCGACCAGGGCCGTCTCGCCGTCGCGCGCGTAGTCGAGGCAGCCGCCGTTGTCGTAGGTCACGAGCGCGGCGCCGCACGCCATCGCCTCCATCGGCGGCATCCCCAGCCCCTCGTCCCAGGACGGGCAGAGGTAGACGTCCGCGCCGCTGTAGAGCGCGGCGAGCTCGTCTTGCGGAAGGTTCGCGTGGAACTCGTCGTACAGGGCCAACCCGCGCGGCGCCTTGACCCCGAAGCCGACGAGCCGGAGCGTCGGCACGCGCGCCCGCGCGCGCGCTACGGCGTCGAATCCGTCGGTGACGCCCTTCCACGCGTACTCGTGGTGGAGCATGAGGACCCGGGGTCGGGGGCCGGGCGGCTCCACGTGGACCCGGTGGAAGAGCGCGGGATCCACGGGGGTGACGAGCACGTCGGCGGGGCTCTCGAACCTCTCGCGCATGATCCCGGCGAGCCAGGTCGAGATCACGATCTTCCGGAGCGGCAAGCGGTAGGTCGCGTCCACCGCCGCGGCGGCGCCGTGATAGAGGCTCTCGTAGTGCTGGACGAGGTAGAACTTGGCGCCGCAGCGCGGGGGCGCGGCCGCCACGATGCCCGCCGACTGCCACGCCGTGGCGACCAGCACGTCGCCGTCGGGGAGCCGGTCGGCGCGCCAGCCGTTCACCCAGCGGACGCGCGGGACGAAGCCCGGCATCCAGTCGGGACCGACCGCGCGCGCGTTGGCGAGCGACACGCGCACCGCACCCCGGGCCGACACGACGACGGTGACGGCGTGGCCCCGGTGCGCGAGCCGGTCGGCGTAGGTGAGGATCGCGCGCACGCCACCGGCGATCCTGAGGTGCGGGCAGAGGAACGTGACCCTCAGGTCTAAGCCTCGGTGCGATAGTGAGTCGCGTACGCGCGCCGGCACCGCTCGCGCAGCTCGGACTCGGAGATCCCCGCGCCGGCGAAGCGCGCGGGCGAGATCTCGGCGAGGTCGAGGCTCGGCGCGCCCTCCACGATCCAGTGCGCGAGCGCCTCGCCGAGGGCCGGCGCGATGCTGAGGCCACCGACGCAGCAGCCGCTCAGCACCCACGCGCCCGTCACCCCCGGGAGCGGACCGGCGATATAGCGGTCGTCGGCGGACATCGTCGGGAGGCCGCCGCGGTGCTCGGCGATCCGGAGCGACGGATCCTGGAAGATCGGGAACTGCTCGGCGACGCGCCGCGCGAGGCTCCAGAGGACGCCGATGTCGAGCGCAAGGTCGGCGATCTCGAACGAGGGTGGCAGCGCGCGCATGTCGTACTGGACCGGGTCCGGCTCGTAGCCGCCCAGCATCAGGCCGCCCCGCTCATGGCGCAGGTACACGTTGGCGTCGATGACCCGCGCGATCGGAAAATCGGGCGTGACGCCGGCGATGGGCTCGGTGATCAGCAGCTGGTGGCGCGTCGGCACGACCGGCAGAGGCGCCCCGAGCAGCTCTGCGACGATCCGTGACCAGGCGCCCGCCGCGTCGACGACCACGCGCGTCGCGATCTCCCCCGACCCCGTCAGGACAGCCTCGACGCCCTCGCCGCCGAGTCTGAAACCGGTCGCGGGAGTGTGCGCCAGCACCACGGCGCCGAGCTTCTCGGCGGCGCGGCAATAGCCGACCGGCAGCTCCGACGGCTCGACGTTGCAATCGTGCGGGCTCCAGGTGATCGCCGCGATCGACCGGTCGTGGAGGATCGGCAACCGACGGCGCGCCTCGGCCACGGAGACGAAATCGATCTCGACCCCGGCCTCGCGGCCGAGCCGGACCTCGCGCACGAGCTGCGCAGCGTCGCGCTCGGTGCGCGCGATCTTGAGCGCGCCGCTCTGCGTGAAGCGGAGCGGCTGGCCCGTCTCCTCCGTGAAGGCGGCGAGCTTGGTGACGGCGCCGCCAAGTGGTACGCGGCGGAGGCGCCCAGGGCGCCGGCGCCGACGACGACCACGTCGGCCGTGCGGATCACGGGCGCCCGCTTTCTCGCGGCATGCCTACCAGAACCTTTCCCACCTCACCGCTTTGCGGTCCAGGCCGCGGGCAACGAGCAGATCGCGCACGCGATGAATCGTCGCCTCGCCGCCCGAGACGTACGCGACGAGGCTCGCCACGTCGGTCGCGAGCCGCTCGACCGTCTCGACGATCTCGCCGCGGAGCCCGGTCCACTCGGTCCCGGCCGAGCGCACGACCGGATCATACGCGAAGCCGGAGACCCGGCGCGCGAGCGACTCGAACTCCGCCGCGTACACGAGCCCCCCGGGCTCGCGCGCCCACTGGATCAGCCGCGCGGGACGGTCCGTCCGGTCGAGGCCCCCCGCCGAGAGCGACGCGAGGATCGAGCGGATCGGCACGATGCCGATCTCCTCGGCGACGAAGAGCGGCCGCCGCGGCTCGGCGCGGGGCAGGACGAAGCCGCCGAGCGGCCCCTTGAACCCGACCTCGGCCCCGAGCGCGAGATTTCTGAACCAGCGCGAGCCCAGGCCGTCCGGCGCGACGTCGGCGCAGAGGGTGATGCGCGCGCGCGACTCGGGGGACGAGGCGATCGAATAGGCGCGCACGGTCTTCGGGCCGAACGGCACCGACACCCACTGCCCCGCCTCGAACTCGAGCGCCGGCGGCTCGAGCATGTCGAGGTCGGCCTCCAGCACGTCCGGCGCCAGCGACCGCACGGCGCTCACGCGCGCCCGGCACTCGCGGACCTTGGCGGCCACCGCTCAGCGCGAGCG
>WNGG01007924.1_pt1 | contig 11736 bp, 13 predicted proteins | sample 5400661 | NCBI WGS metagenome assembly WNGG01 (sample SAMN13153372, study PRJNA577476) | soil metagenome | isolation source: 100 cm soil or saprolite under Garry oak tree replicate 1 | place: USA:California | collected 2016-06-15 | reverse complement strand
GCTCGTTGCTTGCCCGCACATGGGATATTCCCTCGTCGTCCACGGTGACCTTGGCAGGTTCGCGCAGCCCGGCAAGTCTCTGCGGACTGCCGACCGCGGAATCTCCAGCGAAGGCGGCGGTGGTCATGCAAAACGACGCAGCTAAATGCCCGGCGCAAAGCGCGAGAAATCGCAACATGCTTATCTCCCTACGGTTGTTGTTCGCACCCTAGCATCGACGCGGCGTAGCGCACATCCCATGTTTATGGGATGCCCTCGCGTTGCTCAACGGGATGCCGCTCCCTCCCCAGGAAGCCTGCTGCGACTTACGCTACGCCCGCGCTACCGCGATGTCAACGTCTGGGTCTTCATCGCTCAGCACGTCCCCGAAATGCCGGGTCGCGGACTACACTCGCGTTCGCATCCAGCCGTTGCGGGTATTGCTCCGCCCCATGCCGATGCTGTCGGTCCATCTCTTCAACTTCGCGAAGCGGTCCTCAGGCATGGGAGCGGCGGGCACCACGGGCTCTGGATAACCGACCCCGCGGAGCACGGTATCCATGCTGCCGCCGGCGTGGAGCTCTGGCGCGGTCGCATAGTCCGGCAAGCCGCCATCGGTGTAGCGGACCGCTGCGGCGGGAAGCCCGTAAAGGCGGGCGGAGTTGAGGCCGAGGATGTGCCGCTTTGCCGACACCGGCGGCGGGGGAAGCCGCTTGCCGCCCGGGCCATCGGCAAACGTCAACGGAGAAGCCGCGCGCCGCTGGCCGACGCCCTTCTCGCTCCAATCGCACACGCCGTCCGGGAAAGTCGCCTGCGGGCGCACCCATTGCGCGGACGAGAAGAGCACTGGCGCATAGTCAGCGGAGTTGAGCGGCTTCAGCTGGCACTTCAGGATGTTTTCCGCCAGCGGGCCGCCCGCGACCTGGCGAGGCGAGGAGTGTTTCGCGAGCCTCGGGTCGGCATCGCACAGCGCCATGTCCGTGACGGGACGGGCGAAGTCCGTGTCGCCGGTCAAAAAGCAGAAATCGACCGCGTCCGCTGGTTTCGCGGCGATCACGTCCGCCGGGCCTGTTGGAATGTAACCCTTTCGGGCGGCATACTACGCCGGCGCCTGCTTCACCCGCACCGGCGCGAAAGGCGGTCTACCACGGGCTTCGGCGGGCGGCTAAGGCAACGTCGCGAAACGCGCGGCAGACTTGTTCTCTGACGATGATCTTGTATTCGCGCTTGCGCAGCGCTCTTGAGCGGTGATTGCGCTTAACAGATTGGATCGGTTTGTGCGGCAACGGCACTGGCAGATGGTACATGTTGCGCTCCAGGCGCAAGCCGCCCGCCGCGAGCCAGAATTCGTCGTACGCCTTAAACATGTCATTCGGTCGAAAATCAGAGCTGTCCGAGACGTGGTTGTCTGCGCCGATTCCGATAATATGGCTGAGGCTCAGGGCCGTCGCGACGCCCTCTGCCGCTGCGAGCAACAGTGCCGGAGGCGAAACATCGACGCACATCTTCGTTGCGGTTCTGATCAGAGGCAGTCCTTTACCCTTGCCCTGCACGCGGGCGATATAGATCGCGCGGGACGCAGCCAGACCGGCAATGCTTCCAGGACCGATCGCGAAGGACAGGACATAGATATCGACGCCATCCGCCTCGAAGATCAGCGATAGGTCGCCCTCGTAGTGCGCTGTCGCCGTGCGTGGGAAAGTCACGCAGATACGATACATATGCTCGCCTATGATCTGCCGCCACAGTTCGACCCGACAATCGATGATCATCCGGAAGAAATTTCCCTGGAGTCGATCCGTGAGGAACGTGTAGTGATCGATCAAGATCGACGCACGCTCCTTGCGCGATAGATCCGCTCCCAAATAATTAGTCAGGTACTTGAACAACAAGCGTGGTTCGGCGCGCACGATAGGTCGTGTCTCGGCCGACGTTAATGCTTTAACAACCCCGAAGCAAGTGCGCGGATGGATGAAAATCCACGCGCCCTTCCATATCCTGATCAACGCCGCATGCACTCCATCTTTGACCAACTCACGCACGAGGGCGAAGCTGGTCAGAGCGGCCAGCGAGGCAAAGAGTTGAATGGCACTAGGCTTGATCGGGATCATTGTTGAGAGACCGCCCCGGCGATTGAAGTGCTTGCGCCCGAAGCGCGCGGGCGGGTTACGCCAGTGCCTGTCTGACCCGCTCCGGCGCGAAAGGCAGGGCGCGCAGGCGCTTGCCGGTGGCGTTCGCGATGGCATTGGCGATCGCCGCGGCGGCCGGGCCCTGCGAGCCTTCACCCACGCCGAGGAAACGCTCCTCGGGACGGTCGAGCAGCACGATCTCGACTTGCGGCACGTCCCCGAAATGGATGATGGGGTAGTCCGCCCAGGACCGCGTCGTGACGCGCGTGCGGTCGTAACGCACCGCTTCCATCAGCGTCCAGCTCGCGGACTGGATGATGCCGCCCTCGATCTGGTTGACGACGCCGTCCGGGTTGACGATCTGCCCGGCATCGACCGCCGCAACCGCGCGCGTGACGCGCACCTTGCCGCTCGCGCGATCGATTTCGACGTCGGCGACCATCGCGATGTAGCAGGCGAGATTCTTGTACTTGGAGAACGCGATGCCGCGCCCGCGCGAGCCGTCCCCTTTCGCGCCGGCTTGCCAGCCGGCGCGCTGCGCGGCACCCTCGATCACGGCCTTTGCGCGCGGATCCTTCAGGTGCCGCAAGCGGAACTCGACCGGATCGGCGCCCGCCGCCAATGCGAGCTCGTCGATGAACGATTCGAGCGCGAACACGTTGGAATAGCCGCCGAGCGTGCGCAGCGCCGAGGTGCGCATCGTCATTTCCGGCAGGAAGTGCTTGACCACTTTCTGGTTCGGGAAATCGTACAGCGGGATCGAGTTGCGCTCCCCGCCTCCGGTCGGCAGCGGCGGGTCGGTCGGCGTCGGCGCCTTGGAGGGCTTCTCCAGATGCCAGCTCGCCAGTAGGTTGACGCCGTCCCTCGCACCGGGACGGTTGTTGTGCGGATGGGTCCAGACCTCATGCGTCCAGCTGACGACCTTGCCCTGGGCATCGAGCCCGCCTGAGAGTTTCATCACCATCGCCGAGCCGTAGGGCTCCCACTGGAACTCGTCGTCGCGCATCCATTGCAGCTTGACCGGGCGGCCGCCCGTCGCGCGCGCTACGAGCGCCGCGTCGAGCGCCACATCGTCGGCGCCGTTGTGGCCGTAGCAGCCCGCGCCTTCGGCGTGGATGCAGTGGATGTTCGCCGGTTCGATCGCGAACACCTGGGCGAGATCGCCGCGCAGCGGAAACACGCCCTGGCTGTGCGTCCACACCGTGAGCTTGCTACTGCGCCACTGCGCCACCGCGCACGAAGGGCCGATCGAGCCGTGAACCTGGAATGGGCGCGTGTAGGTCGCGTTCAGCGTCTTCGCGGCCGCGGCGGCCGCGGAGGTCTTTTCGTTGACCACCGTGTCCACCGACTTGGCCTTCGTCATCAGGTGCTCGTAGAGAGCGTCACCCGAGGGCGGGAGCGATTCGCTCTCCTTCCATCGCGCGGATTTCTTCAAGGCTTCGCGCGCGTTGATCGCCTGCTCCTCGCGCTCGGCGGCCACGCCGAGGAAACTGCCGTCGCGCACCACCGCGATCACGCCGGGCATGCGCTTCACTGCGGCCTCGTCGACGGACACGAGCTGCGCTCCGGGTGAAGGCGGACGCACGATGCGCCCGAACACCATTCCGGGCAGGCGCACGTCCTGGACATAGGCGGCGCCGCCGGTCATCTTCTTCGGGATATCGCGGCGAAGGATGCTCTTGCCGACCCATTTATGTTCGGACGCGGGTTTGGGCTTGACGCTCGCCCGAGCCTCGCGCTTGAAGTTGGCGTCGGCGACGAGGTCCCAGTAAGCCGCCGATTTTCCACCCGGCGCCGTGCAAGTGCCGTCGCTCACGCTGATCGCGGTCGCCGCGACGCCGAGCTTGGTGCCTGCGGCGTTCACCAGGATGTCGCGCGCCTCGGCGCAGGCGAACCGCACCGCGGTGCCGCTCTGCTCGACCGACTGGCTGCCGGCGGTCTGGCCCTCGTTGGGAGTGAGCGCGGTATCGGCGTACACGATCTGGATGCGCTTCAGATCGACGTCGAGCTCGTCGGCGGCGATCTGGGTGAGCGCGGTGCCGATGCCCTGCCCCAGCTCGATCTTGCCGGTGAAAATGGTGACCGTGCCGTCCGCGTCGATGCGCAGCCACGCGTCGAGCATGCGGTTGTTGTTGAGGCTCCCGGGGAGCGGGGCGGGCTTGGCCTGGCCGAACGCGAGCTCGGGGGCGAGCGAAAAGGAGATGACCAGCGCGCTGCCGGTCTTGAGGAAATCGCGGCGCGAGAGAGAGGGCTTCATGCCATCTCCTTTGCCGCGCGCTGCACTGCGCGCACGATGCGGTTGTGCGACGCGCAGCGGCACAGGTGGTCGTTCAGGGCCTGCTTGATCTCGCGCTCGCTCGGGCGGGGATTGCCATCGAGCAGGGCCTTGGCGGCCATGATCATGCCGTTGCTGCAATAGCCGCACTGGCAGGCCTGCTCCTCGATGAAAGCGCGCTGCAGCGGGTGCAGCTTCTCCATCGTACCCAAGCCCTCGAGCGTGGTGATGTTGCCCTTCGCCGCGGCCGACACCGTCACCGAGCAGGAGCGCGCGGACTTGCCGTCGATCAGGACCGTGCAGGCGCCGCATTGGGCGAGCCCGCAGCCGAACTTCGGGCCGTTCAGCTCCAGGTCGTTGCGCAGGACGTAAAGAAGCGGCGTGTCGGGCGCGACCGAAGATACTTTTCGCGTCGCGCCGTTCACCCGCAGCGTGAAGTCGGCCATAGTCTCCTCCGGACAGGGTCTTTGTGCTTGGGCGGGAAACGAAAGCGTACACCACCGAGCCGGCGGAGAGCCAGCGCAGGCTCGCCGCCGCGTCGGCGCTCCGTCACTGCGTTTGGACGGCTCTCCGCGTCTTCAAGGCATACGCGCCGTCACCCACGAGAGCGAGCGCGAAGCAGGTGATCGCCCAGAACAGCGGATACTCGTAGCCGCCGCCCTTGGCGGAGAACACCCAGCCGTTGCCTGCGTGGCCCAGATAGGCTGCGAAGAGCAGGTGAACCCCGAGAAAGACCGCAACCCATCGCGTATAGAGCCCGAAAATAAGCGCCAGTCCGCCGAGTGTCTCGTACGCCACGACGACCCAGGCGAACCAGTCCGGCAGCCCCAGGGACGCGAAATACTTGCCCGCCCCCGCCATCCCGAACACCATCGCCTTGAGATAGAGACCATGCAGAATGAACAGGACGCCCATGCTGACGCGCAGCAGCAACGCTCCGTACGGTGCTCTCAGTGAATCGATCATTTTTCCCCCTTTCGGTCTTTCGGCACGCTCTTTCGCGCATGAGGATGCGCTCATTCGGGCTTGCCGGCAACCCCGGCAGCTCGCACCCCCGCGCCTTCCTCGGAGCACGAGACTTGATGCGCGGCCCTGCCATCTGTACACTTCATCTGTACATATGAGGCACGCATGAAACACGTCAAAGTCACCGAGCTGCGGCAAAAGCTCCCGGAGTACATGGCGAAGGTCCGGCGCGGAGAGCGCATCCGTGTCACCTCCCGGGGCCGGGTCATCGCCGAGATCGCTCCGCCCGCTGCCGCGAAGGACGAAGCGGCGGCCGCGCGCTCGCGTCTGCGCGGCAGCGTGAGGCGCTACGAGCGGCCGCTCGATCCGGTGATAGCCCCGGGTGAATGGGACGCCAACAAGTGATCGTGCTCGACACCCACGCGCTCGTCTGGTGGGTGGCGGATGCGGCGAGGCTCTCGGTCCGCGCGAAGCGCGCCATCGGCGGCGCCTTGCGCGAGGGGTCGGTGACCGCCTCGGCCATCAGCCTGTTCGAGATCGCGACCGCGGTCCGCAGAGGTCGCTTGGTGCTAGGGGTTTCCGCGGAACAGTGGCTAGCCGACCTGCACCTGCTTCCGGAGCTCCACTTCGAGCCGGTAAGCGCTGGGATCGCCCAGCTCGCCGGATCGTTCGACGACGCGGCGCCCGGAGATCCGGCCGATCGCATCATCGCCGCGACCGCGATCGTCCTGGAATCGAGGCTCGTGACCGCGGACCGGCGGCTGCGGCGCACGCCGCGGTTGGAGGCGGTGTGGTGAGCCCGTCGCGGCGCGGCGGGCGCGCGCTGGCGCCGGCCCTGCTCGCGCTGATGGCGGGCGCGCTCGCGCACGCTCAGGACTATCCCTCGAAGCCGGTGAGGCTGGTCGTGTCCTCCGCCGCGGGAGGATCGCCCGACCTGCAGGCGAGGATCTACACCCAGCGCATGACGCAACTCTACGGCTACGTCTGGGTGATCGAGAACCTGCCGGGAGCAGGAGCCAACATCGCGCCCGAGCGCGTGGCGAAGGCTCCCGCAGACGGAAAGAATCGTCGATTCTGCATCGCGGCCTGACTACAACTTCAATCGCGCAGGCAGTGCGATATGCGGCGCGTTTGCCCCCCGAAACCGAACCCCGTACACTCCGTCGGCCCAGCCGCATGATGGCCCCATGACCACACCCGACCGCCTCGGCAAGTACGAGATCACCGATGTTCTCGGCAAGGGCTCCATGGGTGTCGTGTTCAAGGGATTCGATCCCGGCATCCGGCGCATCGTCGCGATCAAGACCATCCGCAGAGAGCTGATCGAGGGCGAGCGGCCTGCGGCCGCGATGCTCGCGCGCTTCCGGAACGAGGCCCAGGCCGCGGGTAAGCTCGCGCATCCCGGGATCGTCGCGGTGTACGACTATGGCGAGGACGCTTCGGTCGCGTACATCGCCATGGAGTACGTCGAGGGCAATTCTCTCCGGGAATACCTCGGCCGCGGGACGCGGTTCGCCGAGCGCGACGTCGTGAGCATCATGTCCCAGCTCCTGGAGGCGCTGGCGCACGCGCACGAGCGTCGCGTGTGGCACCGGGACATCAAGCCGGCGAACGTCATCGTGATGATGAACGGACGGGTGAAGGTCGCCGATTTCGGCATCGCCCGCATCGAGGCTTCGGATCTGACGCAGACCGGCGCGATGATGGGCTCCCCGGGATATATGGCGCCGGAGCAGTACGCGGCGGCAGCGATCGACCACCGCGCCGACCTTTTCGCCGCCGGTGTGGTGTTCTACCAGCTCGTCACCGGCGCGAAGCCTTTCGTCGGCACCACCGAGCAGATCTCCTACGCAACCTGCCACAGCGATGCGCTGCGGCCGTCGCTTGCGGATCCCGGAAAGGGCTGGGAGCGCTACGACACGATCGTCTCGAAGGCGCTCGCGAAAAGGCCCGAGGACCGCTTCCAGACGGCCGAAGCGTTCCGCGCCGCGATCCTCGCGGCGCACGCCGCCCCCGCGGCCTCCGCGGTATCGGAGGAGACCATCATCACCGAGGTCCTGCGGCCCGCGGCCGCGGTTGATCTGAGCGGCCCCTCGCGTCCGCCGCAGGGCCGCGCACCCCGTCCCGCCGCCGGGCCGGCCGCGCCTGCCTCGTCCTCGAGAGGGTGGGCGATCGGCGCCGGCGTCGCCGCGGGCGTCGCGGTGATCGTCGCGGCATTTGCCGCTTTGCAGGCCGGATGGTTCACGCCCGCACCGCCGAGTGCCGGAACAGAAGCGCAGCTCACCAAGGCTCGCGCCGAAGCGGAAGAAGCGAAACGTCGCGCGCAGACCGACGCCGCGGCCGCGGCCAAGCGGCGACTCGAGACACAGCGCGCGGCCGAGGCGAAGGCCAAGGCGGAAGCGAAGGCCGCCAGAGGAAGCGCCGATGCCGAAGCGGCCCGGCGCAAGGATAGCGCCCAGGTCGCGGCGAGCCAGAATCGGGAGGTAGCGCCGAGGCCCGCCGCGTCGGCGCCGGAAAAAGCGCTTCCTCCCCAGACGCTTCCGCGCTGGTTGTGGTCCAGTGCGCCGCCCGCAGGATCCGCGCAGGAAGAAGCGCCCCCGGCCGCCGCGGCGTCGCCTTACGACGGCGCGTGGACGGCGACCCGCTCCTGCGAAGCGTTTGAAGAATTTCCCCCGCAGGTGCAGAACTGGCAGCTTAGCGTCAACGGCGGCGAGTTCGTGGTCGAGCGCGGCAAGCCCGGACAGCCGGGTCACAATCTGGTGCGCGGCAGACCGAGCGGCGACGGCAACCTCGTCCTCTCAGGAACAGGCATCAACAGCGCCCAACGCTTGCGAGGCAAGCCGTATGCGGTGTTCTTCGAGGGTCGCCTCGACGGCGATCGCTTCGTGATGAAGGGGCGGCTGGGGGAGCGCGCCTGCACACTCGTGCTCGCGCGCGCTTGAAGGAAGCGGGCTACTCGCGACCGGCGGAAGTTCCGCTACCTCGGGTAAAGAACCAGCTGCGTGCAGCGAAACAGCGCGAGCTTGCGCCGCTCTTCGCCGTGGGTCACGGTCGCATCCCAGACTTGCGTGGTGCGCCCCAGATGCACGGCGCGCGCCTCGCCGTGGAGCCTGCCTTCCTGCGCGGTATTGAGAAAATTCGCCTTGAGTTCCACCGTGGTGAAGTTCCGCGCGTTCGCGGGCAGGTGCGAAATGCATCCGTAGCCCGCGAGCGTGTCGGCGAAGCTGACGACAGCCCCGGCGTGCAGATATCCGTTCGGCGCGAGAAGCGCCTTGCGCAACTCGAGCTCGCCTTTCAGCAGGCCCTCGGACACTTCGGTGATGAGAAGCCCGACGAAGCCGGGCAGGAACTCCTTGCCGAACCGATTGAAGCGTTCGACGTCGAATCCGGGCCGAAGCGGCATGGTTTCTCCTTTTTGAGATGCCGCCATCTTATACTTGCCGACGAACCCGACGGATTATGAGCGAAGGCATCGGATACGCGCTCGGCGCGATGCTGCTCTACGGGGTGGCGGATTTCGTCTACAAGCGTGGCGCCTCCGCGGGCGCGCAGCCGCACCAGTTTCTCATGGTGCAGACCTGGTTCTTCAGCTCGTTCGCGCTCCTCTACGGGCTCGTCTCAGGCACGCTCGCGTTCAACGCCGGGGCGCTCTGGGGCGCGGGGGCCGGCGTGCTGGTCGTCGTCGGCTACTACAACTTCGCGCGGAGCCTCAAGTCGGGCGCGGTCAGCACCCACGCGACGATCTTCCGGCTGAGCTTCGCCGTCACCGTGGCGCTCGCCGTGCTGGTGCTGGGCGAGCCGCTCACGGCGCCCAAGCTCGCGGGCCTCGCACTCGTGCTGGTAGCGGTCTGGCTGCTGCTCGCGGCGCCCGACGCAGCGAGTAGCGACAGCTATCGCGAGCGCCGGTCCTCCCTCGTGCGCGTGCTCGTTGCGACCGTGGCCGTCGGGATCGCGAGCTTCACCTACAAGCTGGGCCTGCGCGAGGGCGCGACGCCGATTTCGCTCGTCGCCGCTCAAGGAGCGGTCGCCGTCACCCTGTCGACCGCATTCTCGGCCTACGTCGACCGCCGCATCCGGCCTTCGCGGGCGGTGTGGAGACACGCGCCCGCTGCCGCCGCGCTGCTGGTCGTCGCCTTCACGTTCCTCGCGAAAGGCCTCGAGGGCGGGGAAGCGAGCGTGGTGGTGCCGGTCGCGCAAATGGGATTCGTCGTGACCGCCCTACTCGGGCTCTTCTTCCTCCGCGAGCCGTTTACGGCGCGCAAGTGCGCCGGCCTCGCCGCTGCGCTCACCGCGCTGGCGAGCCTCGCGCGGGGCTGACTTCAGAACTTCTCGACCCAGGGCCGCAGCTCGATTTCCCAGGTCCAGGCGCTGCGGTGCTGTCTGTATACATGCAGGTAGTTCTTCGCGATCTCGTCGGGGAGGAGCATCCCGTCCGCGCCGCGCTCGCCCGCTCGCGGGTCGCTCGCGCCCCGGGAGATCCCGCCGTCGATGACGAAGTGCGCGACGTGGATTCCTCTCGGCGCGAGCTCCCGCGCCATGCTCTGCGCGAGCCCCCGCAGCGCGAACTTCCCCATCGCGAAAGGCGCCGATTCGGCGTAGCCCTTCACGCTCGCCGAGGCCCCGGTGAAGAAGATCGCCCCGGAACCGCGAGGGAGCATGCGCTTCGCCGCGCTTTGAGCGACCAGAAACCCCGCGTAGCCCGTCAACCTGATCGTGCGCTCGACTTCCTTCGGGTCGAGGCCGACGAAGGGCCCGCGCACGCGGTAACCCGCGTTGTAGACGACGAGGTCGGGAACGCCCCATTCTGCTTCGACCGCGGCGAACATCGCCTCGATCTGCGCCGGATCGGCGGCGTCGCAGCCGAGCGCGAGCGCGCCGGTCTCTTTCACGAGCGGCGCAAGCTTATCCGTGTTGCGCGCGGCCACCGCGACGCGCATCGCGTCCTTTGCGAACAGGCGGGCGAGCGAAGCGGAGAGGCCGCTGCCCGCGCCGACGATGAGCGTGGTTTCGGGCTGTTTCATGCGCGATGCCCTATGCCGACTCGGGCATGCTCAACAGCCCACGCTGAAGGAGCGACCGGAACGCCTCGTAGGTCTCGCGGATGCCTTCGGCGAGCGGCATGTTTCCATAGTTTCCCAGCTGAGCGCGAAGTGGCTCGTCGGGCAGGTGCATGGGAAATGCGAGAGGCTGCCCCGAAGAGGTGATCGCCGCCGAAGGCGCGAGTTGCCTGAGGATGCGAAGCCCCTCCTCGACCGGCGCGTAGACGCCGTTCATGTCGAAGACCGGGGCGCCCTTGCGCTCGCGCGAGACTGCGTGAATGAACGCGCTCGCGACTTCGCCCGCGTAGAGCCAGGACACGCCGCCTGAGAAGGGGACCTCGTAGGGCCTGCCCGCGGCGGCAGCGAGAATCGCGAAGGTCGTTTTCGAGGTGAGTCCCTGGTCGCGGCCCACGCCGTAGACGACCCCCGGCCTGATGCCGACGCTCGCGACGTTCCAGTCCTCCGAATACACCTTGGCGATCTGTTCGTCGCAGTATTTGTACGCGCCATAGAGCGTGTGCATGGCGCCGTGGCCATCGTCCATCGCGCCGTAGGCCGCGATCGAGCTCGCGTAAGCGATGCGCCCGATCCCGAGACGCCGCGCGGCCTCGAACACGTTGACCGTGCCGACGACGTTCACTTTCGCTCCCGCGATCGGGTCGGCCTTGCAGAACGGCACCTGCAGCGCCGCGAGATGGATGACCGCGCAGGGGCGCACCGCCTCGAGGACCTCGACGATCACCTTGCTCTCGGAGATGTCGCCGGTGCGCCACCGGATTTTTTCCAGGTCGCTCTCGGCAATGAGCAAGCGCGGCCGCCGCTTGTCCTCCGACAAGTCGAGCGCGCACGCCGGGACGCCGGCGCGCGCGAGCAGCGTGAGCACCCAGCTGCCGATGCAGCCGCCCGCGCCGGTGACCAAGACGGGGCCGGGAAAGCTCGCGCGATCGATCGAAAAACGCTCTTTCATGGCTCTCCCCGGTGCCTCTTCCGCGAATCCGCTTGACCGCCACAGTGGGCGCGGCTAACCTGCCCTCGCCCCCCGAAATTTTCCCAAAAACGCGACGCCCCGGCAAATCGAGCACTCGCATGGCATCGGTGACCCTGAGCGCGGTGCGCAAGAGCTTCGGCTCGACCGAGGTCGTGCACGGCGTGGACATCGGGGTCGAGGACGGCGAGTTCTGCGTGCTGGTGGGCCCTTCGGGTTGCGGTAAGTCGACGCTCTTGCGGATGATCGCGGGGCTGGAGGAAATTTCCGGCGGCCGGATCGCGATCGGCGAGCGCGTCGTCAACGGCGTCGCGCCGAAGGAGCGGGACATCGCGATGGTGTTCCAGAACTACGCGCTCTACC
>WNGG01007923.1_pt1 | contig 11736 bp, 9 predicted proteins | sample 5400661 | NCBI WGS metagenome assembly WNGG01 (sample SAMN13153372, study PRJNA577476) | soil metagenome | isolation source: 100 cm soil or saprolite under Garry oak tree replicate 1 | place: USA:California | collected 2016-06-15 | reverse complement strand
CCTTCTCTGTTGAACGAAATCATCGCTCAGCGTTTCGCGTACGTCGACGTCGAACAGGAGGCCGACGGGGAACGCATCGAGGAACTCCGGCGGCTGGCGAAGCGGCATCGACCGACGATCGTGGCTTCGCACCATTTCGCAACGGTCACGGATCCGGGTCAGGTCAAGGATGCGCTGGAGGCTTGCGCGGCGATCGGCGATGTCGCGAAGGTGGCCGCTCCCGCGGAGGACCTCGAGTCCGCGATCCAGTTCATCGACCTCGCGCGCGCTCAGTCGAAGGCGAAGAGGCGTGTCGTCCTCATCAGGACGGGAATCGGCGGGATGATCACTCGGGCCCTTGCCGAAGATGTCGGCCAGGAGATTCAGTACGCCGCTTGGGGACGCTCGGGCTCTCCCGGTCAGCTCTCCCTCGCCGCCGCCACACGCCTCCGCGGTCGGGAGCCGATGGTCCTGGGTCTGGTCGGCCATCCCCTCGGCCATTCCCTGTCGCCCGCGATCCACGAAGCCGCGCTGGGCGCGCTCGATGTTCCGGGAGTCTACCTGCCGTTCGACTGCGACGCGGAGTCGCTCGATTCCCTGCTCGAGGCTGCCGACCGTGACCATGTCCGCGGATTCAACGTCTCGAGCCCGCACAAAGAGGCGATCGTCGAGAAGCTCGACGAACTCGACGGGGACGCGGAGCGTCTCGGCGCCGTGAACACGGTCGTGATCGGGGACGGCTGGACGAAAGGTCACAACACGGACGTCTTCGGGTTCCGACTCTCCCTCCGCTCGCTCGGTCTGCGCGTGGGGGATCGTCGGGTCCTGGTCGTCGGAGCCGGTGGAGCGGCGAAGGCCGTCGTCGATGTCTTGGTCCGCGAGGGAGCGAAGGTCCAGGTCACGAATCGGACGATGCGCCGGGCGGACGTCCTGGCGGATTCGTTCGACGAGTCCGTCGAGGCGATTCCCCTGGACGCGCTCGCACGCGGCGGACCCTGGGACTTCCTCGTGAACGCGACCCCCCTCGGCACTCGAGAGGCGGGGCCCGGTCTCCCGGTCCCGGCATCGACTCTCGCAAGGGTCGCGCACGTGTACGACCTGGTCTACAACCCGCCGACCACTCCGCTCCTCGAAGCGGCCCGGCGGCTCGGGAAGCCGACGACGTCCGGCCTCGAGATGCTCTTGCATCAGGCCGCACAATCGTTCGAGCTGTGGGCCGGGCGGGCGCCGCCGGTGGAATCGATGCGGCGCGCCGCCAAGGAGGCGCTCGGGTGAAGGCCCAGGCGACCTGTTTCGGCGTCCTGGATCTCATGTTCCTCGAGGGATTCTTGTGAGCGATGCAGAGATTGCGCGGTTGCGCGAAGAGATTGCGGACGTCGATCGGGAGATTGTGGCCCATGTGGCCAAGCGACTGCACCTCGCGGAGCAGCTCGGGGTCGAGAAGAAGCTCGTGGGCCGCCCCGTCGTCGCCGAGGACACGGAGGATCGCGTATTCACGCGGCTCCTGACGGAGGGTGCGACGAGGGGGATCAGCCTCTCCTTTGCCGAGGGCCTGGCGCGGCTCCTCATCGACGAGAGCGTGCACGTCCAGGACCTGGTCCGCCTACCGAAGTCCGCGAAGCAGAAGATCCTCGTGGTGGGGGGCGCGGGTCAGATGGGCCGCTGGCTTTGCCGCTACTTCCGATCCCGCGGATACGAGGTCGTCGTGAACGACATCGCCGGGCCGCTCGAAGATTTCCCGTTCGAGCCCGACCTCGCGAAGGGAGTCCTGGCGGCCAACGTCGTGGCCGTCGCCGTCCCGATGTCCGTGTGTGCGGACATCCTGAACCGGATCGCCGCGATCAAGCCGAGGGCCCTCATCTTCGACGTGGCCAGTCTGAAGGCGCCCATCGAGAGGGAGCTGCGGGCGATGGGCCATGCCGGGCTTCGGGTCGCGAGCGTCCACCCGGTCTTCGGCCCCGGCCTCTGGCCCCTGTCCAGCGGGAACATCACGTTCAGCGATTGCGGGAACGGGGTCGCCGTCGTCGAAGCGAAGGAATTGTTCCGAGCGAGCGGAGCGTCCTTCGTCGACGTCTCCCTGGACCATCACGACGAATTCATGGCGTTCCTGCTTGGCCTCACGCATCTGTGCCTGCTCACCTTCGCTCGGTGTGTGGCGCAGAGCCCGTTCGATCTCGCGGGCCTCAAACGGTCCGCGGGGACCACGTTCTCGCGCCTCTCCTCCGCGGCCACCGGTCTCCTCGGGGATTCGCCCTCGCTCCTCCGGGACATCCAGGCGCTGAACCCGCACACGCCGATGGTCCACCGTCGGATCCGGGATGTCTTGGACGACTGGAAAAGGGCCACGGAGGCCCCTGACGGGTCGGCGTTCTATCGTCTCATCGAAGGGGCGCGGACGTATTTCGGGAGTGAAAAACCACTCTGACACCGGGCCATCCCCGACCGTTGGCACCACTTGTACACCTGAGGCCTAAATATCCCGAGGTGGGTCGGGGGCAACGAGGCGAGCCCATCGGCCGAATACAGGCAACGCTCTCCCGCGACGTGGTCGTCGCGATCGAATCGAACCTCTGTGAGTTCTACGGCTCCTACGCGCGGATGCCGGGGGCCAAGGTCGACTCGGGTCCCGACATGCTGCGCGTGAAGACCGGCCTCCCGCACGAACTGCTGAACGGGATCTTCCGGGCTCACATCCCGGAGGACGACCCGCACGCCGCGATTGATGCCGTCCTGGCCGACTTCCTCTCGGAACGGATCCCGATGATGTGGTGGGTCGGTCCGTCCACGGAGCCGCGGAATCTCGGGACGTACCTCGAGAGTTGTGGACTCGATCATGCGGGGGAATTGAGCGGCATGGCGATCGACCTCGATGCCCTCCTCTCTCATCTGTCGCCGCCACCCGAGCTCTCCATCGAACCGGTCCGGGACGAAGACACGTTGCGGGTCTGGCTCGCCGCCTTCGCGGCGGGATACGAAATGCCGGACGCCGCCATCCGCGGACTGTTCGATTACTTCCGGAGCGTGGGTTTTGGACCCAACCCCCTCGTTCGGAATTACCTGGGCCGGTGGAAGGAGGAACCGGTCGCCTCGTCCTCCCTCTTCTTCGGTGCCGGCGTCGCGGGCGTCTACGTGACCGTGGTCCCCGAATTCCGGAAGCAAGGCATCGGCGCCGCGATGACGCTCGTCCCCCTCCGGGTGGCAAGGGCGGCGGGATATCGAGTGGGGATTACGCATGTCCCCGACTACCGGCTCGGTTTCCATCGAAAACTCGGGTTCAAGCCGTATTGCACGCTGAGCACGTACACCCCGAAGACGTTGGCCCGCCCTGGGTAGCCCAGGACGCGGGAACGTAGGCTCCTGCGCAACTTTCTCGAGAGGGGGGGCCGCTAATTCCGTCCCGCTCGCGCCGTGTGACCGACGAGAGCTGCGGCTCGGGGTTCCCGCGGACTCAGGTCCCATTCCCGTGCGAGGTAGTCTCGGATCGTGGCGATGCGGTCCATGTCCCCGTTCCAGCCCCGGAGCTGCGATGCGAATCGGGTCTCGACGTCGTGGACGAAGCGAATCACGCGCCGCTCAAGGTGGTTCGATTCGCGGCCTCGGTAGACGACGTACAGGAGGACGAGATGCCCTCGGCCGAAGGCGACGTGGTGTCGGTCGCTCATCTCGATGCTTCGGACGTCGCCAATCCCCATGCTGTGGAACGAGTCGTCCATGAAGTTCTGGATCGCGGTGAACATCGATGCGACGAGGTCAGGGTCCTTGTCCGAGGCGACGTCATGGGAGAGGTGCACGAGAGGCGTGCCACCGAAGTCCGTCAGGTAAACGTGCTCGACGATCCGGCGGAGCAGTTGGGGAAACTCGACCACGCGGCTTTGCTCCTCTCGGACGCAATAATTCCTTGGGCTCCATTATCGACGTCGATAGTGCACGATCCGGGCGTACGAGCTTACGTCGGAGGCCCAGCACCGCCCGCCTTTGGAGGCGAACCCTTGCCAGAGCGCCCACGTCGTCCTCGTTTCCCGAGGAGGATCGCGGCGATGGCCGCGATTCCCAACGGTAGAGCGATGGCCGGCGCGCCCCCGTACGGCCCTGAGAAACTGAACGCGTTCGTATCGATCCGCACACGAATCGACTGTTCCGTCGTGTGACCGGCCACGTCGGATGCACGGACGCGGATGTCGTGCTCCCCGTCCGATAGCGTGAGCGAGTAGGTCGTTGCCTTGCCGACGCCACTGAACCCGCCTCCATCGACGGAGATTTCGTATGTGGCGATGCCAGACCCGCTGTCGGAGCCGTTCCACGAGACCGCGATGTCGGCGCGATTCATCGTAGCCAGAAAGGGATTGATTGTCAGCATCGGTACCGTCTGGTCAATCCGGACGACCACGGACTGGGTCAACTCCGCATTCCCCACTCGGTCCGTGGCGTTGTAGGCGATATGGAAGATGCCGTCGTTCGAGAACGTAATCGGCGCCGTGTAGGCTTGCCACGGACCCGATTCGACGAGCCGGACCGAGACCGACGCGACACCCGCGCCGGAATCCGAGGCGGCAAGAGTGACTTGGACCGGCGAAGTGAACCAACCGGCTTGACCCTGCGTACCCGCGATCGCGGCCGTCGTCGAAGGCGCCGTTCCGTCCGCCGTAAACGAAACAGATGCGCTCCGGAAGTTCCCGGCTCGGTCCGTGGACCGTATCAAGACCGTATGTGGACCGTCCGCGGCGGGTCCAAGGCCGATGCCGATGGCCGTCCCTGGAAGAATCACGGGTGACTGAGCATCGAGTTGGATGGCAATCGTCTCGATCCCGGAGACGGAGTCGGCCGTGTACCAGGCCACGGAGAGCACCCCCGAAGCCACGTATCCCCCGGCAACGGGAAGGGTGATCGTGAGGGTCGGTGGGGTGTTGTCCACCGCGAAGGCCACCGTCTCCTCCGCCGAGTAGTTCGCCCCATCGAAGGACCTCGCGCCGATGTCATGCGGTCCGTCCGCGAGGCCGGTCGTATTCCATTCGAAGGTCCAGTTCGAGGTGCCCGTCGCGTTCGCCCAAATCCCCCCGTCGACTCGGACCTGCACCGCAACGAGCCCGTTGATGGCGGAGGCCGTCCCCGAGATCGTGACGCGTCCCGAGAGGAACGAACCGGGGGTCGGCGATTGGACGTGCACCGCGATAGGGAGCGAGCCTTCCGGCGCAGGAGTCCAGAAGAGGGGCTCGTCGAGGACGGCGACAGCCGCGATGGTACCGTTCGCGTTCACCTGCCAGACGGAATAGGCCGTGCCCGTGTCTCCGTACGAATCGAAGTCGACGCGGTTGGCCGCACCCCAATAGTTGATGTCCTGGCCCACGTCGAGGGCCGCTACCGCTTGCGCCCATTGGCCTGGAAGGACCATCATGCCAGGCGGGTTCGCGACGTACCGGATCGCGCTCCGGAACAGCTCGGGATTCGTGCTGCCGGAAGCGTGCATCGCCAGGGCGAGGACGAAGGCCGAATCGTACGCGTTCTCGGAGAGGATGACCGGATCGGACCCGAACCGGGCGGCAAAGGCAGACCGGAACCGCTCGTACGCATCGATGCCGGTGGCGGTCGGAGACCGCGTTGGGCCCAGACCGATGAGTCCGGTCGTGTTCACGCCCCCGGACCTGAGTTGGTCCATCGTGGTCTGGTCCTCCATGCCGTCGGTCAGGATCCAATGGGTGGGCCAGGCCGCGTGGTTCGACCACCAGTTGTTCAGGATGATCGTGCCTTCGTACGGATAGGCGACGAGGTACACGGCCTCCGGATTCGTTGAGAAGAGGGCCGTGAGATCGGTCGAGTAGTCCGCTTGGTTCGGAGTGTAGTAGACCAAAATCGGAATGGTCCCGCCAAGGACTGTAAAGTTCTCCAGGAACGAGGTCGCGAGGGCGTTCCCATAGGCATTGTTGGCGGCGAGGATGCCGATGCGGCGATAGCTGAGGTTGTTGTACGATAACAACGCAGCTGCCTTCCCCTGGAGACGGTCCGACGCGGTCGTACGCCACAACGAATCGTTCGAATCGGACGTCGATATCGCGGCGACCGTTGCGGTCGGCGATATTAAGACGACGCCGGCGGCTTCGGCGACGGGAGCCGCGGCAAGGGCCTCTGAAGAAGACACCCCTCCTACGATGGCTTGGACGCCATTCTGCTGGATCAAGGTGGTCGCGCCGTTCCGCGCTGCGACCGGGTCCGTCTGCGAGTCCACGACATGGACCGTGAGATTCGACCCTTGGATTCCCCCGGCCGCGTTCACCTGTTCATCGAGGAGCTGGATGGCCTTCGCCATGCTCGTGCCGTAGAAGCTGAGCCCGCCCGTGAGGGGCAAGAGGGCTCCCATCGTGGGGGTGGGAGATAGGGACGCAGGAGTCCCACCCGGAACTCTCGATCCGAACACCGTGCCCGGGAACCCGACGAGACCGCATGCGACGAAGACCAGGAGGAAAACCAGGAACCGGGATTGGAATCTCGTCCGCGCTCGCACGGCATCTCTCCGGACTTGTAGTTCGCGACGAGCTAGATGAAGATTCGCTCGGAAGCCGGTCATCCGATCCGGCGTCAGCTCGCGGCAGGTGGTCCTTGGGAGTGCGACATTCCGAGCAGGTAGCCGCCGAAGCCGATGCCCCACGTCAGGACGGGGTAGACGATCATGCGCTCCATCCCACCGTTACCGAGACCGAGGAAGTTCTTCGAAACATAGAGGCCGAGGGCGGCGAGCGAACCGACCCCGAGCAGGACCGACACATAGGAGAGCGGAGGACGAAGGATTCGGAACGCGAGGATGGCGGACAGGCCCGCGAAGAGGAACGTGATGAACGAGACGATGCTGTGGAGGAAGCCGAAAGCCTCCGTGAAGACGCCGACCCCGACGGCTCCGACTCCCGCGAGGAGTACCAGGATCATCAGGATTGGGTCCTTGAATGCCCGGAAGAGGAACCAGGACGTCGCGAGGATCGTGATGCCCAGTAGAATGATCGACGTGTTGAATACAGCGGCGCCAGCACGGACCCCGAGGTCGCTGATGTAGTTCGTCGAGACGCTGTAACTCGGATCCACCGCTTCGGCGATGATCATGCCGATTGCGAACTGCGTGGTCCCCGCGAGGAGGAACAGACCCGCCCACTGTCGGTCCTCGAGCCGCATGCACGCGGGAGACGGTCACCGGCCCTTAATCATTTCGAGGTTCCCGCGACGTCTCGTCGGATCCGCGTCTCGTCGACCTCGTCGATAGCCTTCTCGAACCACGCGCGGGCTTGGCGATACTTCGTCGCAAGGTCCTCCGGATCTTTGACGAACGCCAGGGCTTCGAGTCGATGGACGACATCGGGAGGCAGTTCCCAATAGATATAGCGCATGCGGAAGTCGTAGTGCCGCGGGCCGTACCGCATTCGGAGTGCTCCGACGAGGGATGGGATGACCAGGGCTCGATAGAACTCGAGGGCCTCGAGCTCGTTGCCTCGCAAGAGCTCCTTCTCGACGAAGGGACCGAACAATTCCATCCGTTCGCGGAGGCGCCGTCGATGATCGAGGAGGCCCCGAACGAACGCCTCGCGATCGAGTGGGGGGATCTTGATCGAATCGCCCTTGTTGAACAGGAAGACCGCCTCGCCGTGGACCTCTCGCACGAGGAACTTGTCCGGGGCGGAGACCGTCAGCACCGCGAGGTCGACGAGCAAGAACTCACTTGTCTTGTCGAGGCGGTAGAACTTCTGGGAGATCCCCGAGGCAGGAGGCCAAGTCACCTCGTGGGTCAGCTGGATCGGAGACAAACGGGTCAGGGCTTGCTCGACGACTTGGAAGGTCGTTGGCACCGTGTCATCGTCGACGACGATGTACAGGTCGATGTCGGACCATTCGTCGATTCGATCGAACGCGGCGGCTCCGGCTTCCCAGAACGCGTGGACGTACGAAAGGGGTTCGAGGGCCTCGGTCATGGCCTGAACGATCAAATCCCTGGATACTTTCCTCCCGCGAGCCATACGACTCCGACCGGATGGCTCAGTCGGCGATAAGTTCCCCCTGGATCGTAGCTCGGTGAGGGGCGGCTTGGATAGACTCGGGCGCTTCGAGACAATTACCTCGCTGAGGCCGGCGCCGCTCGCACGGCGAGGTCCTCCAGGTCTTCCGTCTTAAGCGCGGACAATTCGTTGTCCGGTATCCCCAGCCCAATCCGTTTCCCGACGTTCCCCATCCCTCTGGGTGACCCGAATCGGTACCAAGTCGGTTGTCCCGAGGCCGCCTTTCTGGCCACTTCCGCGACTCCGTTATCGATCAGGTAGTGGATCATCAGACGCCGGCCCTCGTTCGACAAGTCCGGAAACCGGCCATGGGCAAGCTTCGACACCTCGAGACTCGAGACCTCTTGTCCCGTGAGGTCCCAGGCGAACTCGAAGGCATCATAGGCATCATATGGGTCGAAGGGGGCCGATCGGTTCGCCAAGGGCTTCGCGTTCGTCTCCATGATGAACGCATCCGCCTCATCGATTTTCTCCCGGAGTTCCGTGAACTTCTGTACCTGCGGATCCCGGAGAAGAAGTTCCAGTTCTGCCGTCCACGCCTTACGTTGAGACCGGACGACCAATGCCTGGTCCTCCGGAGAATTAGGGGTCAATTCCCATCCTCGCGTCCGCCGACAGGACATAGGGGCTATATAATAGTGTCTGGTCACTATCCAATCAGCACCATTGCCTAGCGACCTGTCTCGCCGGGAAAAATCGTGCCAGATAGATTCATGTATCCCGAATTTATCCGGGGCCCTCGCGGTGTTTCTTTGCATCGGGTTGTCACCGTGTTTGGTAAGAAGGAATTCGCGACGATACGGCTCTACTGCAAGCGCAACCGACTGAGCCTCTATGCCTTGGCGAAGGCCGCAATCCGGGAATATGTGCAGCGCCATCCTTGATCCCAGGGGGTGGCCAGGCGAGGTAGGCGATCCGACCCCGCGCGCAGAGTCGTCGTGGGGCGGGGTCGTGTCGCATCCGGAGCGCCTCGAGGGCGGCCTGGGACCAACTATATAATAGTGCGTCACTCATAGGCAATATCCACTAGTGTTCATCGCATGCGTTAATTGACATACGTTAATCTACTCTGAACGTATCTTGGAGTACGGAGGAGATACGCTTTGAATCGGATCGTCACCGTGTTTGGCCAGAAAGAGTTCGCGTCACTGCGCGCCTTTTGCAAACGCAACCGACTCAGCCTCTACTCCCTCGCGAAGACATCGATCCGAGAGTACGTCCTGCGCCACGCGTGATCCGGGACGCTGGCACGCGACCTAGGCTTGATTCGTGAGTGTGTCAGACACTCGTTCCGAAGCTCGTCCTCCCCATGCGGTTCGGACTTTGGGTCAGGCACCCATCGTTTCGCCCGCCGGGAGGCAAATTCAAATCGAGATGATGCCTGACTCTCCGGCCTGGGCCCCCCGACCATGAGCCTCGAAAGCCGCGAGAGTCGTGAGGAACGCGAAACCGCCAGGATGGAGGCGTTCAGCGATGGCGTCTTCGCGTTCGCCATCACGTTGCTTGCGTTGAACCTCCACGATCCCGTCGCGAATGGCGTCTCATTACTCCAAGGTCTCGTCAACGAGAGGGCCGTGTTCTTCGCCTTCGGGACGAGCTTCGTCACCGTCCTCATCATGTGGATGAACCATCACAACATGTTCAATTACATTCGGCGGATCGATCGGCGACTCATGCTGCTCAACGGGCTGCTGTTGCTCTTCGTGGTTTTGACGGTCTACACCACGTCGTTGGTCGGTGCTCACATCAACGATTCGGAGTCAAACTCGGCGGCTGCCATGTATGCCGGCACGTTCCTCGCGGTCGCCATTGTGTGGAACGGCCTCTGGCGGTACTGTGTGAGAGGCCGCCGACTCCTCGGTAGGGACGTCACTCAAGAACAGGCGGAGACGATCACGCGGCAATATTCCGTGGCTCCCGTCTCCTACGGGGCCGCCTTGGTCATCGCTCCGTTCAGCGGGCTGGCCAGCGTCGCCGTCATCTTGGCGGTCGCGGGCTTCTTCGCGATCACCGCTTCAATTTCCGATTGAGCTATCGGGGATGGATCGGTCCATCGGATTCGCTGAGTGAGATCGCCGATGTGGGAGGACCACTGTCTGGAAGCACGACGGGCAAGCCGCGATCAGCGACCGTGGAAGAGCCGCGCGTGACCCGGACCGCGACACCCACGGCACCGAGCATGAGGACCGCCGCGACGAGAAACGGGAGACCGAGCAGGTCGAACTGGGCGCGGTATCCGATGGCCAGCGAGTACACGAGCCCGAAGAAGATGGGGCCGATGGCCCCTGTGAGACCCGCGATGCTCGCGTTCGCACCTTGCAGCTGCCCCTGTTCCGACGGGCCGACGCGACGGGTCATCAGGCTCTGCAAGGCGGGCGCCACAAATCCGATCGGTGCGAAGACGAAGGCGGCGAGCAGCAGGACGATGTCGTTCGGCGCGAGGCCCCAGACGACCATCGCGGCCGACCCGAAGAGCAGGCCCGTCAGCAACGCTTTGCGCTCGCCGAATCGCGTGATGAACCGTCTCACGAGTCCTCCTTGGACCGTGATGTTCAGAGCGCCCACAAGCGCGAGGGAAAGGCCGACCTGGAACTCCCGCCACGCGAAGCGATCGAATGCGTACAGGACGAAGACGGTCGGCAGGACCTGGAACGCCATGAACTGGACGAACGTCACGGCCGCGAGGCCGAAGAGAGTCGGATGGGAGCGGAGCAAGGTGAGAGATCCAACGGGATTCGCACGACGCCAAGCGAGGCGTTGCCGGTGCTCCTTTGAAAGCGACTCCGGGAGGACGAACAGTCCGTAGCTCGCGCTGGCGAGGGAGAACGCCGCGGCGCCCCAGAACGGAATGCGGATTCCGAACGTGCCCAGGACGCCTCCGATGGCCGGCCCGGCGATGAAGCCGATCCCCCACGCGGCTCCAACCATCCCGAACGCCCCGGCGCGCCGCTCCACGGGCGTCACGTCGGCCACGTAGGCCGCGGCGGTCGCAAAGCTGGAGGACATGATCCCGGACAAGATGCGCCCGACGAAGAACCACGGGAGGCTCCGCGCGAGCGCCATGATGATGTAGTCGAGTCCAAGTCCGAACCCGGATAGGATCAGGACGGGGCGGCGGCCGAAGCGGTCCGAGAGCACGCCGATGAGCGGCGAGAAGAGGAACTGCATGAGGCCCCAGATCGTGACTAAGAGCCCGTAAATCGCGGCGGTCTCGGCCTGGTCCCCGACGAAGGTCGTGATCAGATGCGGGAGGACGGGGATCGTGATCCCGAGGGCGAGGGTGTCCAGGATGATCGTGACGTAGATGAAGGCCATCGCGGCCTTTCGGTCCGCCCGCCCCTTGATTCGAGTCCCTATCTTCAAGGGCGGCGCGATAAAGAGGGCGGTTTATGAAGCTTGAGGGGAGAGGTCTGCGAAGCGTGACCGCCGCGCAGGGCTCAGGCCGCAGGCGTCGCCGCATCCGTGGGACGACTCAGAGTTCGAAGGTGGTCGACCGCGACGCGGCGGAACGCAGCCTCCACATTGGCTCCGGTCTTGGCACTCGTCTCGAACCAAGGCCAGCGAAACTCATGGCACAGGACTTCGATCTCGCTCGACGGGATCGTCTTGGGCCCGCGCTGGTCCGATTTGTTGGCGAGGACCACGACCGTGACGTTGGGTCCCGCGACGGATGCGACGGCCTCGTACCATTGCGGGAGGTCGTACAGCGTCTCCGGTTGGTTCACGT
>WNGG01007922.1_pt1 | contig 11737 bp, 9 predicted proteins | sample 5400661 | NCBI WGS metagenome assembly WNGG01 (sample SAMN13153372, study PRJNA577476) | soil metagenome | isolation source: 100 cm soil or saprolite under Garry oak tree replicate 1 | place: USA:California | collected 2016-06-15 | reverse complement strand
AGGGCCTCGACGTCAACGCCCCCGCCACCGACGTCATCGAGGTGCGGCGCCGCATCGGGATGGTGTTCCAGAAGTCGAACCCCTTCCCGAAGTCGATCTACGAGAACGTGGTCTACGGCCTGCGCATCGCGGGGATCCATGACAAGGCCACTCTCGACGAGGCCTGCGAGCGCAGCCTCCGCAGGGCGGCCCTGTGGGGCGAGGTCAAGGACCGGCTGGGGGAGAGCGGCCTCGGCCTTTCGGGGGGCCAGATGCAGCGCCTCTGCATCGCCCGCGCGATCGCGGTGGAGCCCGAGATCATCCTGATGGACGAGCCCTGTTCGGCCCTCGACCCCATCGCCACCTTGAAGATCGAGGAGCTGATCTATTCCTTGAAGGACCGATACACGATCGTGATCGTGACCCACAACCTGCAGCAGGCGGCCCGGGTCTCGGACCGCACCGCTTTCTTCTGGCTGGGGCGCCTGGTGGAGTACGCGAGCACGCCGGACATGTTCACCAAGCCCAAGGACAAGCTCACCGAGGACTACATCACGGGCCGGTTCGGCTAGGACGGTGATGGGGGGTCGATGATGGAACGTCACCATTTCGAAGAAGAGCTGCAGGCGCTCAAGAACCGCCTGCTCACCATGGGGGCGCTGGTGGAGGAGCGGGTGCACCGGGCCGTGCGCGCCCTCATCGACCGGCGCTTGGACGAAGCGGAGGCGGTGATAGCCGCCGACAAGGAAGTGAACGACCTCCAGATCGACATCGACGACCGCTGCCTGAAGCTGCTCGCCACCCAGAGCCCGCTGGCCATCGACCTGCGCCTCATCACCGCGGCCATGAAGATCAACGCGGACCTGGAGCGGATCGGCGACCAGGCGGTCAACATCGCGGAGAACGTGATCAAGCTGCTCCCCCAGCCGCCCCTGAAGCCGCTCATCGACATCCCGCGCATGGCGGAGCTGGCCCAGCAGATGACCCGGGACGCCCTCGACGCCTTCGTGAAGAAGGACCCCGCGCTCGCCCGGGACGTGCTCCGCCGGGACGACGAAGTGGACAACCTCAAGGACCAGGTCTTCCGGGAGCTGCTGACTTACATGATGGCGGACCCGGGGACGATCCAGCGGGCCCTCTCCCTGATCCTGATCAGCCGCAACATCGAGCGCATCGCGGACCACGCGACCAACATCGCGGAGGACGTGATCTTCCTCGTGGAGGCCAAGGACGTGCGGCACCACCACCTGGAGGCGGAGACCAAATGAATCGCGGAGCCGGACGTGGAACAGCGTTTCCCTCCCCCTACGTGGGGAGGGATAGGGTGGGGGGTCGATAATGAAGGCCGACCGGCTGGCCCGCACCCCTCCCCCCGCCGCCCCCTCGCCGGACAGCCGGCGGCGCGTCGTGCTCATCGAGGACGACGGCGACATCGCGGAGGCCATCGGCTACCAGCTCGAGAAAGTGGGGCTCCAGGTTAGGGTGGCCCGCACGGGCGAGGAGGGGCTGGAGGCAGTGCGGCGCGGGGCCGACCTTGTGCTGCTCGACCTGAACCTGCCGGGCATGGACGGGCTGGAGGTCTGCCGGATGATCCGGCGCCAGCCGACCACCGCCCACGTGCCCATCATTATCGTTTCGGCCCGGGCGGACGAGGTGGACCGCGTGCTCGGCCTCGAGATGGGGGCCGACGATTACCTGGTGAAGCCGTTCAGCTTGAAGGAGCTGGCCGCGCGCTGCCGGGTGGCCCTGCGCCGGACCGGCACTCCGGGACAAGCGCCCCAGGGCTACCGCGACGAGAACTTCGAGGTGGAGTTCGATTCCTATATCGTGCGCTACCGCGGCCAGGAGATCCGGCTCACCCACAAGGAGTTCGAGCTCTTCCGCACCATGGTCGAGCGCGCGGGACGCGTGCTCACCCGCGATCGGCTCCTGGAGCGGGTCTGGGGCTACGAGAGCGACGTCGAGACGCGCAGCATCGACGCCCACATCCGCCGGCTCCGCTTGAAGCTCGGCCCGGCTCGCGACCACATCGAGACCGTGGTCGGGCTTGGGTATCGTTTCGTCAAGTAGCATGACCTACAACGTCCTCTTCCTCTGCACCGGCAACTCGGCGCGCAGCATCATAGCCGAGGCCCTCCTGCGCGCGCGGGGGGCCGGCCGGTTTCGCGCCTTCAGCGCGGGGAGCCACCCGAAGGGGGAGGTGCACCCCCTCGCCCTCCAGACCCTGGCCCTGGTTCAACAGCCCACCGTCGGCCTGCGCAGCAAGAGCTGGGACGAGTTCTCGGGTCCCGACGCACCGAAGCTCGACTTCGTGGTCACCGTCTGCGGGAACGCGGCGAAGGAGACCTGCCCCGTGTGGCCGGGCCATCCGATCACCGCGCACTGGGAGATCGACGACCCCGCGGCGGCGGTGGGCACGGAGGAGGAGAGGGCCCGAGCCTTCCGGCGGGCCTACCTCGAGCTCGATCGCCGCATCGAGCTCCTCACCTCATTGCCGGTGGAGAAGCTGGACCGGCCGACCCTGGAGCAGCGGCTCCGCGAGCTGGGTCAGGGGTCCTTGAGGACCGCCGGTACGCCCGGTAGGTGATGGAGCGGACCTTTCCCGCCACGTCCTCGGGCCGAATACCCGTGCGATCGAGGATGGCCTGCACCTCCTCGGGCACGGAGTCAAAAGTCGCGGCCAGGTAGTCGACGTCCTTCAGCACCTCGACCGGCCCCAGGCCCGCTGCCTCCAGCATCTCGACGTAGTCGCGTCGATCGACGGCTCCGGAGACGCAGCCGACGTAGGCGTAGAGGTCCTGCTCGAGGGCCTCGGGCAGGCGGCCGTCGAGCACGATGTCGGAGACCACGAGCCGGCCGCCCGGCTTCAGGACCCGGGCCACCTGACGGAAGACCGCCGCCTTGTCCGGTACGAGGTTGATCACGCAGTTGCTGGTCACCGCGTCCACCACCGCGTCGCCCAGGGGGAGCGACTCGAGCCGGCCCTCCCGGAACTCCACGTTCGCGTAGCCGCCCCGGGCGGCGTTCCGCCGCGCGCGCTCGAGCATGGCGGGGGTCATGTCCACCCCGATCACGCGGCCGGAGGGACCCACGCGGTCGGCGGCCAGGAAGGCGTCGAGGCCGGGGCCGGAGCCCAGGTCGAGGACCGCCTCGCCCGGCTGGAGCTCCAGGAAGTCCAGGGGAGCGCCGCAGCCGAGGGCAAGGTTCGCTCCCTCCGGGACCGCCGCGAGGTCCTTCGCCCGATAGCCGAGCTTCGCGGACACCGCCCCGCCGCCGCCGCAGCAGGCGGTCGCGGCCTTCGGTCCGCAGCAGCTTGTCTCCGCCCCCTCGGCGATCCGACCGTAGCGCTCGCGCACGCGCTCCACGAGATGCTCAGCCGGCACTGCCACCTTGGTCTCCACCTTCGCTCCTTCCCGCGCGGTCTTCCCGCGCGACATCCTTCATCAAATGCACGAACGCTCCGGGACAGCAGTCCTCCGTCGCCTGCCGCACCGCCTCGATCAGGTGCTCGAGGGCAGACACCAGGGCACCGCGATCGCTCTCCGGCAGTCGCGCCAGCACGTCCTCCGCGAAACCCACGCCCTGCCGCTCCACTCCCTCGGCCGCGCGCCGGCCAGCCAGGGTCAATGTCACGTGGAAGGCCCGTCCGTCGCCCGGGTCGGCGACGCGCTCCACGAGGTGCTCGTCCTCTAGGCGGGCCAGGTTCCGGGTCAGGGTGCTCGGGGTGATGCCGAGACGCCGGCTCAGAGCCCCCAGCCGCATCCGGGGCGTGGCCCGGAGCTCTTCCAGCGTGGCGGCCTGGGCCACGGTCAGGCCGCAGCACTCCACGTCGGCCCGCTCGGATACCGAGAACCGCCGGACTAGAGCCCGAACCGCCGTCCGCAGCCGCGCCGCCTCGTCTTGGCCGTCCGACCCGATCGGCGTCGTCGCCCTCCCAGGGATATGCTTGTATTCTACAACTAATGTTCGCGCTGCGCGAGAGTGCGAATAGTATCCGATCTACGGATACGTGAGGCTCTCCGGGACGCGTGGACCCAGTTTTCGAGTCAAGTCGAGCCGCGTCAACGTGATCGGCGACACAGCCACCGGCTCAGTCCTGGGCTAAATTTTAGCTTGGTTGAAGGTAGCGACGACGTCGCCACGGCAGATGGCGGAGAGTCGGAGGGATGTTGTCAATGCGCAAGAGAGCCGTTCTGGTGATGGTGGTGGCGGCGTCCGTCGCGTTCGCTCTCGGTGGGTCGGCCCGCGTCGGCATCCCGATGGCAGCGTCCCACGAGGCCGGCCTCATCAACCCCACGGTGGCGACCGCGGGCGAGCCAGGGACCTGGCGCGGGGTGCCGGCTTTCGCCGTGGCGACCTCTAATCGCGTCGGATGGAAGCCCCTCCAGTCGGTCGGCCTCGGACAGATCATCGACTCGATCATCCGCGCCCTGGGGCAGTTGATCGACGGCTAGAAAGAGGCTCAGGCGGTGTCGCTGAGAACCCACGCCCGGGCTGATGCCTTCGGCGGCCTACGCAAACCGTCACCCTGTATACGTGTTATGGATATCAGAGATCCGAATGTGTTTCGGTATCTACTTTCCGGTTTAAGTAAAGTCGCGTCAGCGTGATCGACGACACAGCCGCCGAGCCCGTCCTGGACGAAACTCTAGTCCTGCGGGGCGACCCGCGAAACAGTTCGTCCGGGTTCGTGCATCAGCCGTTAGCCGTCGGCGCCGCCCTGGTGGCGGAGAGTCGGAGGATGTTCATGCGCAAGACAGCCGTTCTCGTCATGCTGGTGGCGGCTTCCGTCGCGTTCGCCCTCGGTGAGCCGGCCCGCGTCGGCACTCCGATGGCCATGCCACCGGCGGCTTCCCATGAGGCCGGCCTCATCAACCCCACGGTGGCGGCCGCGGGCGAGCCAGGGACCTGGCGCGGGGTGCCGGCTTTCGCCCTGCCGACCTTTGATCACGTCGGATGGAAGCCCGTCCAGTCGGCGGGCGGCCTCGGACAGATCATCGACGCGATCATCCGGATCCTGGGGCAGATGATCGACAGGCACAAGTAGAGGAACCTGCTCCCCATCATCTCGCCGGCGCGCATAACGGCAGGTCATCGAGCCTTCCCGATCGAGAGCTAGACCCACCTCGAGGCTTCGGGGAAGCGGGGCCGGCGGGAAGCCGCCCCTGCGCCTTTTGTCACGGAAATGGCACCCGTCCCAGAACTCCAGGTCGGGTGCTATGATCCGCGGTAACCGGGCCATGACGCGGGGCGCGCGCTTGATCGCGATCGTCGGCTGCCTGCATGGCGCCTTGGCGGCGCCTGCCTTGGGCCTCGACCCCCGGCTCGCGCCCACCCAGTACGGCCACCGCGTCTGGACCACGGAGCAGGGCCTGCCCCAGAACACCGTGCGCGCGATGGTCCAGACCCGTGACGGTCACCTGTGGCTCGGGACCCAGGAGGGGCTCGTCCGCTTCGACGGCGTCCGCTTCGTGGTCTTCGACGAGAAGAACACCCCGGCCTTCAAGGACCACTACGTCCTGTCCCTCCGCGAGGACCGGACGGGCGCCCTCTGGGTCGGTACCCGCGGCGGCAGCCTCGTGCGCTACCGGGATGGCGTCTTCACCCGGTTCGACGCCGCCTCGGGCTTTCCGAACGGTGTGGTGCGGTCCATCTACGAGGACCGCAGCGGCCGGCTCTGGGTGGGCACCGAGGGCGGGGTGGTGCGCCTGGAGGGCGACCGCTTCCGTGTTCCTCCCGGCCTCGACGTCCAGCCGCTCGCGGTCATGGCCATCGCCGAAGCGGACGGGGCGGTCTGGCTCGGCACGGAGGGGGACGGGTTGCTGCGCGTCTCGGACGCGGTCGAGAGGTACACCCGGAAGCAGGGCCTCTCGAGCGACCAGGTGCGGGCCCTCCACACGGGCCGCGACGGCACGCTCTGGATCGGCACGCGCGCCGGCCTCGACCGCTGGAAGGCCGGGCAGCTCACGCAGTACGCCCCCCCGGCCGGAACCTGGGAGGCGATTGCAGCCATCGCGGAAGACCGGGACGGCAACCTCTGGGTCGGAACGCGGGGCCAGGGGCTCGCCCGGCTCGCGAACGGGGTGTGGAGGACCTTTGGCCCCAAGGACGGCTTGACGGGCGAAGCGGTCATGGCGCTTTTCGAAGACCGGGAGGGGAGCCTCTGGATCGGCACCGAGAGCGCGGGCCTGAATCGCCTCCAGGACGTGAAGTTCGCTAGCTTCGGCAAGCCCGAGGGCCTCGCCCACGACTTGCTGCTGCCCATCATCGAGGATCGTCAGGGGAACCTGTGGATGGGGAGCTTCGGTGGGGGTCTCCACTGTTTCCGCGGCGGCCGGTTCCGCGCGCTCACCACCCGGGACGGCCTGTCCAGCAACCTGGTGGCCTCGCTCCTCGAGGACCGCACGGGCGCGCTCTGGGTGGGCACCGACGGCGGTGGTCTCAACCGCTTCCGGGACGGGGCGTTCCGCGCCTACCGCGCCCGGGACGGGCTCCCCGCCGACCGCGTCATCGCTCTCGCGGAGGACCACGAGGGGAGCCTCTGGATCGGCACCTACGGGGGCGGGGTCGCGCGCCTCAAGGATGGCCGGTTCACGTCCTTCGGACGCGCGCAGGGCCTCTCCAGCGACCAGGTGCTCGCCCTCACGTTCGATGCCTCGGGGCGCCTCTGGGTGGGCACGGACGGGGGCGGCCTGAACGTCCTCGAGCGTGGCCGGTTCAAGACGTACACGACCGAGCAGGGGCTCGCCCACAACACCGTGTTTCGCATCTACCCGGACGCCTCGGGGACTCTCTGGATCGGGACCTCCGGAGGGCTGAGCTGCCTTCGACAGGGCAAGCTGAACAACATCACCCACAAGGACGGCCTGTTCCACGACGGGATCTATCAGGTGCTCGAGGACGACCAGGGCCGCCTCTGGATGAGCGGCAACAAGGGGATCTTCTACGTCGAGAAGAAGGCCCTCGAGGACTTCGTGGACGGACGCGCCAAGTCCGTCGCCTCGGTGTCCTTCGGCGTCTCGGACGGCATGCGCACGAGCGAGTGCAACGGCAGCGGCCAGCCCGCCGGGTGGAAGGCGCGGGACGGGTCGCTCTGGTTCCCCACCCCGAGAGGGGCGGTCCGCGTGGACCCCGCCCGGATGCCGACGAACCAACTGCCGCCGCCGGTCTCGATCGAGGAGGTGGCGATCGACCGCCAGCCCTACGAGCCGCGTGGGGCCCCGGTGGCGCCGCCCGGGCGCGGCGAGATCGAGATCCATTACACGGGCCTCAGCTTCCTCGAGCCCGAGAAGGTCCGGTTCAAGTACCGGCTGGAGGGCTTCGACCAGGGCTGGGTGGACCCCGGGACGCGCCGGGTCGCCTACTACACGAACATTCCTCCCGGACCCTACCGGTTCCGGGTGGCGGCCGCGAACAACGACGGGGTCTGGAACGAAGAGGGTGCCTCGTTCCCCTTCGAGCTGAAGCCGCACTTCTATGAGGCCCGCTGGTTCTACGCCCTGTGCGCGGTAGCCACGGTTCTCCTGGCGGTGGCGGGCTACGAGCTCCGCGTGGGACAGCTCGCGGCCCGCGAGCGCAAGCTGAACCAGGTCGTCTCCGAGCGCACGCGGGAGCTGGAGCAGGCCAACCAGATGCTCGCCCGCTTCTCCTACCTCGACGCGGTGACCGGCATCGCCAACCGCCGCAACTTCGACGCCTGTCTGGACCTGGAGTGGCGGCGGGTGCGCCGGGAGGGAGCTCCCGTCTCCCTCATCATGATCGACATCGACCACTTCAAGGGCTTCAACGACGCCTACGGTCACCAGAAGGGCGACGACTGTCTGAGAGCGGTGGCCCAGACCCTGCGGCGCACCCTGCACCGCCCGGGCGACCTCTGTGCGCGCTACGGCGGCGAGGAGTTCGCGGCGATCCTGCCCGGGACCGATCCCGCGGGGGCGGTGGCAGTGGCGGAGAGCCTGCGCGCGAGCATCGAGGAGCTGGCCGTCCCGCACGCTCCTGCCATCAAGGGCGTGGTGACGATCAGCGTGGGGGTGGGGACGGCCCAGGCGGGAGACGACGCGACCCCGGAATCCCTCATCGGCTCCGCCGACAAGGCCCTCTACGAGGCGAAGCACCTGGGCCGCAACCGCGTCTGCGCCGCCCCGGCCTACGACGCCGAGAGCACCCCGTCGCCCTCGTAGACACACCATGAATCGTGTCGCGCCCGGGGCAGGCCTGGTTGCCGTCTTCCTTGGCGCGTTGGCCCGCCCAGCGAGCGCGCTCGATCCGGCCCTCGCCCCCACTCAATATGGGCACCGTGTCTGGACCACCGACCAGGGCCTTCCCCAGAACTCTGCTCGTGCGATCGCCCAGACGCGCGACGGTCACCTCTGGCTCGGCACCCAGGAGGGCCTCGTCCGCTTCGACGGCGTCCGCTTCGTGGTCTTTGACGAGAAGAACACCCCGGCCTTCAAGGACCAGTACGTGCTATCCCTCCACGAAGACCGGGCGGGCGCCCTCTGGATCGGCACCCGGGGCGGCCTCGTACGTTACCGGGACGAAGCCTTCACGCGGTTCGACGCCTCTTCTGGCCTGCCCAACAGCGTCGTGCGGTCCCTCTACGAGGACCAGGGCGGGCGGCTGTGGGTAGGCACCGATGGCGGAGTGGTACGCCTGGAGGGCGACCGCTTCGTCGTTCCTCCCGGCCTCAACACTCAGCCCTTCGTGGTCACGGCCATCGCCGAAGCGGACGGCGCGCTCTGGCTCGCCACGGACGGCGACGGCCTCCTGCGAGTCGCCGACGCGATCGACAAGTACACCGTCAAGCAGGGTCTCTCCAGCAACCAGGTGCGGGCGCTCTACACGGGTCGCGACGGCACCCTCTGGATCGGCACCCGCGCCGGCCTCGACCGCTGGAAGGGGGGGCAGCTCTCGCACTATGCCCCGCCGGCCGGCGTCTGGGACGCCGTCGGAGCGATTGAGGAAGACGGGAGCGGGAACCTCTGGGTGGGGACGCGCGGTCAGGGTCTCGCCCGGCTCGCGAACGGGGTGTGGAGGACCTTCGGGCCCAAGGACGGCTTGACGGGAGACGTCGTTCTCGCGCTCTTCGAGGACCGGGAGGGGAGCCTCTGGATCGGCACCGAGAGCGCGGGGCTGAACCGCCTCCAGGACGTCAAGTTCGCGAGCTTCGGCAAGCCCGAGGGCCTCGCCCACGAGATGGTGGCGCCCATCACCGAGGACCGCCAGGGCGACATCTGGCTGGGCAGCTTCGGCGGGGGTCTCCACCGCTTCCGCAACCGCCAGTTCCGTGCCTTCACCACCCAGGATGGCCTGTCCAGCAACCTGGTTGTCTCCCTCCTCGAGGACCGCAGGGGCGCCCTCTGGGTGGGGACGGACGGCGGGGGCGTCAATCTCTTCCGCGACGGCGCGTTCCGCGCGTACCGCACGCGGGACGGTCTCCCGAGCGACCGCGTCATCGCCCTCGCCGAAGGCCGCGAGGGGAGCCTCTGGATCGGCACCTACGGGGGTGGGGTCGCGCGCTTCAAGGATGGGCGGTTCAGTCTCTTCGGAAGCGGCCAGGGCCTCTCGAGTGACCGGGTGTTCGCCCTCACCGTCGATGCCTCGGGGCGCCTCTGGGTTGGTACGGACGGGGGCGGCCTGAACGTCCTCGAGAACGGCCGCTTCAAGGTGTACACGACCGAGCAGGGCCTGCCCCACAACACCGTGTACCGCGTCTACCAGGACGGGTCGGGGACCCTGTGGATCGGCACTTCGGGAGGGCTGAGCTGTCTCCGCCAGGGCAAGCTGAGCAGCATCACCCACCGGAACGGCCTGTTCCAGGACCGCATCTTCCAGGTGCTCGAGGATGACCAGGGCCGGCTCTGGATGAGCGGCAACAAGGGGATCTTCTACGTCGACAAGAAGGCGCTCACGGACTTCGCGGACGGACGGGCCACATCCGTGGTGTCCGTACCCTTCGGCACCTCGGACGGCATGCGCACCGCCGAGTGCAATGGCAGCGCCCAGCCCGCCGGCTGGAAGGCGCGGGACGGTACGCTCTGGTTCCCCACCACGAGGGGGGCCGTCCGCGTGGACCCCGCCCGGATGCCGACGAACCAGCTGCCGCCGCCGGTGTCGATCGAGGACGTGGCGATCGACCGCCGCCCCTACGATCCGCGGGGGGCCGCGGCCGTGCCGCCCGGGCGCGGCGAGATCGAGATCCATTACACGGGCCTCAGCTTTCTCGAGCCCGAGAAGGTCCGGTTCAAGTACCGGCTCGAGGGCTTCGACCAGGGTTGGGTGGACCCGGGGACGCGCCGGGTCGCCTACTACACGAACATCCCTCCCGGCCGTTACCGCTTCCGGGTGGCGGCGGCCAACAACGACGGGGTCTGGAATGAGGAGGGCGCCTCGTTCCCGTTCGAGCTGAAGCCGCACTTCTACGAGGCCCGTTGGTTCTATGCCCTGTGCGTGCTGGGCACCCTCCTCCTGGCGGGGGCCGGCTACGAGCTCCGCGTGGGTCAGCTCGCGGCCCGCGAGCGCAAGCTGAACCAGCTCGTCTCCGAGCGCACGCGAGCCCTCCAGGACGCCGAACGCAAGCTGGCCTCTCTCGCGGACGTGCAGGAGAAGGCGGAGATGATCGCGTTCGTGCGGGACGCGCTGACCCGGCCCTCCCCGGCGCCCGGTGCCCTCCTCTCGCCGCCCACCGCACCCTTCCTCGCGCAAGTCGTCGGGCCCCGCCCACCCCGGTTCACGATCGGTACCGTCGTGGCCGGCCGTTACGAGTTGCAGGAGGAGATCGGACAGGGAGGCATGGGTGTCGTCTACCGCGCCCACGACCGCGAGCTGGACGAGCCGGTCGCGGTGAAGTTCCTCGTGCCCGAGCTCCTGACGAACGGGCGTCACAGCGTCGACCGCTTCAAGCAGGAGACCAGGGTGGCCCGGCGCGTGAGCCACCCCAACATCGTCCGCACGCACGACTTTGGCGAGGCGGACGGGACGCCCTTCATATCGATGGAGTACGTCGCGGGGGTCACGCTCAAGGACCTGATGGCGCGCGCACCGGTTCCCCTCGGGGTGGGCCTGCGCATCGCCAAGAAGCTCTGCCAGGGGCTCGATGCCGCCCACCGCGAAGGGATCGTCCACCGGGACGTGAAGCCGAACAACGTGCTGATCCTCCCGGACAAGGGGGAGGTGAAGATCATGGACTTCGGCATCGCGCGAGCCACTCAGATCCACGCACCCGGGACGACCCTGGCGGGCACCATCGTCGGGACTCCGGCTTACTTGTCTCCCGAGCAGGCTCTCGGAAAGCCCGCTGACCAGCGATCGGACGTCTATTCGGTGGGCGTAGTGCTCTACGAGATGTTCCTGGGGCGCCTTCCGTTCTCCGGAGGAACGGCGATGGAGGTGCTGCTCCGCCACATTGAGACGCCTCCTCCTCCCCCGCGCGCGGTGAGCGCGACGTTTCCCGCGGGCCTTGAAGCCGTGATCCTGCGATGCCTGGGGAAGGACCCTGCCGAACGGTACCAGTCGATGTCGGACGCTCTCCTGGAGCTCACAACGTACTCCACGTCCCACGAGGCGGCTCCCTAGGGCGCACGCAGCGCGCGCCCTCGCTAGGAGGACGTTCCCCCTCCCTCTTCCTCGTGGGGGACGTACTTCACGACCGTCACGTCGGAGATCGCGATCAGGCAGCCCCCCGTCACCATCCCGTCGATGGCGGCCAGCAGCTGGTCGATCTTCTGCTCGGTGTCGATCACGGCCACCATCATGGGGT
>WNGG01008576.1_pt1 | contig 11741 bp, 11 predicted proteins | sample 5400661 | NCBI WGS metagenome assembly WNGG01 (sample SAMN13153372, study PRJNA577476) | soil metagenome | isolation source: 100 cm soil or saprolite under Garry oak tree replicate 1 | place: USA:California | collected 2016-06-15 | reverse complement strand
ACGTGAACACCCATCTGGGCGTCGCGCGCATCATCGAGCACGCTTTCGAGATCGCGAAGAACGAGGTCGTGATGGTCGACAAGTCCAACGCGATGACCTTCGCGGGCGGCCTGTGGCAGGAACGCTGGAAGGATGTCGCTCGTGCCCATCCGGCCATCAAGACCCGCCATCTCTTCGTCGATGCCGCCGCCATGCAGCTCGTCAAGGACCCGAGTCAGTTCGAGGTCATTGTCACGAGCAACCTCTTCGGCGACATCCTCAGCGACCTCACCGCCGAGCTCGTGGGAGGTATGGGCATCGCGCCGTCCGCCAACATCAACCCGAAGACCGGTCGGGGCCTGTTCGAGCCCGTCCACGGGACCGCGCCGGACATCGCCGGCAAGGGCCTCGTGAACCCGATCGGGGCCATCTTGAGCGCCGGTATGATGGTCCAACACCTGGGTCATCACGAAATGGCAGAAGCGATCGAGGGTGCGGTCGAATCGGCCATTCGCGCCGGTGAGTGCACGCGCGACGTCGGCGGGAACCTTTCCACCTCCCAGGCCGGTGATGCTGTCGTGAGGAGGCTCAGGGACTAAGAACATGGGCATGACGATGACCGAGAAGATCCTCGCCCGCGGGGCGGGTCGCGACTCGGTCCGCCCTGGGGACCTGGTGCTCGCGAAGGTCGACTTCGCGATGGGCCACGACCTCACCATCCCGCCGGCCGGAAAGATCATGCGCGAGCAGATGGGCGCGGAGAAGATCTGGGATCCCGACCGTGTCGCGGTGACGCAGGACCATTTCCAGCCCGCCAAGGACGCGGCCAGCGCCACGCTCGGCCGTCTCACGCGCGAGTTCTCCCACCAGATGGGCATCAAGTGGTACTTCGAGGTGGGGCAGGGCGGCATCTGCCATACCGTGCTGCCCGAGCACGGGTTGGTGCTGCCTGGTGAGCTGGTCGTCGGCGCCGACTCGCACAGCTGCACCTATGGCGCGCTGAACAACTTCGCCACCGGAATCGGCTCGACGGATCTTGCGTGCGTGCTGGCGCTGGGCGAGCTGTGGTTCCGGGTCCCGGAGACGCTGAAGTTCGTCTATCACAACCGGTTGAAGGAATGGGTCGAGGCGAAGGACCTCATCCTCTATGTCATCGGCCAGATCGGCGTCGACGGCGCGCGCTCGAAGGCGATGGAGCACGTGGGCGAGGCGCTGAAGCACATCGACATGGAGGCCCGGCTGACGATCACCAACATGGCCATCGAGGCGGGCGCCAAGAACGGCATCCTCGAGTTCGACGAGGTCACGAAGGCGTACCTCGACGGGCGCGCGAAGCGGCCCTACACGCCGGTCACGTCGGACCCGGACGCCGAGTACGAGAAGGTGTTCGAGTTCGACGTGGAGAAGGTGGAGCTCGGCGTTGCCAAGCCGATGTCGCCCGACAACTACGCGCCGCTCTCGGAGGTCGCCGGAACCAGGCTCGACCAGGTCTTCATCGGCTCGTGCACGAACTCGCGCATCACCGACCTGCGTCGCGCCGCGGCCGTGCTCGAAGGGCACAAGGTCGCGGACGGCGTCCGGCTGATCATCACGCCCTCGTCGCACCAGGTCGCGATCCAGGCCGAGCGCGAGGGATTGATCCGCACGTTCCTAGCCGCGGGGGCGGCGTGGACCACGGCCACTTGCGGCGCGTGCCTCGGCGGACACATGGGCGTTCTCGGTGAGGGCGAGGTGTGCTTGAGCACCACCAACCGCAACTTCCCCGGCCGCATGGGCCACCCGAAGGCGATGGTCTACCTGTCGAACCCGGCGGTGGCCGCGGCGAGCGCGGTCGCGGGCGTGATCACGCACCCGAGCGAGGTGCTCAAGCACCTGCCGGCCAACGTCGCATGACTCCCATTCCTGCGTTTGTGCACAAAAACGGGTTATCACGGCGGAATTCCCCGCGTTTGTGCACAAAAGAGGGTTTCAAACAATGACGCTTCCGAAGGTCATTCGCGGCAGGGCCTGGAAGTTCGGCACCAACATCGATACCGACCAGATCATCCCGGCCAAGTACGCCATCTACTCGCTCGACGAGAAAGAGCTCGGCAAGCACGCGATGGAGGGCGTGCCGGGTCGCGAGACCTGGGCGTCGCAGGTGACGGCGGGAGACATCCTGGTCGCGGACTCGAACTTCGGATGCGGCTCATCACGAGAGATCGCTCCGGTGGCGATCCGCGGCGCGGGCATATCGCTGGTGATCGCCGACTCTTACGCGCGCATCTTTTTCCGCAACGCGATCAACATGGGCTACCCCATCCTGCAGTCGCCCCAGGCGGCCGAAGCCGTGCACGAAGGCGACGAGCTCGAGGTCGATCTCGAAGAAGGCATCATCCGCAACTTCACGCGCGGCGACGAATATCGCAGCGAGGCGTTTCCGCAGTTCATGAACGAGCTGCTGCGCATGGGCGGGCTGGTGCCGTGGGTGCGCAAGCGCCTCGAAGAAAGGCGCAGGGCCGCGAAAGCGGCGTCCTGATTGGACAAGCCAGTCGATTTGCAGGAGCCGCTGGAGGAGCTGGCTCGCGACCCGACCCGCTTCAGCCACGACCTGAAGTTCCCGCCGGCGGACCGGATCCGCGTCTACGACGACACGCTGCGCGACGGCGAGCAGATGCCCGGCGTCGCGATCACGCCGAAGGACAAGTACGAGCTCGCGCGCATGCTCTCGGACATCGGCGTCCACATCATGGACGTCGGATTCCCATACGTCTCCGAGGGCGAGCGCGAAACGCTGCGGCTCGTGCTCGAAGGCCGCAAGCGTGGCGAGCTGAGGCCAGACCTCGAGGTCGTCTGCATGATGCGCAGCACCAAGGGCGACATCGACGCGACCATGCAGGTGATCGATTCGCTCGGCCACAAGCGCGACGAGGTGACCTACTTCGTCTTCACATCGGCCTCCGACCTGCACGTGAAGTACAAGCTCGGCAAGACGCTGCTCCACCGCGAGGGCATCCCCGAATCTGAATGGCTCGAGCTGCCCGTCTCCCACTACCGGGAGGCGAACCTCCGCATGATGTGCGAGGCGATCGCGTACGCCCGCTCGCAGGGCGCCACGTCGATCGAGTTCGGCGGGGAAGACGGCAGCCGCGCCGACGTCGACTACATCGCCGAGATCCACCGCGAGGGCCTGAAGGCCGGAGGCACGAGGCCCTCGACCCCTGACACCGTCGGCTGCTACTCGCCGTACGCCGTGCGCGAGTACATCCCGAAGATCAAGGCCGCCGCGCCCGACGCGCCGCTCGTCGTGCACTTCCACAACGACCTGGGCATCGGTGCGTGGAACACCGTGACGGCGCTGGGCTCAGGCGCCGAGGTGTTCACCACGAGCGTGAACGGAATCGGCGAGCGCACCGGCAACGCGCCGATGCACCAGGTGCTGCTGCAGCTGCGCTACCTGTTCGGCATCGAGATCCCAAATTTCAAGTACGAGAAGCTGCGCGACCTCGCACGTCACCTGGAGCGCATCAGCGGCATACCCGTGCAGCCGACCGAACCCGGCATCGGTCTCAACGTCTTCTCACACGAGTCGGGCATACACACTGCGGGCATGCTCATCCATCCGGCGATCTACCAGTTCATCCCGCCTGCCGACATGGGGGCGAAGGTCGAGTACGTCTACGGCAAGCACTCAGGCGCGGTGGTCGTCGAGCACGCGCTGCGCGGCGCCGGCATCACGCCCGAACCCAGGCTGGTCGCGCGCGTTCTCGAAGAGGTGAAGCGGATCCGCGAAGAGCGTGCGGAGCGCGCGGACTTCTCTGAGTTTCACCGCAATTACTACGAGCACCTCGGCCATCTGGGCCTGACCGCGGCGGAAGTCGTCGACATCGCGCACGCCATCTCGGCCGACTCGAGTGCCAGGGGCTGATGGCGACCACCACGGCGAAAGACACGGCCACAAAAGAGGAATACCTACAGCTGCATCGCTGGATGTGCATGGCCAAGGCGCTCGACGACCGCATGCACATCCTGGTCAAGCAGGGTCGCGCGCCGTTCGTCGGCTCGAGCCGCGGCCATGAAGGGATCCAGGTCGCGTCCACCGCGGCGCTCGGCCCGGACGACTGGCTCGTGCCTCACTACCGCGGGCTGGCCAACGCGATAGTGCGCGGATTGACGATGAAGGAATGGATGCTGGCCGTCTTCGCCAAGGCGGGCGACCCGCTGTCGGCGGGCCGCAACATCCCTGGCGGGTGCTACAGCTACCACCGGCTGAACATCGCGCCGGTGTCGCAGGTGGTGGCGAGCTGGGTCCCCAAGGCGGCGGGCATCGCGTATGCGGCCAAGCTGCGCGGCGAGGGCACGGTGACGCTCTGCACCTTCGGGGACGGCGCGACCAGCCAGGGGGCCTTCCACGAGGGAGTGAACTTCGCCGCCGTGCACAAGCTGCCGGTCGTCTTCGTCTGCGAGAACAACGGCTACGCGATCTCGGTGCCGCTCCGACTGCAGATGCAGAACCCGAACGTTGCCGAGCGCGCCGCGGGCTACGGCATGGCCGGCGAGACCGTGGACGGCACCGACGTGCCGGCGTCCTTCGCTACGTGCCGGGAGGCGGTCGCTCGCGCTCGCCGGGGCGAGGGGCCGACGCTCATCGACGCCAAGATCTGGCGCCTCAACTCGCACACCTCCGAGGACAACCAGGTGAAGTACCGCGGGACGGAGGAGATCGCCGAAGCCGCCCAGCACGACCCGATCTCGCACTTCAACGGCTGGCTCATCGATCGGGGTTGGCTGACCGCCGAGGAAGCCGCCGGGGTGCAGAAGCGGTACGACGAGGAGGCTTCCGAGGCCGCGGACTGGGCGGAGCAGCAGCCCGACCCGGCTCCAGACGACGCCCTGAAAAACGTTTTTGCCTGATCTGCGGGCCCGTCTTTCAAAATAGACTGACCGTCCCAGTGGAACCCGACGACCCCGCCGCCACACCATCCGACGCCGAGACCAGCCAGATGCCGGCCGTGGCTCCGGACAATTCCGAACCCGAATCTGTGGTCTGGCCCGAAGACCCATGGGTTGCGGACGGCCGAGCGGCCGACGATCCAACCCTGGAGAACGGACCCGTGGTGACCTCGCCGGTCATTTCCACGTGGCCGGAGAAGACTGCCGGTGAGCCCTCGGTTCCCAGCCATGCGGGTATGAACCCGATCGCCGAAGACCCCGTGACGGCCCCGTTCCCGACACGGAAGGCAGCCGAGCCGTTCGAGCCCGCGGTGATGAGGACAACGCCGCCGCAGCCGGCCCCGCCAGCCGAGCCGGCCGAGCCGGCGGAAGAAGTTCACGACACAGTGCCTCCGGCGCCCGCGGCCGAGGCGGCTGCATCGATGGACACGGAGGAGGTGGACACGGCGGACGCGGCGCTCGAGACGCTGCCGCCCGAGGTCGCCGCGGTCGAAGCATCCGAAGAGGAGAGTGCGGGTCCGTCCTCCGAGGAGGCGGTCATCGAGGCGATTGCCGAGGACGAGCCGGCGGCCGCCACCAGCGACGGACGGGCCGCCGAGGTGGAGGCCGAGGAGGCCGAGCCCGTCGAGGCGGCCGAGGAAGCGCCCGTTCCGGGCGAGACGGCCGAGGAAACGCCCGTTCCAGTCGAGACGGCCGAGGAAACGCCCGTTCCGGTCGAGACGACCGAGGAAACGCCCATCCCAGTCGAAGCGGCCGAGCCCGAGCCGGAGCCGATGCCCGAGCCCGTGCCCGAGCCGGCGCCGATGCCCGAGCCGGAGCCGATGCCCGAGCCGGTGACCGAGCCCGAGCCCACGCCTGAACCCATGAAAGCCGAGGAGCCTGAGCCGGCTCAGCCGGTGGAGACGGCAGTGGAGCCCGCCTCGCCGGCCGCCGGGACACCGGTGTGGGCGGCGCAACCGGCGACGCCCGCGACCACGGCTCCGGCGTCCCCGTTCGTGCCCGCAAGCCCCGCGATCCCGAGCTGGGCGCCAAACGCGCCGCGGGCGGCCGAGAAGCCTCAGCCCGAGGCGCCGACCCAGTGGCCCGGCATCAACGTGCCGGCGTGGGCTCCCCAGCCGACTGCGTCGCATCCAGGCACGGCGAATCCGCTGCCCGGGGCGGGCAGCCCATACGGCGATCCTGTTCGAGCATCCCAGCCGGCGCCTGCACCGCCGGCAGCTGCGCCTGCACCGGCTCCCGCACCGACCGCCCGCGCGATTACCGCCACTCCCGCAGCGGGAACGCCAAAGACCTCGTCCTGGGAGGTGGTGGAGCAGAAGCGGGCGGCCGAGCCGGTGTACCAGGGTCCGAGCCCCGAGGACAAGTCGTACGCGGAATGGTTTGCGTGGGCGAAGAGGTCAGGCGCCCCAGCCGGCGCGTGCCACGCGGCGGCGCAGGGAGCCTTCAGAGCGCTCGCGGCTGGGCATGACATGAACACCGCGGTCCAGTGGGCGACCCTCGCCATGGCGTCACCGCCCGGGCTCGTCGGGCAGAGCCGCCAGATCTACTGCGCGTGGTTCTCGCTCGGCAACATCGACCTGAAGCTGCCGACGGCTCAGGCGCACGCGTTCGCGAACGGCGCAATCCAGGCCCTCGAGTCTGGCGCGGACTCGATGGGCGCGCACCAGGCCGGCCTGCTCGCGGCAGGCATCACCGGCGGCTGAGCGCGCCCCCCTCGGCTAAGCCCTAAGGAAGCTCTCTCCGGTCCTGGCCGGTGGGGTCGAGCCGGTCAGCCAGCCGGCGCAGGAAGTTGCTCAGCAATCCTGACCGGGAGTGACGCGCCCGCATTGCCTCGACCGCGGCCTCCCGCTGTCGCGCTTGCATCATCTGCTTGACCAGGTGAAGGGTCGGGTCCGAGTCACGCATACCTCTTCTCCTATTGGGACTCGAGTCGCTGGAGCGCCTCGTCTACGTCGATCTCGCCGCGAGCCACCTGTTCCATCAGCTCGAGTCGCGACGACGCCGGCGCGGCCGAAGTGCGCTCGATGCCCATCTTCGCGAGCAGCGAGTCGAATCGCGCCCGCGCGGTGGGGTAGCTGACGCCGAGGTGGCGCTCGAGCCCCTTCATGTTTCCGCGCGAGGCGAGGAACACACGCAGCACCTCACGGTCCTCGTCTGTCAGACCGCAGAACTCGCAGGTCATGAACACGCCCGAAAGCTCCGTGGAGCAGGACGGACAGGACAGCCGAGTCAGCGCGAGGCGTTCACTGCAGACAGGGCAGTTGAGCGGTGGGCGGCGAGCCGCGGTGGATGACGTCACCCGACGCTGACCCGAACGTTGCCCATCATGCCTTCGATGTCGAGAGTGGCGGCGCCGGAACCGATGGTCACTTCCTTACCGCCCGGCCCCGCGATGGCGCGCTCGCCGCTCTCATCCTCGATCGCGACCCTGCCCATGGTGGCGCGAGCGGTGATCTTCACGCTGGACTGCTTGTTGAGGCTTAGCCGGATCGAACCCATCTCGCAGCGGACCTTGCTCGTGCCGGAGTCGATACAGCCGCTGGCGGTGACGCTGCCCGCTTGAGCCACGACGTTGAGCGGGCCCCGGAAATCGTTGACGATGCAGCTGCCCGCCTGCACCTCGGCCGTGATGGGCCCGTGCACGCCGTCCACCCGAAAGCTGCCCGCCTGCACACTGGCGTTGAGCGGAAGATCCGGATTCATGCGGACCTTCAGGCTGCGGCGCGTCTTGAAGTCGAAGCCGTTGATCTCGATGCGGCGTCCGGCCATGCCGAACGTGAAGGTGTCCTCCTCCTGGAAGGGAACGTGCTCGATGACCAGCGTGCCGCCGTGGACGCGCGCCCGGTGCGGCCCCTCGGCGACGGCTGTGGCCACAGTGGGGTCGGCCACGACCTCCGCGCTGCCGAACTGAGAAAGGACCTTCACCGAACTGGCGGCCGGCGCGGTTGGGGCAGAGATGTCGCCGAGGCGCGGCGCGGCGGTGGCCGTGGCGGCAGGCGGCTCAGCCTGGGCAGCCAGGGCGTCGAGGCGGGCGGCCCCCTCCTCGGCGGTGATGGTTCCGGTGCGGACCTGGTTCAGGATTTCACGTTTCTTATCGCTCATGCCCCAATTAGAAAGCAGGACCTACCAATTTGTCAAGTCGGACATCCAAATTGGGATGAACGCGTGCGGCTAAGCTATGCCCGTGGCCAGGATCGGGGTGGTGGCGGACACTCACTGCCCCGAGTTCATCGACCGCCTGCCGGACCGCGTCTTCGAGGTGCTGGCCGGGGTCGACCTGATCCTTCACGCCGGGGACATCAACGGCCAGGCCACGCTGGCGGAGCTCGCCAGGATCGCCCCGGTCGAGGCGGTGAAGGGCGACCACGACCGCGGTCTGGCCTCGCTGCCGCCCCATCGGGAGGTGGTGGTGGAGGGCAGGCGGATCGTGCTCGTCCACGGCAATCGAAGCCGCTGGATGGAAGAAGCCGCCACGTTTCTGTGGACTGTCAGCCTCGGCCACTACAAGCCGCATGGCGGGCTTCCCGCGTCGCTCAGGCGCCGTTTCCCGGACGCGGATGTGATCGTCCACGGCCACACCCATCGACCTCTCATCGACACATCGCGCAGACCGCTGGTGTTCAATCCCGGCGGCGTGCATCAGTGGACGCCGGCGACCACCAGCGAGCGTTTGCGCCGTCACCCCGGATGGTTCGAATGGTGCTGGCTGCAGGTTGCGCGCCACATCCGAAGCTACGCATCACCGACGGTCGGCATCCTCGAGGTGACGCGCTCGACCATCGAGCCGAAGATCATCGCTCTCTAGAGTTAGTCACCTCATGAAGAAGCCGACCTTTCGTGCGGCTACAGTCGACGACGCGGCCCTCGCCGCCGACATCATGACGGCCGCGTTCCCGCGCGAGCCTGCAGATCCAGTCCTGACCCTGGAGCGCTGGCAGCGCGGGCGCGAGGACTTCATCTGGGGACGGTTCATCGCCGAGGTCGATGGTGTGCCTATGGCATTTCTCGAGTGGGCGCACGGACCGTGGGAGCAGCTTCCCGAGCGGCACTGCTACGTCGACGTGTTCCTCGACCTGACCTATTTGAGCAAGACCCTCCTCACACAGCTGTGGAAGTGGCTCGAGCAGGAGGCCGGCAAGCAGGGAGCATTGACGCTGAACGCATCCGCGGGCGAGGAGGAGACGGAGCTGCTCGGCGTCCTCAAGGCTGTCGGTTATGAGCGCCAGCGGCAGGACCGCGTATGGATCCTGGATCTCAAGGCGCACGGAGAGCGCCTCACAGCCGAGGCCGCGGCAGCCCTGGAGCGCGTGAAAGGCGAAGGCATCACCCTCAAGACGTTGAGCGTATGGCACGACCCCGATCGCGTCGCAAAGCTGTTCAAGCTGAGTGAGGAGACGCGGCAGGACATCCCGCACTCGACCCCCATCCTTCCCCAGCCGAAGGAATACTTCGTCAACCGCATGAACGCGCCTGACCGCCGGCAGGATCGGTGGTGGCTGGCGCTGGACGGCGACCGTCCCATCGCCATGTCGTTCCTGAGCTTTCCACCTGTGCGGGGACATGTGTGGACCGGGTACACGTGCTGCGATCGCGACTATCGAGGCCGCGGCATCGCGCGCGCGGTCAAGCTGCAGACGCTCGCCCAGGCCGTCGAGCTGGGCATCCCGTCGGTGCGCACCGACAACGACTCCGAGAACGCGGCCATGCTGCACATCAACGAGACGCTGGGTTACGAGTCGCTACCGGGCTACGTCAACTTCGTGAAACGGTTACCCGCGCGCGCTTTGCGGTAGAACCGAGAAGTACATGGCGAAGACCAGGGACTACTACGACGTGCTCGGGGTGCCGCGGACGGCGAGCCAGAAGGACATCGGCGCCGCCTTCCGCAAGCTTGCGCGCAAACATCATCCGGATTTGAATGCGGGCGACAAGCAGGCGGAGCTGCGATTCAAGGAGATCTCGGAGGCGCACGAGGTGCTGTCGGACCCCGAGAAGAAGAAGCTCTACGACGCGTTCGGTTCTGACTGGGCCGCGGCGAAAGCCGCGGGTGTGCAGCCGGGGCAGGGCAATCCGTTCGGCGGTGGCGGCGTGCGCCGCGGCGCCGGTGGGCCCGGCGGATCGCGCGTGGAGTACCGCACGGTCTCGCCCGAAGAGGTCGAGGACATGTTCGGCGACGCCGGCGGAATCGGCGACATCTTCGGGTCGATCTTCGGCGGCCCTCAGCGCGGCGCCCGGGCACAAGCGCTCGATGTGGATATGCCGATCTCTGTGAGCCTGGCCGAGGTGCAGCGCGGCACCAGCCGCACGGTCGAGCTGCCTGGCGGCCGTCGCGTCGAGGTCAATGTGCCGGCGGGAGTGAAGGAAGGAACGGTGCTGCGAGTACCCGGACTGCGCGCGCAGGTCCAGGTGGCGCCGGATCCGCTGTTCACGCGCGAGGGCAAGGACCTGCGCGTCGTCGTGCCGGTGCCGCTCAACGTCGCGCTCAGCGGCGGCGAGGTCGCGGCGCCGACCCTCAAGGGCGGTCGTGTCCAGTTCAAGGTTCCGCCTGAGACACAGAACGGGACGAAGATCCGGCTGCGCGGGCTCGGGCTGCCCGACCCCAAGGGCGGTCCGGCCGGCGACCTTTACGCGGAGGTCAAGGTCCAGCTGCCGGTGCCGATGGACGAGCGCACCCGCAAGTGGGCGTCCGAGCAGCCGGTCTAAAGTACCTCCGACTTGCGCGCGCGACTTTTACTGCCACTCGTCTTCGTTGCGGGCATGGGGTCGCTCGCAGTCGAGTTCGGAGCCGCGCGGCTGCTGGCGCCCTACTTCGGCACGAGCCTCTACGTGTGGGGCGTGCTCATCGGGCTGGTGCTCATCTATCTGTCCGCGGGTTACGTGATCGGCGGCCGTCTCGCCGACTCCCGTCCGGACGAGATGCTGCTGTACCAGATCACCGCGTGGGCCGGGCTGTGGATCGGCGTCATCCCGCTCGTCAGCTATCCGATCCTTCTCGCGTCGCAGCAGGGATTCAGGGAGCTGAGCATCGGACTGGTGGGCGGCACGCTGGTCGGCACGTTCCTGCCGGTGTTCTGGTTCATCCCGACTTATGGCACGAGGCCGACGCTCGAAGGCTTCGGCCTGGTGCTCGTGCTGTTCTCGGTCGCAGCGATGTGGCCGCGCAAGCGCTTCTACGCCGCGTTTGCCATCGCGGTGATCCTCGCCTGGATCGTTCTGCCCTCCGGGATCAAGGCGACTGAGGTCGGCACGCTGCTTACTGAGCGCGAGTCCGCTTACAACTACATCCAGGTCGTGCAGTCCGGCACGGTGACCGAGCTCGTCCTCAACGAGGGCCAGGCGATCCACTCCGTCTACGACTCGACGGACAACCTCACGCACGGCTACTGGGACTACCTGCTCGTGGCGAACGCCTTCCGGCCGGCGCAACCGTCCGAGACCAGTCCGCGCTCGATCGCCATCCTGGGTCTCGCCGGCGGCACCACCGCGCGTCAGTACCGGCTTGCCTATGGCGACTCGATCGACATCACCGGTGTCGAGATCGATCCAGTCATTCTGTCGCTCGGCCACCAGTACTTCCATCTCGGCGACGCTCGCGCGCACGAGGTGACGTCAGACGCGCGTTACTGGGTCGCCACGCAGGCCGGGCACTACGACGTGATCGTGCTCGACGCGTACCGGCAGCCGTACATCCCGTTCCACCTCACGACCAAGGAGTTCTTCGCGCAGGTGCGGCAGCACCTCAACCCGGGCGGAGTGGCCGCGGTCAACGTCGGCCGGACCAGCACCGACTATCGACTGGTCGCCGCGCTCGCCAGCACGATGGCCGCGGT
>WNGG01007919.1_pt1 | contig 11742 bp, 11 predicted proteins | sample 5400661 | NCBI WGS metagenome assembly WNGG01 (sample SAMN13153372, study PRJNA577476) | soil metagenome | isolation source: 100 cm soil or saprolite under Garry oak tree replicate 1 | place: USA:California | collected 2016-06-15 | reverse complement strand
CAACCACAAAGCAAACACATGCGCGCCGAGTCTAGCACTCCCGCCATGTACCGTTGACATGACCACTTCGGACGCGGATGGCAATTTTGTTTTCAAAGCTTTGCCTGCCGGCGAGTACGAAATGAAAGTGCTCAAGCCGAACCCCATCTCGCGTAAAACGCGAGGCCGCCCGACGTTTGCGCGGCCGGTCTTATTTGGTTTGATCGTCACGGCCTCGAAGCTAGGCACGATGGCGCGCGTGCTTTGTGCCTGTGACTGAGCAGGCTTCTCGGCGTGGTCGATCACGAGAACCTCCAGCGGAACGGTTTGAACCTTCAATTCGAGCCCTAGCTGTTCCGATACGGCCTCAAGGACAGACGCGGTTTCGAGCGCATGCACTTTGGTTAGAGCTTCAGCATGTTCCGGTACAGCCTTAAGAAGCGCAGGCTCAGACTCAGGCGTTCTGAGGGGGGCGAAGCAATCGAACGTGAAGTCGTAATTTCCTTTGAGACCTGACTCATCCACAACTGTGCGGCCCAGTCGCTCCGACAAGACTCCCACCAGATCTGTAATCGGCACGCCTTGGCCCGTTATCTTGCACGGTCGTGTCCCCCATATACCGGCACCAATTGGGCCGCCGTCCGGGTTCTTGAGTCCATTGGAGTAAGTGTTGCCAAGCATTGCCTCTTGAAGTTTCGGACCGTTCTTTGCGATCACAAGCGCATATGCTGAAACTTCCTTTGTCTCGCGGTGGAACGCCAGCTTAAAGCGGTCTGCCAGAAGCGCCTGAAGCATACTTCTCTGCTCAGTGAGCCCCTGATTTCGCCCTAGCTCACGCAGTTCGTCTGTTACGGACTGATCGGCCTTTGCGTCAATATCGTAGCCTTGGGAGTTGAGCCAGTCCGGTCCTCCAGAGATTCGATCGCTCTGGACGCCGTAGGCGTGTTGAATGAGTTTCTGCAGCGTGAAATTGGTTACCATGAACCGGCCCGCCTTCCATATGATCCAGCTCTCAAAGGACTTACCATTGTTTGGCCTAATTATGGCGCTTTCGAACATGTGCGCAGCGGTGGCCGTGCCTAGGGCTTGCGACTCCGCCCAATTCTTCGCTGGTCTTACCAAGCCAAAAGCAATCGGGACGACGACAGTCGCCAAGGCCGCGGCGCTGAGCAATAGCTTTCTGCTGAAATCCAGTTTCCGCGCAACACTCTTCGCCATGATACGAACCACCCTCTTCTTGAGATCAGCTCCGGTAACTCCAGACACACAAGTCACCGGTGACTCCACGCAAAATTCGCAGATTTTCAAAATACTCTCTGCATAAACTTGTCGTTCCTTGCCCATTTCTAAGACTTCTTCGTCGCACGCGCGTTCGCGCTCTTCCACGAGTCGCGCTCCCAACCACCAAAGCAAGGGGTGGAACCAGAAAACCGCTTCGACCAACATGTGCACCGCAGCGGCCAGATTGTCGCGCCGCTGTACGTGCCATAGTTCGTGCGCGAGAATCGCTTCCAGGTGCGCATCGTCAAGACGTTCGGAGAGGCCCTCCGGCCATAGCAAGACGGGCCGCGCGATTCCGAAAATTCCAGGTTCGAGAGAAGCGCAAGCCAATAAAATCTCGATCCGTTTCCGTACGCCCCCAACAGCCATCATTCGGCGCAGCACCTCGACTTCTCGTCCTTCGCGTAATGGCACGGCTTTCCTAACGGTCGCGGAAATCCGCCGCCAACGCGCAAACCATACGAAAAGGATCAAGAGGAATCCGCTGAGCCACACTGCGAAAAGGATTGCAACCAGAGGGGTCGCACGCGGAAGCACTGTTGAGGGGTAAGCTCCAGAGGTCTCAGGAATCAACGGCAACAGGAAAGGCTGGCCGACTGCGTCTATCGCATGATAGAAGCCCGCGTTTGTTTGCGCCGAGCCGTGCCAGAGATGACTGCCAACGGTGATGAGCAGGGAAAAAGGAATTAGAAACTTCACCGAAGCCGCCAGCCAAAGCCAATAGCGAACCCGAGCGGTATTCTTTCGCAAACTCATTGTCAACAGTGCCGCTGCAGCGAGGAACATCGTTGACTGCCACAAGTGATTCCCCAGCGCTGGTGCGAGACCTGCCAAGCTCGCGGACCAATTATTCAGAGTCATTGCGATTTGTCCTTTCTCGCAAGCTTCCGCAGAGTCCTTTCTGCCTCTTTGACGTCCTCGAGCGTTAATCTGCCCGTTTCAATGAGGTGCGCCACCACCGGCTGGGCGCGTCCCCCGAACAGAGCAAGCAGATCGTCAATCAGTCTCCGTTGCGCGGCATTCCGCGAGACTGCAGTTTCAAAAATGTGAAAATTGCCGACCTTCTTGATGCGGCGCACCGCATTCTTCGCTTCCAAGCGATAAACGGTAGTCTGGACGGTCGTGTAGGCTGGTCTGCGTTTTTCGGGGAACGTTTCCTGGATTTCGCGAATGGAGGCCTTGCCGTGCCCCCACAGCGCCTCCATGATCTGCAGTTCAAGCTTCGATAATTTGGGTTCGGCCATTTTTCCATCTACTACATACGTATGCAACACTACTACAGTAGTGTGGGCTGTCAAGAGGTTTTTCTTGCGGGTGCGAAGTCGCCGAATATGGAACTTGGGGGATCAACCATGGGGTGATCCTGCACTTCAGTTTATCTGCGATCTGGGTCCTTCTCATTCATAACGCAGCGCCACCATGGGATCGACACGCGAAGCCCGCCGTGCCGGAAGGTAGCTAGCGAGAAGTGCCATGACTATGGAGACCGTGGCGGCCACCACATATGGCAAAAAATTAGTTGGCCTGATTTGGTAGAGGACGCTGCTCAGAAACCGAGAAAGTCCCAGCGCTATCACTACACCAATCCCGGCGCCTGCCAGCGCTAGCATCAATCCTTGCCCTACGAAGAGCTTCAAAACTTGCCGGCGTTCGGCGCCTAATGACATGCGGATGCCGATCTCATGTGTGCGTTGCGCGACGACCAAGCTCAGCACGCCGTAAATCCCCACCGCGGCCAACACCAGAGCAACGCCCGCAAAAACACCCAGGAGCAAGGAAATGAAACTCTGACCCGCAATCGAAGCCGCGATCACTTCCCTCATGGAACGCATTTCGGTCACGCGCTGTTCGGGATTCAGCTCCGCAAGGGCCCGACGCAAGCTAGGCATAATGTCGATACGACCAACCGTGCGGACCACCCAGGCCGTTGAGCTACTAAGCATGTCGCCTTTCTGCGTCGCCGGGATGTAGACCATCGGAGGAGCGGGCCGCGTGAGCAACATGCCTTTTACATCGCTGACGACACCGACTATTTCACGTGGCGCGATCTCAGGTCCCGAAAAGAGTTTGCGTCCCTTATAGCTGCCCATCACGATTCGCTGGCCTATCGGATTTCTACCCTTCCACCATCGGCGCGCCAGCGTTTCGTTGACCAGAGCCACGGGAAGACTTCCAGCGCCATCGGTTTGCAGAAACGCGCGCCCTTCGAGAACCGGAATGCGCATCGTCTGGAAATAGTCTTCGCTGATGGCGCGGATTTCTGTGCCGCCAAAACTGTGCTCGTCGTCATCCATGCCGAATACTTGAACTGGCATATTTGCTTGCCGAGTCAGGGGAGTGACCGTTACCACCGAAGCGGAACCCACCCCAGGAAGGCTTTGGATCCGCTGCAATAATTGCTGCTCAGAGTTCCACATCTGTTCAGACGTAAGATTCTTCGTAGGCAGAGCAGCCGTCCTCATAGTGACCACATTGTCCGGATCAAACCCGAGTTTTTCCTGATACAGACGGTAGAGGCTCTCCCCGAGGAGTGCTGCGCCAACGAGAAGTGCAAACGAGAGCGCAATCTCGCAAGTCATCAGCACACTGCGAACCCGGCCATGCGATGCTCCCGTCTGGGTCTGCATTCCTTCCTCTCTTGCCGTGGCGAACCCACCGCCACGCGTGGTCTGCCAGTAGGAGGCAAGGCCAAAGCTGACCGTGGTCACGAGCAAGGTTCCGAGGGTAAAAAGGAGGACGCTACCCTCAATGCGAACCGGGCCCGCCCAGGAAAAGTTGAACGGAATTGAGGAAACGAGCGCGCCCAACACCCAATGGGCTGCCAACAGACCGGCGGCTGCTCCGGCCAGTGACAGCAGCAAAGCTTCGGTGAGAAACTGCCGCAAGAGTCGTGCGGCCCCCGCGCCGATGGCCATCCGTATAAAAATCTCTCGCCCGCGGAAAGAGCCGCGGGACAGAAGGAGATTCGCCACGTTTAAACACGCGAGTAGAAGAAGAAGTCCGGTTGCGCCGAAAAGCAGGATCAAGCTCGCGCGAAAGTCGCCCGCGAGCCAGCGCTGGTAATCTCCCACCAAGAGGCCACTGTTCTTGGCGGGGAATTGCTGGAAGACAATGTTCATGTCCGTTTGTGCCTGCGCGATGCTGACTCCGGGTTTGAGGCGCGCGATCATGCGCGTGTTCGTGCCTCGGTCGCCCAGCGTGTCGCTGAATTGCAAGGGCACATAGACTTCGGTGGGCTGCTCGACAAAGTTGAAGCCACGGGGCAGAACGCCGATGACTGTGTAAGCATCTTCGTTTAGTTTGAGTTGCGTGCCAACCACGTCCGTTTTGGCGCCAAAGAGATTTCTCCACGCGTAGTCGCTTAATACAACAGCAAGCGGCGCACCGGGCTGCATGTCCTCACGACGAAAGCCTCGGCCAAATGCTGGATTCACCCCGATCACCCGAAAGAAATCCTCAGTTACGCGTTGCGACGTCAGCCAGTTCACTTTATCTTGCTGTTTCAGGCCCAGCAGTGGGCCCGCCTGAAAGCCCGCCATCGAATCAAATACGGGGGCAGCGTGATCCTGGCAAAAAACAAACTGCGGCCCGGTGACGTAGCCGCTTGGCTGGCCTCTTTCCAGTCCTGCGCCCAGTTGAACAAGTTGTTCCGGCTGTGGAAAAGGAAGTGGCCGCAGAAGGACCGGGTAAAGGACGCTGAAGATGGCGGTGTTGGCGCCGATGCCGATGGCAAGAGTGATGACCGCTACCGCGGTGAATCCGGGATTCCTGCGCAACATGCGCAGGCCGTAGCGTAAATCTTGGATGAAGCTTTCGATGAAGTTCGCACCGCGCGCCTCGCGGCATTCTTCTTTGGCGCGCTCAACGCCGCCAAATTCAATACGCGCTCTCCGCAAGGCTTCTTCCCGCGGCACACCGCTGTGCACCAAATCCTCTGCGAATGCTTCAATATGAAAGCGCAGCTCCGCATCCATCTCGCGTTCCATCCGCGAACGCCGCGCCACCGCCCGCACCCACGACCGAACTCGGCTCCACAGCCTCATACTTCCTCTGGCGTGCTTTGCAGAATTCGCCCAGACTTTCCCCCAGCCTGCGGCGTTAGGCAGCGTCCGCCGCCGGGCGGCTTCGTTCTAACCGACCATCCGGAAGCTACGGATCAGAGCCGTCCCCGGGGCTCCGTCCCCTTGTAGGAGTGACGGAGTCCCGGGCGGCAGAAGTGCGAACAGAGTTTTAGGTGCTGGCCTATCTCACAACTAGTGGCCGCATCATGTCGTGCTCTTCGTGCTCCAGGATGTGGCAGTGCCAGACATATTCGTGGCCGCCAGTCCGGGGGCTGACCGGATCGCCCAAAGATGCGGGCAGGTTCGGAAGAATGAACTTCGTGATCACAGTGGTCGCTTCGCCCGGGTTCATCCGGACGGTTTCCTTCCAGCCGGTCTCGTTGGCGTCCGGCGGAGTCGGCGGGCCGGTGAACTTCAGTTTGCCCGGCAGGCCTCTGAACGGCTGCCGTTGAATCACCTGAACATTCACCAGATGGAAGTGAATGGGATGGGTATCGCCGGTGAGATTGAAGATTTGCCAGACTTCCGTCGCACCAGCAGTTGGGGTCTCTGTGGCGTCGGACACGTACGGCAAACCCCATGTAGGCAATCCGGCGTTATTCAAACTCTTGCTGGTGAAGGTTCCAATGGTTTGGATCAATCGACCGTAATCGTCGAAGTCTTCGTTTAGAGTCAGCATGCGGTCGATTGGCCCTTTGTAGGGGACAGGACCGGGTACCGACGGGTCGCCGTTGTTGTAAAGCAGGCCAGGTTGATTCCCGCTGAGGAAGTTGCTCTTGAGTTGTGCGTTGAGACTGGCGAGCCAAGCCGAAGTGGTAACGCCATCGCCTGCACCGCCGGTGACGGTGATTTTCATGAGCGTTCGCGTGTTTGGCCCGAAGCCCGGCGAGGTGGTCGGTGCACCGCCACGGTTAGTCTGATCCGGGTCGCCGGTGAAGTAGTCGTTGCGCGGATCTCCACCGGGGAAGGGTGCCGGTGCATCCGCGTACAGGATGAAAGTGGAGCCAGCCGACACGCCATTGAAGTCGATGACAACATCGGCCCGCTCTGCTGGAGAAAGCAGGAGATTGAAGGGCCCATCGGGATTGGCAGTTTGCCCTGTGGGATCGAGCTTGAGGTCCCGCGGGCACGGAATGCCATTTGGATGGACCGCCACAGCGGGCAGGAAGCCGCCCTCGGTGCCGACCTGGTAGATCGTCGGTCCAGGAGCGGTGACGTCCGCTTCCCCTGGCGTCGAGAATGATTCTGCGTATAGGTTCAGGTGATAGAAGCGCGCCTGCGAGCCATTGAGTATACGGAAGCGAACGCGCTTGGAGGGCAGCCTGACGGACGGGTAGACTCCGCCGTTGACCAGAATAGTATCCATGAAGCCCTCGGCCACCTCCGAGGCGGGCGTCGGAAGAGTGTAGAAAGACGCCCCGGGAAGCTTGGCTCCAAGGCACGGGCCATAATCCCACCGGCCTTTGGGGTTGATCCCGCAGCTCGGATTGGGTCCCGTTCCTCCTGTCTGATTGGGCTCATACACATGGGGATACCACAGGTCTCCGGGCATGCCCCATTGCCAGGTAGGATCTTGTTCCAGAATGTTCTGGGCGACAAAGCTCTTGTCTTGAATGACGAGAGGAATGCCAACGAGATCCGGGAGCAAGCCAGAGTTGACCAGACCGATTTCGAAGTCATCGATTAGGACCAACGCTGAGGCGATTCCTGAGTAAGCATTAGTTCTGGTGATGCCAATCGCGTGGTCGTGATACCACAGCAGCCTGGCGCTCAGGTCCATCGGATAGTAGTAGCTGGCTGAGCCGTTGGCCGGGCTAGTGCCGGGTGCGTTCATGAAGCTTGGCCCGTGCACACCGTTGGGAGTAAACCATTGAAAAGGCGTGCCGTCGCTGAACCACGGCGTAAGACCACCGTGCAAATGTGTAGCGATGCGGTTCAATGGCAGGTCCCCCACGGTTAGGCCGCTTGGGCCGGCCATAATCGTGGGGTCAACAGGAATCAGAGCCGTATTGGGAAGTTGATTCGTGATATTGAGCAGCACCGGCCTGCCCCTTTTCGCCACGATGATACCGGCCAGATATTTTTGGTCGGCGGTTACGAGGTCATAGTAGCCCCAAAAATGGGTCGCGCCGGAGAGGTCCGGATGCATACGTTCGCCAAATTGTTTCACCCCGAGGTTGTAAACGTCGGTGCTGAGCCCGGCAAAGGTCTGAGTGCTTTTTGTGGCCAAAGGAATGTACTGACCAATGTTGTTGGCACCCGAAGGGCCCAAACCAGGAAGGGTGGTGATGAACTTTCGAATATTCTTGGGACTCTGGGCAAACGCCCAAACGCGTTCCGTCCAGAGGGCCCGGTACAAAGCAGCTCCGGCTCCTGCCGTCGCGGCTAACTTCATGAAATGTCGTCTACTTTGCATGGGAAATTCCTCCTTGCGATTTTCCATGCGTCGAACTTCCCATTTGTCTTGGCTGTTTTCGACCGAACGGGCTCGTCCACGAGCGGGGCAGATGGGACGCGCAACGCGAACTGGGTACGATGGGCCCGGAGTTCGTCCCGCATTTACGCGCAAATTCGAGGAACTCACAATGACGACGGTCACAGTTCTGAGTGATCTGGATTACCTTGCAGCCCCGCCCGAGAGCCGCATCGAGGCGCGGCTCAGCTTCAAACGGGTCGGCCACTCGGTAATGGCCCACAGCATTGGGTCGTGCTGCATACTCATGGAGATGCTGCCGCTCGCTCGGCGTGGCGAGTTATGCCCAATTCATGGCCCACTCAGAAGTAGATCCACCTGATTAGCGCTTATCGGACAAGTTGGTCCCAGTACTGCACAACGGTCCCCTCTGGTTCAGCGACCAATTTTCCTCGGAATTCGGTCCGGACCTCAGACGGATCTGTCGAGGGCACATAACGAGTCGCAATCAGGCGCATGATTGCCTCTGTTCCGAATCTCTGAATGGAGGTTATCATGCTGGAACAATACTTCCTTAGGCCTACTACCGTCGATCGAATCCGTTCGAATTGGTTAGCTCCACAGTGAACAATACGTCGAGTGGATGCACGCCCAGAAATACGCCGGGCGCAACATTACTCGCCGAATTGCCCTCCTCTGCCACTTTGCAGATTTTGCTAGAACAAATGGTGCCACCGACCTTGCTTCCGCGAGTCCTCTGGTCGAAAAGTTTGGCGACCACTGGATAGCCGGTAACAGGTGCTGGAATCTCCAAACTCGTCCCCGCCTCCGTCGGGACATCTGCAGCATTATTCGCCAGATGCTGCGGCTGACCCTTGAGGGCCGGGTCACTCGGGAACGGGGCCGTCCACCGTTTCTGTTTCAGTCGGAAGCGCCCGGCTTCTTTCCGTACTTAACTGAGGAGCGGGGACTGAGCAAACTAACCGTCGCCCGCTACCATCGATATTTGAATCGGCTTGCCGGCTACCTCAGGCGAATTGAAGTTACGTCGCTTCGCGATCTATCTCCGCAGCTGCTTTCGTCTTTTGTCGTCGAAACCGCCCCCAAATTGGCACGTAACACACGCCGCGACTTGTGCGCTGTTATTCGGACCTTCCTGCGCTTTCTGTATAGGGAGCGGATCGTCGCCGAGGATCTAAGTGTCACATTCGAAATTCCCAAGTTGTTCCGCCTGAGCAACGTACCACGTTCAATCACTTGGGGGAGCTACGCCGAGTGCTGGAAGTGGTTGACCGACGAACGGTGCGTGGGCGTCGAGACTACGCCATCCTCCTGATGTTGGTGACCTACGGGTTGCGAGCCTGCGAAGTTGCCAAGCTCACGCTGGACGATATTGACTGGAAACATGAACGACTTCAGATCCCGGATCGAAAAGCAGGCAACTGCACCGCCTATCCCCTCGCGGGGGTCGCGGCGGAGGCATTAATCGATTATCTGAAGAATGGACGTCCGGAAACCGCCGAAAGACAGTTCTTTCTTCGTGTCGTTGCCCCTCAGGGCCCGCTTGGAACTGGCGGTGTGGGCGCATCTGTAGCCCTCTACCTTCAGAAAGCTGGGATTAAAGTGCATCGAGCGGGATCGCACACGCTCCGTCACACGTGCGTCCAGAGGTTGATCGACGCCGAGTTCCCGCTCAAAACCATTGGCGATTACGTAGGACATCGTCGCTCTCAGTCAACCGAGGTGTACGCGAAGGTGGCTATTGAAACCCTGCGCGAAGTAGCGATGGGTGACGGGGAGGCACTATGACCATTCCGAAGGATTCCGAAATTCTCCGTACAAATTCCGTACACTTGGCGAAGGGGCGGCCTAACTGAATGAAAACAAGAGGCAAATGTTGGAGGCGCGGGTGGGATTCGAACCCCTAGAGTGGACTGACAACACGTAAGTTACTGATTCTAGGAATTGGTAAAACGGAGAAAAACAGCAGAAACGCCGAACAGAGGTACACGGCGGGTACACGGAACAGTCGGGCTCGACCAGTATGGCCGAGCACTCACAATTCCATCGAAAAAGGTGTGTCCCCCGTCGTTTCACTATTTGGAACGAGAACCGCGCTGTCATCGCTGCAGTGGATCCTCGTTCAGCTCACGCCGGACACGACCGCGCTCTGTTGCTATTCCTCTACAACACCGCAGCCCGCGTCCGTGAAACGCAAAGCTGCGTAACTTAGAATGTGCCTACGACGTGAATCCCCAGTCCGCTATTCTCCCCCTCAGGTAAATATAGTCAGGCCAAAAACTAGAATGTCAAACGGCAGGAAGTTCCGTGAGGCGCAAGCTGCCAATAGTTCAACCTGTCGCTTCAACGAATAAAGAATAGTACTTCTTTCCGTAGGTTGCTCCAGCAACGAGACTTGCGTTGTCAATGCGCAGCGCCTCATGACGGCTCTCCATATACTCGCTCCGCTCGACTGTGCGAAATAGTTTATATAGTGTGTCGGGACGGGGTTCCAATGGGAAAGAACTCCAACTTCACCTGTGACCTTTGCGATTACACTGGTGCCAGGCCTCACAGAGTGAATACCCTCGTACGGGGTTTCTTCTACTCCCGTTTCCCCAACCAAAAAATCTAGCACGTATCTATCGTTTACTTTGGGAACATCTCCCGACAGAGACAAAATGACTCTCAGGCTTGTTGACCACGAGAATCCGTCGCGGAGAGGTCGATAAAAAAGGGTGCGAATACCGAAGGGATCTCTCACCAACACCAATATTCTCTGGGTTGCATCCCATATTGAGAAGGCAAAATCTCCGATCAGTCTTGCGAAAGAGTCCCGCCCAAACCGTTCGTATGCTCCCAAGACTATAGCCGTGTCAGAGCATCTGGAGAACGGACTCTGGTCCAAGGACCGAAGTAGCTCTTCCCGGTTGTCAAGGCGACCGTCAAAAAGTACTGCGTTCCCTCTATCCGAACGCAGCGGCTGTTGATCTGTCAGGGTCTTCCGACTCGTATGTATCGGCCAATACGCCGCTCCCACAAAAAACGTTTTGCATTGCCCTTCGCGGTCTGACTTCGGAATTTCGAACGAGTCCACGAGGAGCGGTGTGTCGAAGCGATCAGCAGCCCTACGGTCAGAATGCATGACTCCTGCAAAGACGCGCAACTTGGTCGCCTCTCCTTCACTTCAGGTTTGAAACTCTTTCTTGGACACATCGTCCGCCATCGGCGTCAACGCCATACAGACTCACACGCGATCTAACTGGGCGTAAGTAGATCTGACATCAATGCTGTCATTCACAACATCGCCACCGACTTCCACCCACGCGTGCGAAGCGAACGGCATTCTCCGGCATCCAATGACCAATTCTGCTGGAAATCCCAATCTGCGCAGCATCAGAACCAGAGTGGCAGACTTCTCTAAGCATCTCTTCCTACTGAGGCAAAAGAACGCTGCACAGTCCACCGCATAACGCAAATACAAGACCAGATTGGGATCTGATTCCCTTGGGGAAGATGTTGGTTGGTTCTTGATTGTGTTATATAACCCGCGAAAACCGTACCGTTTCAATCTCATGCTCACGCCACTCAGAGTGACGAGCGCAAGGCCGATCAATTCGAGCTTCCGAAGCTTAACAGGAAATTTCTTCATTGTGGGCATGACCTGATTCCTGCGCCATGACTCTATTCACCCTAGGATGGCGGCGGGAAAATTGAGAAGAAGCATTGCCCCTTCCACCCCAATTATTAATAGGACAAGCTCTGGTCGACCAGGCGTAGCTTCACCAGTCGATCCAAGAAAGCATCGACTTCGGCGTGAAGTTTCTCGGCTGATACATCGAAGGTGTTTAGCAGGTTCGACAAAATCTCTTCTTTTGTACGCTCTGCCTTCAATTCATTCCAAATAGCAGCCCCAATTGGGTTCAGACCATAGTACGTGCCGGAATCCACGTCCAGAATTGTACCCCCATCTTCCGTCACGAAAGACCGAACGTGCATTGCAATCCT
>WNGG01007918.1_pt1 | contig 11742 bp, 7 predicted proteins | sample 5400661 | NCBI WGS metagenome assembly WNGG01 (sample SAMN13153372, study PRJNA577476) | soil metagenome | isolation source: 100 cm soil or saprolite under Garry oak tree replicate 1 | place: USA:California | collected 2016-06-15 | reverse complement strand
CGGACCAGCGGATCGCATCGATCCGGCCGCCCAGGCATCGACTCTGAGTCAGATAGGAGGGATCGATGTACCCGACGAAGAACGATCTGCCCGAGACGACGCGGCGGGAGATGATCGACCTGTGCAACGCGCGGCTCGCCGACGCCATCGACCTGCAGACGCAGACCAAGCAGGCGCATTGGAACGTGAAAGGTCCGCATTTCATCGCCTTGCATGAGCTGTTCGACAAGGTGAACGCGGATGTCGAGGACTACGTCGACCTGATCGCCGAACGGGCGGTCCAGCTCGGCGGAGCGGCGGAGGGCACGGCGCGCTCCGTCGCGAAGCGATCGACGCTCGCCGAGTACCCTCTGAAGACCGCGACGGGGCGGCAGCACGTCGACGCCCTCTCCTCCGCGCTGGCGGCGTTCGGCAAGATCATCCGCAAAGCCATCGATGCGAGCGATCGGATCGGCGACGACGACACCAACGACATCTTCATCGAGATCTCGCGAGGCGTGGACAAATGGCTCTGGATGGTCGAAGCGCACCTCTCCCCGGACGAATAGCGGGTACGTGGGCGGCGCGGCACCGGAGCTCCTCGTCGACCTGCGACGTGGTCAGAGAGTACGAAGACGGTGGCACGCCCTAGGATGCCCTTCTGATCAAGCGCCTCGAGCGTCTCGCGCAGAACCCCGCGAAGCGACTCCACCCTCGTGGCTGCGAGCTCTCGGCGCTGGGGCATCGGGACGGAGAGGTCACCGATAATGGGCGATCGGTCAAGTGGGCGCACGGCCCCGCGGTCGTTGACCGAGAGCCCTCCGACGCGATGACTTCGCAGCGCCGCGGGCCTTCGCCTCATACAGCGTGCCATCGGCCATGCCCAGCAGCGCGTCGATCGTTTCGCCATCTCGCGGGTACACGGCCAAGCCCACACTGACGGAGACTTCCGGCATCTCACCATCCAACGCCAGTCGCTCGGCGATGCGACCCGCCACCAGCCGGGCAGCCGCCGCCCCGCTCTCGGGAAGGAGCAAGGCAAACTCATCTCCGCCGAACCGCGCCGCCGTGTCGACGACTCGGGAGGAAGCCCGGAGGGCATCCGCCACTCGACAGAGTGCCTGACTGCCCACGAGGTGGCCGTGGCGGTCGTTGATCTTCTTCAGGCCGTCCACGTCGAGGAACAAGATCGCAAACGGTCGCTGGGTCCGCTGCGACCGCTTGATCTCTCCATCCAGCACGTGCATGAGCTGGCGGTGGTTGGCCAAGCCGGTCAGGGAATCGCTCAGCGCCAGATGCCGCAGCCGCTCTTCCACTCGCCTGCGTTCTGAGACGACGGCGGCGAGGGACAAGGTCATCACAGCCATGACGCCGATGAATGCTTGCAGCAGAAGGAGCGACTCGTTTGGCGTTTTCTGCACGAAGGGGCCGAAGCCGTGCAAGGTGCCCCAGATGGCGATCCCGGACAGCACGAGGATTGCCGTCGCGGCTTCACGCTGTCCGAAGCGAAACGAAGCCCAGATGAACAAGGGAACGCAGAGAAATGCCAACGGCTGGTTCTTGATCTCGGACGGGAAGAGTCCGCCGAAGATGGTCAGTCCCGCTAGAGAGAGACACGGGAAGAGGACGGCAGCCTCGAGGATTCGACTTCGAGTCCATCGAACACGGCGGCGTGTACTCCAGAGCACCAGCGCCGGGGCGACCACGAGATCGCCCACCGCGTCCCCGAGCCACCACGTCAACCACACGGATCGGTAGTCTGTCCAGCGGGCGAAACCGCCAACTGACAGGCTCGTCACGCCAATGGTGGCACTCACCATCGTGCTGAGGGTCGCGGCGAGAGCGGCGAGCAAGAAGACGTCTCGGGCTCGATCGAACGCGGCGCGGCCGTTGGCGAACCGGTTCACCAAATACGCGCCGACCAGTCCTTCGAGCGTGTTCCCGAGGCCTATGCCGATCGAAGTTGCCACTGAGCCGGCGGTCGTCACGTTCGCCAGGAATGCGCCGAGGAAGATGCCCGGCCAGACCTGGTACCCGAGGCTCAGGAACGCCGCTAACGCGATCCCCGTACCAGGCCAGACTGGCGTGGCGCTTGCTTGCACGAAAGCGAGCTTCAGCCCGAGCTTGGCTGCCACGAAGTACACGGCAGCCAGGGTCGCGAGGATCGCCACGCGCCTGGGAAATCGTGCCTCCATCGAGGCGGAGTCTTTGGGACATGGGTCTGTCGCTTCTGTGACGTCCGCCACAGATTCCAGGGCTCGTCACGTCCTCGACACATTGCGAAGGAAGGTCGTTCACAGGTGAGCAAGACCGGCGCGCTCCCTGGGAGCGTTTTGATGCGCGCGTGCTCTCCGTCCGCGCCGAGACAGACCCATCGGTAGAGGCGCGTAGATCCCGTGCGCCAGTGAACACGAGCCGGGTCGGACGGAGTTCGCAGCCCACGGGACAGTGCCTAGCGTTCGCCTGGGCCGGAGGGGGTGGAGGGCCAAGCAATGTGGGGTAACTTATGTAGCAAAATCGCAAGCTTGACTCGAACGTGCCGCCGGTCGGTCCCGTTTGCCCGCCGAGGGAATGCCGCGGGGCACAAGGGTGCCCGCGTTCCGTCGTCCCGCCTGCTGATTCACACCGAGGCGTTTACGAGCTCGACGCCCAAGTCCGGGGAGCCGTCCAGCCCAAGCGGCAAGTGGGGCGACGGCGAGCTCGTCCTCGTGGTCGACGATTTCCAGGACGCGCGCGAGATGTACGCCGAGTACCTGGAGTACGCCGGGTACCGCGTGGCGACGGCGGCGAACGGCGCCGAGGCGGTGGAGAAGGCGCTGAGCGAGCGACCCGACGCCATCCTGATGGACCTGTCGATGCCGCTCATGGACGGCTGGGAGGCCACCCGTATCCTCAAGGCGGACGAGCGCACGCGCGAAATCCCGGTGCTCGCGCTCAGCGGACACGCGATCGGCTCGGAGCCGATCAAGAGCGCGGAAGAAGCCGGCTGCGACGACTTCGTGCTGAGGCCCTGCCCGCCCGAGGACGTGGAGCAGCGGATCCGGCGCCTGCTGGGCGGCAGGGGCAAGCCGTGATCTGCTTAGGTCTGAATCGAGCACATCTCTGAAAACGAGTACGCAGTCGACAGCAAAGCAAGCTGGCCGCAGCCCAGGACTGTGGATGAGCTCGAGTGAAGCGCGCGGCGCATCAGGTCGATGGAACGTTACCCGGAGTGGGCGCACCAGTTCACGCTTCAATCGATCAAAGATCGTGGTCAGAAGGTGGGGCAGATCGACTTCGGGCCGCAGGCAGCGAACCCGGTCGACCACCTCCAGCTTCTCTGGTTCGACTTCTGGCCGGAGACGGATCCCGAGATCGTGGCTGCCCGTCGCGCCGTTTAAGTTGCCGATCGAGCCATCGGAGTTGATCGCGTTCGTCGCGATCCCGTTGGCGCCGGCTAGGAGCAGGCCACGTCCCTCGACGGTGATGACGGAGTGCCGACAAGGTGGACTGGACCGAGGATGGTTGGTGCTACGCACCCGGACTTGACTTCAGCCTGCGATGAGCGCGTTGGCGGCTCGGGGCCAGCATGCATCCCGTTCTATGGCCCCGGGGAGTAGAGATCAAAGGCTAGCTCGCGGTGCGGGCAGACTCGCTCTTGTGGCGTTTGCCGAGCGCGCGGCCGGCCATCCGCGACGGTCGGCTGCACCTCTGCGCGACCGGTGAAGAGCAAGGAGTGCCCAATGAGATTCCAGTCGAGCCTGAAAGGGAGCCTGTTTGTTGCAGTTGGATTGCTCTCGGTAGCTGCCATTCCGAGGTCCGCCGAGGCCCGAGTCGCCCGGTTCGTGGTCGAGGAGCGAGTGCCTTTCGCCGTGGGGGTGGAGTGGGGAACGGCCGGTCCCTACGAGCGGCTGAAGGGCACCGCATACATGGAGGTGGATCCCCGCGATCCGCTGAACGCGGTCATCGTCAACCTCGACAAGGCGCCCAGGAACGCGCGGGGCATGGTCGCGTACAGTTCTCCGTTCCTCATCTTGAAGCCGGTGGACATGGCGCGCGGCAACCGGAAGATCTGGTATGGCATCAACAATCGCGGTAATTGCATTGAGCTAAGCTTTCGCGCCTTTCCGCCGGGGGCATCCACCTGCAATCCACTGACGGCGGCGGACGCCGGGACAAACAACGTCCTCCTGCGCGACGGCTATACGTGGGTTGATGCAGGCTGGCACGGCGACGGAATCCAGAACCCGAATCAGCTCTTCCCAAACTTCCCTGTCGCCACGAACCGCGATGGCAGCCCGATCGTCGGGCCCCTCCGGCTCGAATACACGCCGTCGGCGAACACCTTTACGCAGCCGCTCGTGACCGGATGGCGGCCCTATGAAGCTGCCGATACGAACACGGCGCATGCCAGCTTGACGGTGCGCGACCGCGCGGACGCTCCGAAGGTCACGATTCCTTCCGATCGGTGGGCGTTCGGCAGGTGCCCGACGGGAGCGGCCAGCCTCATCCGTACGACGACGGATCTCTGCCTCTTCGATGGGTTCTCCGCCTTTAAGATCTACGAGTTGATCTATCAGGCCAAGAACCCGATCGTGATGGGCCTGGCCTACGCGGTGACGCGGGACATCGGATCGTTCTTGCGGTATCGGACGCACGACGATGCCGGCAATCCGAATCCGCTCGTCGTACCGGGAGCCGCCGAGGACGACGAGCGCGGCGGCTTCGGCGGCCGCGAAGACGATGACGAGCGCGGCGAGCGGACCGGCATCCGCCGCGCATATTCGTCCGGCACCTCCTCGACCGGGATGTACCAGCGCGAATTCCTCTATCTCGGCTTCAACGAGGACGAATCGCACCGGAACGTCTTCGACGGCGTCACGATCTATTCCGCAGCGACGCATCGGCTCTTCGCCAACGTGCAGTTCGCGCATCCCACCTTCTTTTCCGGCCAGGATCAGCACCACGACTACACGTCGAACTCGATCGCGCCGTTCACGTTCGCGGTCACGACGGACCCCGTGACGGGCCGTCGCGACGGCCTCCTCAAGCGGCCGAGGATCGACCCGCTCGTCCTCGAGACCGACGAGGAGTTGGTGTTCTGGCAATGGAAGGCCTCGCTGAACGTGGCGGACTCGGCAGGCAATCCCATCCGTATGCCCGGAAATGCGCGCCTCTATTTCCAGAACGGCTTCGGCCACATCCGCGCCGCGGGCCTGCTCGCACCCCCCCAGGCGGCGGGAATCTGCCAGAACAGCACGCAGGGTGGCGCCTCCATTTCGGTGACCCCGCGAGCCCTCGTGAAGCTGATGGACGACTGGGCGGACGAAGGCATCGCGCCGCCCGAGAGCAATTATCCGCGTCTCGAAACGAGGACGCTCGTCACCCTCGAGCAGTATCGCCGGGAGTTCCCGGCGATCCCGAACGCCGCGCCGCCGACGGTGATGAACACGCTCGACGTGCTGAATTTCGGGCCCTTCTTCGGCCCGGAGGGCGGATTGCAGACGGTGCTGCCTCCGATCCATGGCCCCCGCTACACGGTCCTCGTGCCCAGGCCCGACGCCGACGGCACGGGCCTCGCGGGAATCCGCACGATGTGGACGCGCACGCCGATCGGCACCAACGTCGGCTGGAACATCCGCGCGGGCTTGCGCGCGCCGGACCTGTGCAGCTTGAGCGGGTCCTTTATTCCATTCGCGAAAACGAAGGCCGGACGGCTGGCGAGCGGCGATGAGCGGAAGTCTCTCGAGGAGCGTTACCGGGACCACGCCGGATTCGTCAGGGCGGTGGAGAAGGCGGGGAGGGAGCTGGTCAGGGAGCGCTTCCTCCTCGAGGAGGACGCGGCGTCGTTCGTGCAGGCCGCGCAGGACAGCGACGTCCTCAGGTAGGTCTGCGGCATCCCTGCGCGGCGGGGTTTAGCACACCCCCGCCGCGCTTTGCTGGCTTGATCCGGATGCGGCGGCAAGGGACGATGGCGACAGAACCATGGTTAGCTGACGCTTAGCTGTCACTTCGCCCGGGTGTGTTACACCGCGCCGTGCAGGGCCTTGTTCGCCGACCGAGGGCAGTCACTCGCCGTCGTGACCCCGGAACAGCGACAGGTCGATGGCGTTGGCCATCCGCCTGGTACCCGGCGTCGTGGCGACGGATAACAGGCTCGTCTCGAGGGTCCTTCTCGAAAAACACCGCGTTTCGTGTAGCGATCCTTTTTCTCCGCTCTTCGCCGGGCCCTCTCACGTTCCGCGCTCGTGGTCGTAGACGATGGTCAGGTACTTCGACTGTCCACGCCCGTAGCTGACCTCGTCGACGCCGATGCGCCGCAGCGCCACCTCTGCGCGAGAGCGCCTCGCTGACGAGCCGCTTGACGATGCCGTAGACCGCTTTCCAGCCGAGCCGGAAGTGGCGCGAGACCGCGAGCAGCGAGGCGTTGCGCGCCATCTCGACGATCTCCCGCTCCAGCGCCTTGGCATAGCGCGAGCCTGGCCGCGCCCAGGGCACCGCCTCGACCCGGATCCCGCACTGCCGGCAATTCACCCGCCGCAACCTCGCCGTGAGCACCGTGCGTACCCCGAAGGCATCCTGGGCGCGCCAGCGGCGCTCCCCGACGTGGTCGTGGTGCTGTCGCCGTGCCGCTCCGCACGAAGAGCAAAGCGCGCTCTGCCGGCTCGGCTCCAGCCGGATACGAACCCGATCGTGGAAAGCACAATCGGCAGCCATTGGACATTGTGGTTCTTCACCAAGACCACGAGCGGCACGATGGCGAGGGCGGTGAAAGCGGACGCGATGGTGAGGCGTGCGAGGCCGTTGCCTGTCTCGCCCACGTACATCTGACCTGCGCCGGGAAGCAACGACCAGTGCGCGGCGCGCACGACGCAGGTCGACTTGACTTCTAATCGTGCTGCGCGTACCGGCGGCCCTGGATTTGTTTGGGGGACGCAACTCTCCCCCGACGCCCCGGCGCCGCTGCGCGAGATCGCCCCTCTCTCGAGTCCAGGAGGTGTTCACCGGCGCGGCGTGCGTGATGCCTCGCGAGGCGAGACATGAGGCGCTGAGAACCGCACGCCGCTCCTTCAGCCGGCCATGACGGGACGGCCAGGAGGGCTGTAATGAGATCTCGAATGGTTCGCAGCTCGCTCCTTTTTCTGGCGACCGGGTTTCTCTTCGTAGCCACTCTCCCCAAATCGAGCGAGGCCCGGGTCGTCCGATTCGTAGTCGAACAGCGCCGTTCATTCGCGAGCGGAGCGACGTGGGGACCGAGCGGACCGTACGAGCGGCTCGACGGCACCGCTTACATGGAGGTGGATCCCCGCGATCCACTGAACGCGATCATCGTCAACCTCGACAGGGCACCGAAGAACAAGAGCGGGATGGTCGAGTTCAGCTCGCCGTTCTTCATCCTGAAACCGGTGGACATGACGCGCGGAAACCACAAGCTGTTCTACGGCATCAACAACCGCGGCAACAAGATCGAGTTGTCCTTTCGTATGTTCCCGACGAACCCGAACGCGAACAACAACGACCCGATTACCGCCGCAGACGTCAGCGACGGGCTGATGTTGCGGCTAGGCTACGCCATCGTCGATGCGGGATGGCAGGGTGATGTCGCTCCTGGCAACAACCGGCTCTTCCCTGACTTCCCCGTGGCCACGCAGCCCGACGGAAGCCCCATCGTGGCGAACATCCGGATCGAGTATTCGGATCGAACCATCCCGGACGCAGGGACGTTTACGTTGAATCTGAACGGGAACGCCAACTTCCGTTCCTACGAGACCGCCGATGCGAACACGGCCCGCTCGAAACTGACGATCCGCAGCGAAGTCAGCGGGGCGAAGACGCCGATTCCCTCCGACCGGTGGGCCTTCGGGCGTTGTCCGGCAGGGCCGGCGAGCCTCGTGCCCACGACGACCGACATCTGCCTCTTCGACGGCTTCCGCTCCGACAAGCTCTATGAACTGATCTACCCTGCCAAGAATCCCATCGTGATGGGCCTGGCGCACGCCGTCACGCGAGACGTCGGTTCATTCCTCCGGTACCGGACGCACGACGATTTCGGCAACCCGAACCCACTCGCGTTGAGCGCCTCCGAGGTCGGCATTCGTCGCGGGTACTCGTCCGGGACGTCGTCCACGGGGATGTACCAGCGCGAATTCCTCTATCTCGGGTTCAACGAGGATGAAGCCCACCGCAAGGTGTTCGACGGCGTGACCGTCTATACTGCGGGCGCGCACCGCCTCTTCGCAAACGTCGAGTTCGCGGACCCGAACATCTACTCGCGGCAAGACGATCGACATGATTTCCTCTCGTACTCGCACGCGCCGATGACGTTCGCGGTCACGACCGATCCGATTTCGGGGATCCACGATGGAATCCTGAAGCGACCGGCGACTGATCCGCTCGTCTTCCAGATCGACGGAGAGGCTGAATTGTGGCAGTGGCAAGGAGTCCTGAATGTGATCGATGGTGCGGGTCAACGGGTCCCGGTCCCGGACAATGTGCGGCTCTACCAGAACTCGGGCTTCTCGCACATCAACATCGCAGGCTTGCTCAGCCCGCCCCAGTCCCCGGGCATCTGCCAGAACCTTCGCCACGTGGCGCTGAACACCGGACCGTCGCTCAGGGCGCTCACAGTTGCGATGGACGCCTGGGCCGATCAGGGGATCGAGCCGCCGAAGAGCACCTACCCAGGGCTCGAGGGCAATCCGGTTGTCACACTGAGCGAGTACCGCGCGACCTTTCCGGCAATCCCGGGATTCGTCGTTCCGACGGTGCTCAACGAACGGGAGATCCTGAACTTCGGCCCGGAGTTTAGCGGCGTGGGTGGGCGGCTCACCGTGCTTCCGCCGCTTCTCGGCCCGCGGTATCCGAACCCCCTAGTACCCAAGCCGGACAAAGACGGGGTCGGCCTCGGCGGTATCCGCCCGATGCAGGTGCGCGCCCCGATCGGCACCAACACTGGCTGGAACGTGCGTGCGCCAGGTCATCGCCCGCCAAACCTCTGCGGGCCGGGAACGAGCCCCGGATCGTACATGCCCTTCGCAAGGACGAAGGCCGAGCGGCTCGCGAACGGTGACCCGCGCGAGTCGCTTGCGGAACGGTACAAGGACCACGCCGGGTTCGTGAAGGCGGTCGAGAAGGCAGCGAAGGAACTCGTCCACGAGCGGTTCCTCCTCGAGGAGGATGCGGAGACCTTCATCCGCGCCGCCGAGGCGAGCGACGTGCTGCGGTAGACATGGGAGGCCGGCGCGCGGGCCACGCCTCCGCCCGCCGGCCTTCGCACCGAGTGGACCGTTCACGCTGTCGCTGCCATCTGGGATCTGCCGCGCGGGACCGCGGGACGATGATGAGTTCAGGAGGCGAGGGAAGGGAGACCGAACATGGGCAAAAATAGATTCCTGATTCTCTTGGCGGCTGGGTTCTTGCTGGCATCCGTTGTCGTCCAGCCGAGCGAAGCGCGCGTCGTCCGGTTCGTCGTTGAGCAACGGCGCCTGTTCGCCAGCGGTATGTCGTTCGGACCGACGGGGGCCTACGAGCGACTCGATGGCACGGCCTACCTGGAGGTGGATCCGCGTAACCCGGTTAATGCCGTCATCGTCAACCTCGAGAGGGCTCCGAAGAACGCGCGCGGCATGGTCGAATTCAGCGCGCCGTTCATGATCCTCAAGCCGATCGACATGGCACGCGGCAACCGCAAGCTTTACTATGCGATCAACAACCGCGGGAACGGTTTGGGGACGATCGCCATCACCTCGCTCAGCTTCCCGCCGGCAGCTCTGCTCCCGAGCACGAACAACCCCCTGTTCTTCACTGGCGACGGCCTCCAACTGCGTTTGGGCTACACCATCGTCGACGCGGGCTGGCAGGGAGATGTGGCCCCCGGCAACGATCGGCTCTTTCCCAAGTTCCCCGTGGCCACGCAGGCGGACGGGAGCCCCATCATCGCCGCCGTCCGGATCGAGTACTCGGATCGGACGATCCCGCAAGGTGGGACCTTCACGCTCACGCTGGAGGGGAGCGCGGCCTTCCGCTCGTATCCCACGGCGGACAGCAACACGTCGCACTCGACGCTGACGGTCCGTGACGGCCTCGACGCCCCCAAGGTGGCGATCGCGTCCAGCCGCTGGGCCTTTGGGCAGTGTGCGACCGGCGCAGGCAGCCTCGTGCCGACGACGACCGACATTTGCCTGTTCGACGGCTTCCGGCCCGACAAGCTCTACGAGCTCATCTACCCGGCGACGAACCCGATTGTGATGGGGCTCGGCTATGCGGTGACGCGGGACATCGCCTCCTTCCTCCGCAACCAGACCCGCGACGACGTCGGCAATCCGAACCCCCTGGGGCTGAGCCCTTCGAACGTCGGTATCCGCCGAGCCTACGGGTTCGGTTCCTCCTCCACGGGAATGTATCTGCGCGAGTTCCTGTACCTCGGCTTCAACGAGGACGAGGCCCACCGGAAGGTCTTCGACGCCATCCACCTCAACATCCCGGGCACGCATCGCCTCTTCGCCAATGTGGAGTTCGCAGACCCGAATACGTATTCGCGGCAGGACGACCGGCAAGATTTCCTCTCGACGAGCGTGGCGCCGCTCACGTACGGGGTCACGACCGACCCGATCTCGGGCGTCCGCGATGGGATCCTGAAGCGACCGGCGACGGACCCGCTCGTCTTCCAGACTGATTCGGCAAACGAGTTCTGGAACATGAAGGCGTCCCTCAACGTGGCCAATGGTCTCGGGAAGCCCATCGCGATCCCGAAGAACGTCCGCCTTTACTTCCACTCGAGCTACTCACACGTCGGGGGCGTGGGCCTGTTCAGCCCGCCCGGGCCACCGGTCGGGGTCGGTTCGACGGCCACGTGCCAGCAGGCGACCAACAGCGGCGCCCAAGGGCCGACCCACCGGGCGCTGCTGGTCGCACTCGACGCGTGGGCGGACGCGGGCATCGAGCCTCCCAAGAGCAACTATCCCCGCCTTGGTGATGACGATGACGATGCGCGTGAGGACGACGAGAATGGTGAGCGGCAGCAAGAGACTCGCCGTGGGGCAACGCTCGTGTCGCTCGGAGAAGCCCGCCGGGGATTCCCTGCGATCCCGGGCGTCAACTTCCCGACGGTCCTGAACCAACTCGATTTCCTCGACTACGGGCCGCTGTTCAGATCGGTCGGAGGGCGGCTCACGGTGCTGCCGCCGCTGCATGGCACCCGCTATGCGGCCTTCGTGCCCAGGCCTGATGCGGACGGCCTCGACATCGCGGGCGTCCGGACCGTCGAGATCCGCGCGCCGCTCGGCACCAACATGGGCTGGGCACTGCGGGCGCCGGGGTTCCGGGCGCCGAATCTTTGCGCACTGGCCGGCTCGTACATCCCGTTCGCGACCACCAAGGCGGAGCGTCTGGCGAGCGGCGATCCACGCAGGTCACTCCAGGAACGGTACAAGGACCACGCGGGGTTCGTGAAGGCGGTGCAGAAGGCGGCCATGGAGCTCGTCCACGAGCGATTCCTGCTCCAGGAGGACGCGAATACGTGGGTCAGCACGGCCGAAGCCAGCAACGTGCTTCGCTAGCGCAGGACGCCCCCTGCGCGGCGGGGTGTAGCGCACCCCCGCCGCGTTCTGGTAGCTGAGGACGGTATGAGGGAAGAGGGCCGAGGAGACAGAACCGCGCTGATATGGAACGACCCGTCAACTCATCTCCATTTATCCTCTTGAAGTGATTGTGGAGCAGACCAGGCAGCGGCCGGGCGGCAAGCTCGACGGTTGATCACTCTGATATTCGCGGATCGAGCACGAG
>WNGG01012981.1_pt1 | contig 11743 bp, 9 predicted proteins | sample 5400661 | NCBI WGS metagenome assembly WNGG01 (sample SAMN13153372, study PRJNA577476) | soil metagenome | isolation source: 100 cm soil or saprolite under Garry oak tree replicate 1 | place: USA:California | collected 2016-06-15 | reverse complement strand
AGCTTTTCGGGACTGAGCACTGTCATGACCATCCTCGCCATCGCGGCCGGTGTCTTGATCCTAGTGGGCCGATAGCCCGAGGTACTTCACAGCGTAGCCCCGGGGCAGCCCCCTAACAAGCGCGTGAAGCTGACGGCGCTGCTCTTTCGAGTAGACGGGAGTAATTGGGGCCAGACACGCTTTTCTGAGGGTTTGGGGGCTGGGGAATGATCCGAACATTGTCACGCCGCTTGCGTGTCAGAGACGACGGTACCGGCAAAGCCAGGGAAGTTGACGGTACATTTGCAGAATTCGAAACCGAGGACGCGATAGTTCTCCTTGGCGATCCGGGAATGGGAAAGACAACCCTCCTTAGAGATGCTTCCGGCGCAAATTGCACTACCGTCAGAAAATTCTTAGTCGACCCTCATGCTGCAGCGGGGGAAGCACTTTTCCTCGATGCCCTCGATGAATATAGAACTATTGCAAGCGGGCAAGATGCCAGTGCTGAAGTTGCCAAAGCACTGTGCTCTCTGAAAAACCCTAAATTTCGGTTGTCGTGCAGAGCGGCGGACTGGTTCGGATCACCGGATCAAGAAATTCTCAGGGCCGCCAGTGCATCCGGACGCGTCGTGGTTCTCGAACTCTGTCCACTCTCACGTGATGAGATTTTGAATGCTGTACGGGGGATAGTTCCTAACCCGGATGTATTTCTGGAGGAAGCAGAATCAGCAGGGCTTGGAAAGTTGCTTGGTAACCCTCAAACTCTTGAGCTTGTGGCGCGGGCTTGGGGAACCGACAAGAAGCCTCGGAACAAGTTCGAGGCATTCGAGATAGGTGTCTCTGAACTGCTTAAGGAGACGAATCCTCAGCACGTTGCGCGCGGCGTGCCCAGTCCTGATCCTAACGATTTGCGGAAAGCTGCAAGCGCAGCCGCCTCCACTGTACTCCTTTCCAACTCGGTTGGCATTTCGCGCGCAGAGTCGGCAGACGGCAATGGCTATGTCAGGCTTCCAGTTGTGCCGTATCCGAACAGAAACGACCTTGATGCTGTCTTGAGGCGGCGGCTCTTTATTTCCTCGGAGGTGGATCGGTTCGAGCCGATCCACCGCACAATTGCGGAGTTCTTGGCGGCAGAGGATCTATCTAAGCGTATAGCGAACGGCCTTCCAATTGATCGAGTGATGGCGCTGATGTGCGGGGTTGATGGAAGACCCGTTTCCTCGCTCCGAGGACTTTTCGCCTGGTTGATGTGTAGGCTTGGACATCTCGCAGGTGGTTACGTCCAGCGTGATCCCTATGGAGTTGCTACGTATGGCGACGCAAGCGTGCTGCCATCAGACGCACAATACGCAATCTGGGTTGGCCTTCGGGAACTTCGCGATCCATGGTTTCTCGCTAACGAGGATGATCGCGGTTCGTTCCGTGACCTCGCCAATCCAAATACAGCCCACATCATACGCGAACTCCTCCAAGACCCGGCAACCGGAGTTCATCTGAAAAGAGCCGTACTCGAAGCGATCGCCAACAGCACAGAGAATATAGAACTAAACTCGATTATACGAGGCATGGTGCTGGAGAAACATAACAACACATGGCTCAGATCAACAGCATTAAGGGCCTTCGCCAAATCAGTCCAGAACGATTGGGCGCAGCTGGAGGCTCTCGATTGTGAACTTGCCCAAGCAGTCGATGACCTCGCTGCTCCCGTAGTGAGAGTGGATCTTCTCAGTCTGACGCGAACATACGGCAGCTTAGCCCAGCGGTTGCTTTCGATCATGGAACATGCTGCTTCTGCCATAACGGAACGCACTTTCGGCCACTTCTATCCACTGATTGCTCTGCCATCTGATGCCGATTTGGACGTGATCCTTGATGGCGCATCTCGGGTGTTGATACTCAAGACCGAGCATCGTTTCGAGTTTCGGTCGCTCTTCGATGAGTGGTTTAAGCGGCGCCTTGAAAGCTCCGCACCGATCACGCCTGTGCAGTTAGCCAGTTGGCTTCGAAATATACTGGTTAGTCCAGATCGCTATTTCGAGAAGGCTCTGGCGTCTCTGAAAGTACGATTTGAACATGAGCCAGCGCTCTTTGAAGGGGTATTCGAATTGCTCGCTCATGCCGTGCCAGACGAGGAACGGTCATTCCGGCTCTTTGTCGCTCACGACCTTTGGCAACTGCTACCAGCGGCGGTGTGGCCCGTTCCCAAGTGCAAATTCTTTTTGGCGTGTGCTGAGAAGGAAAACAATCCGAGACGCGCAGCAGAACTCTTCCATATGTATCTGTCATGGTTTCCAAGGGAGGAAGCATCGGTCGCACTTGCTGAAGCAGGTTTTGATTTGTTGGTCCGCCGGCATGATATCGAGATGGCGCTCGGAAATTGGAAAAGTTGCAAGATCGAGAAATGGCGAAAAGATGAGTCGAAGAGGCGCGAGAAGGAGGGCCGCGAACTTTCGGTAAACCGAGCCCAGAACGTTGCCTACTTCACACCGCGCCTCACAACCATTCGAGAAGGAGTCGAAGAACGCGCACTTGCGTGGGCGGCCACGATATATCACGGGTTTTCTGGCCACATTGAGGAGGGTCACGACGCTCGCGAGCGCCTTGTCAGCGTGACGAATGAGGAGATCACAGATGCTCTTATTGAGGGGTTCATCAGGTACGCCGAAAATCCGACCATTCCGAAAAAGGAAACGATAATTGAGAGCTGGCATGCGAACAGCATTCCTTACACTCACACTTTATTGAGTTTGTCGGTCTTCTTGCGACTCAATGCGGGCATGACCGTGCCCAAGGAAGCGCTGCCACATTGTATCGCGGCAGCAGTCACTGCTTTTAATACCGGAGACAAGGTGCCGGGCCACGATGAGACGCTGTCAGGATGGATGCTTCAAGAAGCACGTCAGCATCCAGCCGTTGTGAGATCTGTTCTAAACGAAATGTGGGCTTCTAGTACGACGGTCAAGAAAGGAAGCCTGCCGGGATTTTATGAACTCAGCCACGACCCCGACTCTCAGCAATTCCTTGCTTCGTTGTCAGCCGACGTTCTAAGGGCCGGGATCAATGAGGATAACGACACAGTTGGCAAACTTGTGTCCGTTCTCCTGTTCCATGATCAGCGGGCCGCCCTTGCAATCGGTGAGACCGAACTTGCTCGAAGCGAATTGTCAGCGGGAGTGCGGACCATCTGGAGCACTGCTCTTTTCGTGATTGATCCTAGCAAGTATTTGGAGCCCTGGAGAGCCCTTATGTCGGCACCGGACGCCGCTTTATGGGAAGCCATTAACGTCATCGTGGGCGACCACCACGAAAGGAGAGCACCTGTCAGTCTTACATCGGCACAACGCACGGAAGTCATCATGTCGGTGGGACGGCGATTTGCCAGTGTTGGACTTCCGTCCGGAGGGTGGAGCGGTAGCCAAAATCCATGGGATGCGTCGGAATTTGTTGCCAACCAGATTGGGCTATTAGCTGCTGATAGCTCGCCGGACGCTGATGCCTTGCTTGAACGTTTGGAAAACGACAGCGGCTTGGCAAGCTACCGCGACTTGATCAGACATCAAAGGGCGCAGCACGAAAAGCAGCAGCGTGAATCTAGTTTTACATTCGCGTCACCTGAGAAAGTCGCAGAAGCTATTCAGAATCGTGCTCCTGCTACCTCAAACGACCTCTTGGCCTTCATAGTCGATCATCTTATTGCTCTCGCGCGCGAATTGGCGCGGACACAAAGAGAAAGATACCGCGCCTACTGGAACGAGAGCGGGCGCAATCTCACTAAGCCGAAACGCGAAGAAGTTTGCTCGGGATTTTTGGCAGAGGATCTACAGAACAGGGTGCAGGCTCAAGGCCTTATCGTGACGGTTGAACACCACATGATTGCAGACAAGGAATGCGATCTAATGGTTCTACAGGGAACCGAGCGGCTCTTACCTATAGAGGTTAAGCATCACTACAACGCTGAGCTTTGGACGGCATGGCGGACCCAACTTGAACGCCTATACACACGCGACGCAAAGGCTGGTGGACTTGGCATCTATCTCGTTCTCTGGTCGGGCGAGGCAAAAGGCAGGAAGATGCCGAAGCTTCAGCATGACCTCAAACATCCACGTCCAACTAGCGCGGCCGAGCTTAGGCGCGCGCTCGAATCAACCATCCCGGAAGGAGATCGGCACCGACTCCGCGTCGTTGTCGTGGACATTTCCAGGCCTTGATGCCCGACAAATTCACATGAGGAGCAATTAGCTCAGACTCGATGTTCTGAAGGTCCGGGGATGGGCGATTGGGGAGGCTGATATGGAATCGAAGGGACCAGATGAAAAATTCTGTCAGGAATGTGGGGCTGTCATCCGCAGCCGGGCGGAAATTTGTCCTAAGTGCGGAGTGCGGCAAGCACCACCTCCTTCAGATATCGGTGCTCTGGAAGGCAGGAGTAGGATTGGTGCTGCGCTATTTGCCCTAATCCTGGGTGGATTGGGAATACACAAATTTTATCTTGGTCAGACAGGGATGGGCGTGCTGTATCTCGTTTTCTGTTGGACCTTCATTCCAGCAATTGTAGGATTCATTGAAGGAATTATCTTCCTTACAATGTCTGATGAGGCGTTCAAAGTAAAATATAGTAGCAGTTAAGCTTAAAAGTAAATGGAATTACGAGGAGCAATTAGAGGCAGAGAGACTTGATGGACAAGCGTAGGACTATGGAATAGATTTGCTCCTCAACGGATTGCTGAGGCTACCTTGCTATGCGCCACGGCAGACCGCAGCAGACTTTTACTAGTTCTGCGGGCAATCGAGGGGCGAGACGGTGAGAGCGGAGTTCCTCGGAGACTCCTACGACATCGTCAAGCAGAGCCTGCTGCAGTGGCTCGGCTCGATCGGTACCTGGGCGGCCCACCCGATGTTCACTGAGTCTCTGTCGCCGGAACAGACGTCCGCCTTCTCCTGCCTACTCGGCACCCGGCTCCTTTCGAAAGAGACCTTCACTCTCGAGAGCGACCGCCGTGTCTACCTGGCTCCCGCGCGCGACTGCGGGTGCCACGTCTTTCTCGATCCGGATACGGGAATCCGATTGGAACCGACTCGTGGGAGGAGAGCTCCGCTCTACGTGTTCGGCACCGAGTTGGTCGAGATCGCAAGTGCCCGTCCTGATCGTCTTACCCTCGTCTTCGACCAGTGCCTGGCGAGGGGCCGAGAACGTGAGCAACTGCGAGACAAGCTGTCGTACTTTGCAGAGCAGGGTCTTTATGGTTTCGCGTATGCTTCACACGCCAGTTTCGTGCTCGTTGGCAAGGACGGTTCCCTCGTGAACAAAGCCTTGGAGACCCTCAAGAGGGAGTCTCGCTTGCCAGATAGTCGCTTTGTAGTGCAGGAGCCGCAGAACAATCAGTTTCGGCGGACGAGCCCAGCGCAAGCAAAGCTGAAGAGCTATGTCCCTTTTGTCGCCGCGGTCCTGGTCTCGTCTGCAGTGATCGGTCTTGGTGCTTACGCGTGGGCCAACCGGGAGGGTTTCCGGAACGTGCGAATCTGCGAGACGCTCAAGCCAGGCATCACCGCGTCGGGTTTAACTGCTGCTCTGGGGCAACCGGTGCATCGTTCTAACTCCAATGGTGAGACATGGTGGTACTTTCAAACGCCGAGCATCATGGCCGGCCCGATCCGCGCACACGTTAGCGAGTCAGGCAGGCACGTGGTATCCCTGCACTGCCATGAGGATGGGCCGCCCACATGGACGTTGTCGCAATGAAAGAGGATAAATGAGGTCAAACTCTATTTTCTCCGGGTTCGGGGGCTGAGGGATGCGTAGCTCTGAAAAGTCGCGTCTGACCCCAATGACCCTTTACCGTAGTAGCCAATGGTGGCCCAATTGTAGTTAGACAGCCGCGCGGCATGGGAACCTCTTCCGTGATCGAGATACCCAAGGCAATACGAGACATCGCGAATTCCCAAGACCGCAGACTGGCTATTAAATTTTTTATCTTCTTCTCCCGCCTCGAATTTGCGCTCAAGCGGACCCAGTATGGATTGGGCGATGAGGAACGAGAGGCAAAGGCCAATTGGGATTTGTTTGGTTCCCGGCACAATGATACCTTTCTTGCTCGGCGCGAAGGCTCCTTACTCGCGGCCTGGAAGTACTTCGACGAGCATCCACCGAGAAAGCAGATCCTCCCTTGTGGGCGTCTGGATTGGTCCGAGGAAGATAGACGGGACATAACGCAGCCTGAACTGAAGTGGTTGCTGACAATGATTCGGCGTGTTCGGAATAACCTCTTCCACGGTGGAAAATTCCCATTGAGAGCTATTGAAGAGCCGAGTAGGGATTGTACCTTGCTTGGCCATTCCCTTGTTGTTCTACAGGATTGCCTGGAATATGATCCGGCTGTGCGCGAGGAGTTTTTCCAAGAGCTGGGCTGAAAGTGGTGTCTAACCAGTCGCTCCAGCCGACCGGGCCCTGCGGGCCCGAGGGCTGATCTCTGGTCGTTTGACGTATTCTCAGTCAAAGAGGCTACCGTGGCGACGGTTGTCGAATTCTGGGGCGTAGGCATGGCAGTGGGCTCAGTTCTGCCAATGACTACAGGCGACATATCCAGCCACTTGCTCGCCGACTGGGTCCCGTCACTTCCGGCGGCTGTTGGTTCTTCATTCATTGGCTGGCCACCCTTCCTGCTCGAAGTGGCCAACTTCAATGGCAATGATGTTCTCGCGCTGCGCGCCGAGGCAGGTCGCACTGAGCGTCAATGGAAGAGCGTCCTCTCTTGGATGTTGGGCGTCGCCGACACACGGCACGTCCTGGCATCTGAAGGATACCGGTGGATTGCACCTCTGAGCGCTTTCTACCCAGGCGCCGTTCAGCCTGTCGATCTTTCAGCTTGGCATCCGTCGTTTCCTCGCAGCGCGGTAACAGTTGATCGTCGCCCTGGAAGCCGCTGTCGGCTGCGCCCCGACTATCTGGCCTTACGCTCGACCGCGCAAGCATTCGGACCGTATGAATGGGCAGTGGTCGAGGCGAAGGGAACCCAAGCCTGCCTGACAAATACCCGAGCCTGTCCGACTGCTTGGGCAAGCCAGGCGCGCAGTGTCGTCGTTACAGTGAATGGCGTGAGGATCGCTATCCCGAGGCATCTCGTTGTCGCCACTCGCGTCAACCCAAACGCCGCGTACCCCAGCACGCGTCGGATTCAGGTGCGTGCATGGAATCGCAGGGACGAACCGGAAGAATCCCGTGTTCCCTCGGAGGCGATGGTGGATATAGCAGCCGCGCATCTGTTCGGAATGTTCAGAGGCCTTCGGCTTCGAGATAATGCACTGGCAATGGCTGTGTCCGTGCAGGCACGGACGGAAGCTCGAATGGGGAATGTCTCCGAGTCGACGAGAGTGCATGCCAACAACATCTCCGAGCGTGCTGAGATTGAGCTGCGCGAACGCACCCAACGCACCACGCAACCGGATGGTCGAATGGCGACAGTCATTTCGGTTGACACGGAGTTGGGAGCCATCAGCGTCGAGGTTGCTGAACCGGTCATTTCGCTTGCCCGCAGTTTCCGACGCGCTGAAGCGCCGGACATTGCCGCCGCGGCCCTGCGGGAAGCCGATGCACAATTGGATGCTTGGGAAGCTTCGCGCAGAACCGCTACCAGGCAGCGGGGCAATGTCGTCCTTCCGTTCGGAGTTGAGGTGCGCCTGTCTAGCGACTTTGAACTGCGGTGATGAACGTCTAACAAGGTTCTGGAGTGGGCCGGCTGCGCTGGCCGCTCAGTGCCAAGCGTTAGCTGTAATTGCCCGCTTTCACTCAACAATCTCGCTGATCCGGCCGAGAGGCATGGCAATTTCTCGCACCAACCGACCGATTGATAGAAAATTAATTCTGGTCAAACTCGATTTTCTGAGGGTTCGGGGATTGGGGGATGCGTAACTCTGAAAAGTCGCGTCTGACCCTAATTACCCTACGGGTATCGCTCGCTCTCTTCGGGACGGTCCTCATTGGGGGCGCTCCAGCCGCGACGCTGGACTTCACCTTCCGGGACGCGAACGGTAGCATTTATCGCTCCACCCAGCTTGCTGCTGACATCGAGCGGAACATTCACGTCCGCCCACCGTCGCCGAGGGCGCTCGTGGTCCACGCAGTGTCTCGCGAAGACCCGCGGCTCAGGAAGCAAGAGAAACTGCTTGCCGGCCTTGATTGGGAGAATCTCCAACTGCTCCTCGTTATTTCGCTCGAGAAGGGAGCTGCCCTCAATGGCTACTCCACGGACGCCGCGAACTCCAAGCAGCTAGCCGCGGTACTCGGAAGCTTCGGCGTGGCTCTTCTAGATGCTTCGGGCGTAATTCTGCTCCGTTCAACTCAACCCGTCGGGCCAGAGCAGGTGCGAGCGGCACTCCGGCGCCCGTAAGCGGCGCCATCTAACGGAGTAATTACTTGGCTTCGGCCGTGATGAAGTCGTTGAGCAGCCGACACCCGGCGAAGAGCGTCGCCTCCTTGTTTCGAATCCAGCGGCTGATGACACCTAGGTAGGCGAGCGTGTCCGCGACCGCCTTCATGTCTCGTATGCCGGTGTCGGACTGGGCCAGGGTGGGATTCACCGGTTTGCCGCGCTCGATCAGGTAACATAGCAGCCGCCGCTCGGGGCCCTCGCCGCTCTCGGCCGCCAGGCGCTGAACAAAGGGTTCCCACTGACACCGCCCCGCCGCAACGGCGCGCTCCAGGGTTCGGTGCTTCTCGTCTCCTCCCCAGTCCATGTAATGGAGAAGCAACTTGGTCAGGTAGGGATGGTTCCCGGTCCACGCGGCCAAGGCAGCACTCGTGTCCCGGCCGATCAGCCGTGGCCGATCAGCCGTCGCGTCTCCCCATCGAGAAGGACTGACAGCGGGAACACTCGGAAGGACACGCCGGCCAATGTTCCGGAGCGGCCGAGCATGGTTCGCAATCGGCGCCCGCCGGTCACGACGATGCTGGCCGGTTTGGCCGCCGACACCCGCGCGAGCAGCGACTCGATCGCCGAGTCGGCGAGGCCATCCGGATTATCCAGGACGACGATCGAGCCGGGCACCTCGTCGATCCTGGGAGAAGGGTCGGCGCCAACATCTATCTCGAGTACCGTGTGGTCCGTCAGCCCTTGCAACGCGGTTCGAACCAGCGAGGTCTTGCCCAGTTTTGGCCCTCCGATCACCGCCAGGGACTCGCCTCTCGCGATGCGCCGACGCAGGTTCCTGACGAGCCCTTGGCGACCGATGAACGCGTCTCCGGTGGCAGGACAGGGAGTGAACGGCGGGATGACCATAACCCACTCTATCACAGCGAGATCAGACGAAGTTCAAGACTGTCACCCGTGTCGTCGTCATGCCACCGGAGGAAGTTCTCTGCCAACTCAGACGATGATGACACAGCCTGTCTTGGACAAAAGTGGGACATTCGACTTTGCCGTTGACCACTCCAGCCTCCTTTGATAGCCTGCGCACATGCCTCGCACCGCCACCCCAAAAGTCTAATCCGCAAGGATTGAAACGAGATCTGGCAATATCCATGTTCCGGATGTTGATCGAGAAATCCAAGGCGCTCCTACCCGAGTCAAGTGCATTTAGCTTCCTTATCGCATCGATACTTTTCTTCTGGGGCGGAATGATGGCGCTCGGCTTTCTCCGCTGGCCCAAGACCAAACGTTTTGTCGGCTTTGCCCTCATCGTAGTGGTTGCTTGCGGACTCGTTCATATTGATGAGCCAAATCCGACAGGCACGCATCTGTCCAACGGTTTTGGCGGCGCGATCGGCACAACGCTTGGTAACACACTCCTCAACAGTGTCGGCTACGGTGGCGCCGTCATCGGTTTAATTTTTGCAGCCGTGGCTGGCCTGGTGGTTACGGGTAACTTGACGGTTTCCAATACCGCAAGATTTTTTGAATACCTGCTCTTTCTGCTGCAACGCTTCATCAGTGAACCTATAGGCAAAAGACGGAGGAAGCCGCTCTCCTCGCTGACCACACTTCAGACTAATGGGGAAAATGGTACGCGTGCTGCACAACCGATAACTGGAGATCAGGATGAAGAAAGTGAGATAGGAATCGAGGTTGACCTCACCTCCGCAGTCCCCAAGAATGCGAAACCTGATGTCGACATTTTTCAAACGAGCAAGGCTAACTCCTCAGACAAAACTGACTTCCGCGCCCTGGTTAAGAAGCTCGAATCTCAACTCCATGAATTCAAGATCGAAGGCAAGATCACCAACATTACGGTGGGCCCCGTAGTCACAACGCTGGAATATGAACCAACCGCAGGAACGAAAGCTGCAAAAATTGTCAGCATTGCGAACGACATTGCCCGCATATTGCGGGCTCAAAGCGTGCGGGTTATTCCGGCGTTGCCCGGTAAGAACACCGTCGGCATTGAAATCCCTAGTGAGCAACGTAGAGTGATTCGTTTGGGCGATGTGCTCAAGAGCCCGAAGTACCGTTCATCAGAAATGATCCTACCGGTGGCTCTTGGAGTCGACACCCTGGGTGAACCCGTGGTTGAAGATCTGGTGCAAATGCCACACCTCTTGATTGCCGGCACCACTGGGTCCGGCAAAAGCGTTTTTATCAATAATCTTATCGCCGGGCTCGTCTGCAAGAATACCGCCAAGGAGATGCGCTTCGTTTTTATCGACCCCAAGATGGTCGAATTGGCGGCGTACAAGAAATTGCCCCACCTTGCCTGCCCGGTGATCAGCGATATTAAAACCGATGCTTCCACCCTGCTCAACCGCATGGTGGAGGAGATGGAAATGCGCTACGAATCCATGCTCGCCCTCGAGACGCGAAATATTCAAGAGTTTAATGAGACCATCCGCAAACACCGCCGCAGTGAATTTGTAAAATTCAACGGCAAATGGCAAGTTTTACCCTATGTTGTTTTTCTTATTGATGAATTTGCCGACATGGTGTTTATGCTTGGCAAGGAGGCCGAGGAATTAATCACTCGCCTGGCCCAGAAAGCTCGGGCCGCCGGGATTCACCTGGTCATCGCCACTCAACGCCCGTCCGTGGATGTGGTCACTGGCTTAATTAAGGCGAACTTCCCTACCCGCATCGCCTTCCGCGTCCAGAGTGGGAGCGACTCGCGAGTTATTCTCGATCAGAGCGGCGCCGAAACCTTGCTTGGCAAAGGGGATCTGCTCTACCAATCGGCCGGCACTCTTCAACGATTGCACGCAGCATTGATAGAAGACAGCGAAGTCAGAAAATTAGTCAAAGCCTGCGCCTAAGACCATATCCCCTCCACAATCTCGCTGATCCGGCCGGGAGGCGAGGCCGGCGGCACGGCGCGACTTCCGTTTATTGACACTGCGAACAAGCGTGTGTTATCCAACAGGCATCGTGTTATAGTGGTGGAGTGATCACGATGGAAACAACGCCACTCTACGTTCTGAGGCGGCCAGACGGCACATTTAAATATTACGTGGATCCCGACTACGCTAAAGACCAAGGGGTGAACCCCGACAAACTGATCTGCGTGGACATTCCGAGCTCGATCTACGCGAACGGCACCGTGGACGACTTATCCACCTTCATCGCCAAGGAAATCGAAAAGCTGGGCCAACCATGACTACCACCGCCCCCCCACAGACGGCGCTCACGCGGGCCCAGGTCGAGACGGCCATCGCGGCGCTGCAGCCGGTCCAACGGGTCATGGTCCGCCTCCTCCTGCTGGCCTATTTGGACCCGACGCCCGAAGACATCGCCTTCATGGCCCGCGAGCGGTCCGAGCCGAACATGCGAGCCGGCCTGAAGCA
>WNGG01019953.1_pt1 | contig 11744 bp, 11 predicted proteins | sample 5400661 | NCBI WGS metagenome assembly WNGG01 (sample SAMN13153372, study PRJNA577476) | soil metagenome | isolation source: 100 cm soil or saprolite under Garry oak tree replicate 1 | place: USA:California | collected 2016-06-15 | reverse complement strand
CCTGGCCTTGCACTCACCGAATAAGGCACGGCTACTTCGCCGTGGGCCGCGGCTCGCCTGGGCCCGTATACCCCGCTGCCGTGCCCAGCACCAACACAGTGGCGGTCACCACAACGAATGGCAGCAAGAATTTTGCGGCCAACGATCTCATCGCCATCCTCCTCACCATCCACCAGAAACAGAGCCGTTTCTTATCATTGAATTTCGCCTGCTGCAAACAGGATCTGCAAGCCGCAGAATTTAGGGGAGTTAACGGTCAAGGGACGCGACAGCACGGTGACCACCTTTACCAACCTGACTACCTTCGCCATGTGACGCGCCCTGATCGCCCTGTCTCAGGAATACCCTGTAGTTAACAAGTGGCGACTCTCACAAGATTTCCCTGCGCCCCTGTCTCAGGAATACCCTGTAGTTAACAAGTGGCGACTCTCACAAGATTTCCCTGCGCCGCTGAGGGATAATAATTCCAGGTTCCCGAGTGCGGGGGGGCGTGGGTATGGAACGGGCTTTAGCGCCAAATGCGCGAACTGCTTTTGCGGTCATTGCCGGCGGCGTGGCGATTTTCGCCATCGCACTGCGCCTGCGCGGACTTACGTTTTCCGCCGATCCTTCCTTATGCGCCAGCATTGACACCATCGGAGCGTTCCTGACCTTCACATTTACGGCCAATGCTTTGGTTCGCTTCCGCGGGACGGGCGATCTGAAGTCGTTGATCTTGGCCATCGGTTTCGGCGTTGTAGGGCTGATGCAGCTGGCCCTCTCATTGCAGCTCTTTCATAACCTGGACTCTGCATTGCGGTTACTCGATTCACTGCGCCCTTTTTGGCTTCAAAGCAGCATGCTGCTGGCGGAAGCGATGCTGCTGGCTTCCGTGGTGGAGCGCCCTTTCCCGCATTCGGCAAACTTACCCCGAACGGATCTGGCACTGACAGCGCTCACTGGCACAGTAGCTTATTCGGCTGGCGCGCTTTACTTGCTCTTCGGGCACGAGCCCAAAATTCGCGCTCTCGGACCCATGGCGCAGCCGCTGGAACTGCTGCCGGTGTTTCTGTATCTGCTAGCAGCCGCTGCCTTCCATCAGCACCCCAAGATGGTTTCTTCCGGACTCGATAAAGCGCTCGCACTCGCGGCCGCGATGAATGCCGGGGCGCACCTGGTGCGCACGGTGTCATTGCAGGCGGCCGACGCCCCCTTCACCCTGGCGCAGATCTTGCGCGTCTCGAGCTATGCCGTCGTGCTGGGCGGTACGTTGCTGGATAACTCCAGGCTGTTTATGCAAGTGCGGCAATTGGCCATCAGCGATGCTCTTACCGGCCTGGCGAACTACCGTCACTTGATCGACGTCCTCGAATCGGAGATCGAGCGTTCCGGCCGCACCGGCCGCGAGTTCTCAGTCCTTTTGCTCGATCTGGATGGGCTCAAGAGCATTAACGATCAATACGGACATCTCGTAGGAAGCCGTGCTCTGCGACGTCTGGCAGATGTTCTGCGCGTGCATTCGCGCGCCGTGGATACGCCCGCACGGTACGGCGGTGATGAGTTTGCCCTGGTGATGCCGGAAACCGGATTTCAGGCGGCCCGGCGCGTGGCTGGTCGCATTCGCGAACGGCTCACATCACAAATCGAGCAGCCGAAAATCTCGGTGAGTGTCGGCGTGGCGGTATACCCGTCAAGCGGTACCACTGCGGAGCGGCTGCTGATGGCGGCCGACGAGGCCCTCTACGCGATGAAACAGGAAGCAAAAACCGGCCGGCAGTAATGAAGCGACAGGGGTTGCGAGGATGAATCTTGAGGATCAATCTTAAAGTTGGCCTCTGTTTTCCCTGTGCGCTCTGTCTCCTGGCGCCCTGTGCGTTAAATTCGTTCCGATAGATCGTTCCGCTCCCGATTCGCTTTAGCCCCACCAAAAACCAGGTGGCGCTTCCGAGATCCTGCGGAAGGTAACGCGGCAAACTCGCCCATCCACGCGGTACTCGAAGACAATCTCCTGCGCATTAACGAAGTGGCCTAAGCCGCGGCGCTTGGAATGCGATAGGAGCAGCCAGCGGCCCTGGACAACCTCGTAAGTCCCGTGCTCGCCCCAGATTTCGTAGCTTCCATCTCGGTTGAGAACAAGCGGCGGACTTTGGCACGGTGCGGATTGCCCTTGGAGCTCGATTCGCACGCAGTGGTAATCGCCGTCGAGCCGTTGCTGCGCCCGTGCCGGACTGACCATCGCAGTGGCGGCCAATAAAAAAGCTGTCAGAGATAAAACCGGGAACTTTTGAGAGGTCCGCATATTGATTCCGCTGGGCGTGGCTCCGATGTTTGCCGCGGCGACCGCACCAGATCAGTGCACCCAGGGTTCCATCTGTGAGCAGGAATCTCTCAGGAAAGATCATGAAGTCAGTAACTTAGGGATTGGCACGGCAAAGCAACTAAAAGCCGAGTTGCGTCCAGTGAAGGACATTTCCCTACTAATGCAATTTCCTTCCGTTCGTCGTCACTTTAAAGTACACGCCACTCAGCTCGGGAGGATTACAGAGCCAATCCGAGTGCACGCCTCGTAATATGAGTCTTAGGACCTTTCTCCTATGCTCCGTGCGCTCTGTGTTAAATCCGCGTCGCTAGCTCACGGATTTGCCGACGGAAGCTCGGGCACAGCGGCGCCGTCTTTGCGCGGGTCGGATGCGCCGTAATTGACGCCCGTGCCGAAATCGCGCATCACGGCCTGGCCACCGCCAAACCGATTGGAGAAGCCATTATGCATCTGCAACACGTGCCCCTTGGCTTCCAGCTCGGCCTTCACGTTCCCGGGCACTCGATTCTCCAGCGCCACGTCACAGCCCTGGAAGCTCAGCTTGGTAAAGCGCGCCGTCTCCATGGCCGCCTGGATGTTCTGGTTGAAGTCGGCGATGTGCGAGACGTATTGCGCGTGCGCCTGAGACTGGTTCCATCCGCCCATGATCCCGAAGGCGATGCGCACATTCGCTTTCTCCATGAATGCGGGAATGATCGTATGCAGAGGGCGCTTTCTGGGAGCGAGCGCATTGGGTGAGGAGGAGTCCAGGGTAAAGAGCGCGCCACGGTCGTGCAGCACGAAGCCCGTTCCTGGCGCCACGACTCCAGAGCCGAAATCATCGAAGTTACTTTGGATCAGCGACACCATGTTGCCATCGCGATCGACGGTGCTCAAATAGATCGTGCTGCTGCCAGGCAGCAACGTGCCCGGGCCGACATTGCAATTCGCCTTGCTGGGATCGATTTGCTTGGCGCGCGACACGGCAAAATCCTTGGACAGGAGTTGCTTCACCGGCAGGGTTGAAAATTTCGGATCGCCGATATAGCGGACGAGATCCGCATAGGCCAGCTTTTTGGCTTCGATCATGGCGTGTAGCGTGGTGGCGGAATTCAGTCCGGACTTATCAAGTGGAAACGTCTCCATGATGTTGAGCATTTCGAGTGCGGCCAGGCCTTGGCCGTTTGGCGGCAGTTCGTAAACCGTCCAGCCACGATACGTGGTCGAAATCGGCTCCACCCATTCGGCGGAATATTCGGCGAAGTCCTTTTCTGCGTGGGTTCCCCCATGCCGGCGGGAGGTTTCCACAATGCTCTTGGCAAGCTCGCCCTTGTAGAAGGCGTCGCGTCCGCCCTGAGCGATCAAGCGCAGCGAGCGCGCCAGGTCCGGATTGCGGAAGATCTGTCCCACGACCGGCGGGCGATTATCCGGAAGATACGTCTGGGCCGCAGCCTCATTTCCCCGCAGGAAATCGGCATTGGCGGCCCAAAGTCCGGAGGTCCACTCAGTGACGGGGAAGCCATCTTCTGCGGTTCGGATGGCCGGAGCGAGCACCTCGGACAATTTCTTTTTCCCAAAGCGCTCCAGCAGCTTCTGCCAGCCATCCACCGCTCCGGGTACCGTGACGCTCTGGACGCCTCGCACGGGCATTTCCTGAAAACCTTGATTCTTCAGAAACTCGATGGTTAACGCGGCGGGCGCCCATCCGCTGGCATTCAATCCGTAAAGCTTTCCGCTCTTGGCGTCGTAGACGATAGCGAAAAGATCGCCGCCGATGCCGTTGGACATTGGCGCGACGAGGCCCATCACCGCGTTGGCGGCGACGGCGGCATCCACCGCGTTCCCACCGCGCTCGAGTATTTGAACGCCGGCTTGCGCCGCCAGCGGCGATTCCGCAGCCACGATTCCATTGCGCGAGATCACCATGGACCGGCCTTGGCTACGGTCCTGCGCGATTGCCTCCGAACCGGCAGAACTTGTCAACACAATGACCGCCAAGAGCAGAGCCAGGAGCGCCCGCCGAGGCCTTGGCGTAAGCGGGAGTATTCGCACCCGCAATATTGGCGAAGGATTAATGATTGTGCGCATGGCACCGCCGCCTCCTCCAGAATTCCTGCCCGCCGCAGCCTATGGCGAAGGCGAGCCCAACTTGAGCCGCACTGTAGCGCAATCGCGCGGCAGGTGCAATTGCCACCTCAGCACGCGGAAAACTGGCGTAAGCCCATGGCCCGATCAATTCCGCCCCTTTCTGAGCCGGCGCCCGCAGTTGCGATGCACTTTCCAGGAACACTCGCAGAAAAAAGGGGGGGTAACCCTGGGAGAATGGCGCGAAAGTGGAGATTGTCGATATCATTAGCGACTAGCTGGGCAGTCGCTAGAAATCAAGACAAATGAGGGGTCAGCTGCATGAAAACATTTGAGGTTCGATTTCGCTATCAAGATCGGAATCAAGGGACGGTGGAATCGACAGTCAAAGTCGATGCCTCGACTCTTCCCGGAGCCGTAGCTAAGGCGGCACGTGGGTTTGTCAAAGGCCTGGACCGGAAACAGAGATTCGACATGAACAAGAATGGACTAGAAATAACCGCCAAGTCTGTCGAGACGGCGACGGGGGCGCAAGCAGACACACCCGCACAATCCTCTACTGGCTGAAAAGTAGGCAGGGCCGGACATTTATCGTGCCGTTTCGCGAGGCGGGTATCATGCCGTTTCGTAAGATCGCTTGTCCAGAATAGGCCAGGGAATTAGCGAAACGCCCGCCGCCCGTTGCGCGTGCGCAAACGCCGCCAAGCCGCATTGACACTCCTACCCCGGCGGGAGCAGACTTGGGCGACCAAAAGTCAAGGAGGACAAAATGAAACTTCGCGACGTCAGATTGAGATGGGCATTGAGGGCGGGCTTGGGATTGGGGCTGGTGGCAGCCGCAGTAATGGCGCTGGGCGGCCCGGCATTTGCTCAAAACGTACCGGAGCAATTCGTGGTGAGCGGCAAAGCGGCCGAAAAGATTCAGGATTTCACCACCATCAATCTGGCCACCGCGGAGCGCATCGCGGATGCGTGCGAGAAGGCCGCCACCGCCCAAGGCGTGCAGATCAGCATCATGGTGCTCGATAATGACGGCAACCACGTGTACATGGACCGCATGGATGGTCAGGGTTATCTGAACATCATCACGGCCGAGATGAAGGCGCGTACCGCGCTCATGAATCGCGCGCCCAGCAAGCTCCTGATGAACCGCGTGATCCAGGATCCCAACTCGGAACTCCAGCTGATACAACTCGGCGAGTTTGCGAATTCCGGCGGGCTTCCCATCGTGGTCAATAAGCAGTTGATCGGCGTGGTTGGCGTGGGCGGCTCCGCGCCCCACCCTCCGGTGTGGAGCGATGAGATTTGCGGATACAAAGCACTCACCGAAGTGATCGGTCCGTCGGTGCCGCCGCTTGTGGAAGACCTTCCGCCGCGCCAAAACCCCACTCCGGGCACTGCGCCGGTTCCGCGGTTTGCCGCCGCCAATCCACCCAAGTCCGGCCTGGCCACCGAATACGTAGTCACCGGCAAGGGCGCTGCTAACGTCTTTGACGGCAATCAGATTTCGCTCGCGGCAGCCAAAAAGATCGCCCGCGTTTGCCGCGACTGGGCGGCCTCCAAGGGTGGCACGGCGTCGATCTACGTCCTCGATAACGCCGGCGAATTCGTGCACGTGGAGCGCATGGACGGCCAGATCTTTAACAATATCCGCACTGCGCTGTTGAAGGCGCAGACGTCGCTCAAGACGCGCCAGCCTACCTCCATGGCCAACGCGCAGCTCAAAAACAATCCGGCCGGCACTGCACGGCAAACTACATATTTCAATCTCTTTACGAATTCAGGCGGCATTCCCATCGTTGTGGATGGGCAGATGATCGGCGCCGTGGGCGTTGGCGGAGGCGCGGGCGGCGGCGATGAGAATTGCGCCATCGAGGGACTGAAGGGCACCTTCGGCGACCACGTTACCCTGCCGGTGTATCCGGCGGCGTCCACTCAGGCAGGGCCGCGGGGCTGAGCTTAAGCCTAAGCCATCCCTCGCCCAGCACGCGAAGTTTTTGGGCGTGCTGGGCGACGCCGCCACATTTTGTAGCTCAGGTCGTCCCGGACGAAACCGGGCTCCCAACGCCCGGAGATCTTCCGTGTTTTGGGGTGGTGTGGAGATTGCGGGTCCCGGCGCGCGTCGTTCTTACGCGCGCTGGGGCGCATGAGGCTTTCGCAGTTTGAAAAGTGGAATTCGGCGGCTTGATTATGGCCGCGTGCCGATTAAGGCGCGACGCCTTCAACGATAAACACGCGGCTCGTCGCCGAGCTATGTCGGATCGGCTTGATGGCCTCATAGGCCGCGGAATTTTCCCAGGCTCGCGCTTTTTCCGCGCTGTCGAAACCGATCACCACGAAGCGATCTTTCGGCGCTGTGCCTTCGACGCCTTCGACCTTTCCGCCGCGCACAAGGTAATGGCCGTTGAAAGGCTTCAGCGTGTCCGGAACCTTCGCCCCGTATTTTGCGAACGTGGTCGCGTCGTGGACCTCGACTTCGGCGATCACGAAGCCAGGCGCAGTCTTGGCCCCCTGCGCGTGAATGGCCATGGCGCCGAGGACGCCCATGGCGGCGCCGGCCAGTACTGCCAATATCAGTTTGTGGTTCGTTTTCATGGGTTCTCCCCGTCTGTGATTTGTGCGATCAAGCATCGCCGTACAACGTGATTGGCCCAGGATGCTACACCAGTTCGCCATGAATGTGGAAGGGGCGCGATATCTCGCTAGCGCTTGTCGTCTGCGGTCCGCGAGGCGAGGCGCTCGGTCAGGGCTTCGCTGAAGTTGCGCGGTCGCCTGGTCGCCTGTGGCAATGGCACTATCCGTTACAGCTATTCGCGGCGGGAGTGCGGGGTGAAGGCGAAAGATCCGCAGCGTGGCTTCGGGAGGAAGAAAAAGGAAAAGCACGCCGCGAATCAGCATCACCCATCCAATCAGTGTGACCAGGATGGGCAAGACGCCGCCGGACCAGATGTTGTGCGCGAGGACAATGGCGAGCCCGCCGGCAAGCGCGATGATGGCGAAGATCACCATGGCCGGACGATCGCCGAGGAGCGCGGGAATCGTGGAGAGAGTATTTTGCCGCTCGGTCAAGAGCCAAAAGCTGGTGATCAGCGTGAAAAGGCCGAGCAGCCTGCCGAGGTATACGGTGAGTGGTTTCATGACGACAGGATTCTACAGCAGATCGAATTAGGAGAACTGCTTCTCGCGCCTGCGCGGCATCAACTTGACATGGCAAGTTGTGGCTGCTTGAGGGTCCGGCGAGAACGATTTCCCACGGAACGGACGTATTCATCTAAAATTACATGGTTGAAGGAGCAGGATACTTGGCCAAAGTGGCGGAAAACGCGAGTCAGGGCATACCGACCGAACCGCCGTCGGAGCTGGAGCTGGAACTTGCCGCGCTGGCGCGGGCGGAGCATGGCGAACCCTTTCGGCTGCTGGGTCCGCACCCCGCGCAACGCGAAGGCGCGCAGCGCATCCTGGTGCGCACGATTCAGCCTTACGCAGCCGCGGTGAGCGTGGCCCTCGAGGGCCGCGCCTTTCCCGCGGAGCGCGTCCACCCCGGAGGAATATTTGAAGCCTTGCTGCCAGCCGATTACCGGCGCTTAGAGGCGCGCGATTATCGGCTGCGCATACGCTGGGATGACGGCGGCGTCAGCGAAGTGGCGGACGCATATGCCTTCCCCACCCTGCTGACCGATTTCGACCTGCATCTTCTGGGAGAAGGTTCGCATTGGCAAAGCTACGACAAATTGGGCGCGCACGTACGCGAGATGGAGGGCGTGCAGGGCGTGCATTTCGCCGTCTGGGCGCCGAATGCCCTGCGTGTGAGCTTGGTGGGCGATTTCAACCGCTGGGACGGGCGCGTGAATCCCATGCGCTCGCGGGGAAATTCGGGGGTGTGGGAACTGTTCATACCGGAGCTGAAGGAAGGAATCGTTTACAAATACGAGCTTCGCTCGCGGTTGGGCGAGCTTCCGTTTTTGAAAGCCGATCCCTACGCATTTGAGGCGGAGTTGCGGCCGAAGTCGGGTTCGGTGGTGGCGACGCTCGAGGGCTACGGCTGGAACGATGACGGCTGGATGAAGGCGCGCGGGCGACGGGAATGGCTGGCCGAGCCGATTTCGATCTACGAGGTGCATCTGGGTTCGTGGCGGCGCGTTCCGGAAGAAGACAACCGTTGGCTGACTTACCGCGAGATCGCCGATCAACTGATTCCTTACGTGAAGCAGATGGGCTATACACACATCGAGCTCATGCCGGTGATGGAACACCCGTTTGACGGTTCCTGGGGATATCAAACCATTGGCTATTTCGCGGCGACCAGCCGTTACGGCAAGCCGAAAGATTTTATGTATCTGGTGGACCGCTGCCATCAGGAAAATATCGGCGTGCTGCTGGACTGGACTCCGGCGCATTTTCCCGCGGATGCGCACGGCCTGGCCGAGTTCGATGGCACACACCTTTACGAGCACGCAGACCCGCGTCAGGGGCGCCATCCCGATTGGGGCACGCTGGTCTTCAATTACGGGCGATCGGAGGTGCGCGGTTTTCTGCTGTCGAGCGCGCTCTTTTGGATGGACAAATATCACATCGACGGCCTGCGCGTGGACGCCGTGGCCTCCATGCTGTATCTCGACTATTCGAGACGATCGGGCGAGTGGATTCCCAACGAATTCGGTGGCCGCGAAAACCTGCCGGCCATCTCGTTTCTGAAACGCCTGAATGAAATCGCCAACGAACGGCATGCGGGTGTGCTGATGGTGGCGGAGGAATCGACCGCCTGGCCCGCGGTCTCCCGGCCAACATATCTGGGCGGGCTGGGATTTACGTTGAAATGGAATATGGGCTGGATGAACGATACGCTGAGCTACTTTTCGCAAGACGCGATCTACCGCAAGTATCACCACAGCCGCATGACTTTTTCGATGCTGTACGCCTTCACGGAAAATTTTGTGCTGCCGCTCTCGCACGATGAAGTCGTGCACGGCAAACGGTCTCTGATCGATAAAATGCCCGGCGACCTCTGGCAGCAATTTGCGAATCTGCGGCTGCTCTATGCCTATATGTGCGCGCATCCGGGGAAGAAGCTGCTGTTCATGGGGGGAGAGTTCGGGCAGCGTTCGGAGTGGTACGACGGCGCCAGCCTGGAATGGAACCTGCTTGCCCATTCCGAACATCAGGGACTACAGCAGCTCGTTGCCGATCTGAACGCGATCTACCGCCGGGAAGCAGCGCTGCATGAGGTGGATTTCGAGTGGCAGGGCTTCCAGTGGATCGACTGCAACGATGCGGACGCGAGCGTGCTTTCGTTCCTGCGGCGGGCCCGAAATCCGCAAGATTTTGTGGTGGTTGTGGTGAACTTCACGCCCGTGGCCCGCGAAAATTATCGTGTCGGCGTGCCTGAGCCGGGTTATTACCGCGAACTCTTCAACAGCGATGCCCACTTTTACGCGGGCAGCAATTATGGCAACGGCGGCGGAGTGATGGCCGAGCCGGTGCCTTGGATGGGAATGGACTATTCGCTGCCTTTGCGGCTGCCGCCATTGGCGGCCCTGTACTTCAAGAGACAGTAAGCCGCTGCTTCTGAGCAGCGAAACTGCAGGGGAGATCCCCCGCGAAGGCCTTTTAGTACTTCGTGGAGTGTCGGATAAGAGAATCTCGCCCATTTCGCCCAGGGAGGTTTGTCCACATAACCCCCAACACCGGCTAGTGCCGTTGCAACTTGTCTCGCCAAAGAATGCCTGTCCGCGACCTTGGACCGAACGAAACTTGTATCGCGACCGGTCCCCGTTCGGGGACAGGTTCGGTTTCGTTCGGCCCTTGTTGAACTTTTGCGTCGTCAGGGCGAAGCACTTGGCCCAAATAGTTGGAACGGCACTAGAAGTGCGAAGGTTTGTTGGTGTTAAAATCTGCCGGCACCCATAATCGGCAGCCCAGACTAGCTGCGAGGAGCAATCCGATGCCTTCTGATGCGGAAAGTGAGAGGCATAAAGGTAAGACCCTCGCCGGTGAGTTCGGGACAGCAGCTCGGCCTTGTCGGACCGATCTCCCTCGAAGGGTCTTTCTCAAGCAGGCTATCGCTTGCACTGCCAGTTTGGTGGCGCTGCAATCGAGGGGCGCTGGAGAGAGTCAGCAATTCGACGGTAGAGGCAGCAGGCCCAAGAACCAAACCCGGGGTGGCGAGCTTCTCGATCTGACCATCCGCGATGTGAGCGAGTGGGTGCGCCGGAGAAGAGTCTCACCGGTCGAGCTGACCAACGCGTGCCTCGCTCAAATTGAAAAACTCAATCCCACACTCAACGCGTTTATCACGGTCACGCGGGAATCGGCGCTCACCGAGGCCCGCGCGGCCGAGGCCGAGATTCAGCGCGGAAGATGGCGCGGGCCTTTGCACGGCATTCCCATCGCGCTAAAGGATCTGTTCGACACAGCCGGCGTGCGGACGACCGCGGGAAGCGCTGTCTTCAAGGATCGTGTCCCGACCGAGGATGCTGAGGTTGTGCGCCGGCTCAAAGCGGCGGGCGCGGTGGTGCTGGGCAAGACCAACATGCACGAGTTCGCGTTCGGCGGTAGCTCCCTGGTGACGTACTTCGGCGGCGTACACAATCCCTGGGAGAGCGCGCATATCGCCGGCGGTTCGTCGGGCGGCTCGGCTGCGGCGGTCGCCGGGCGTCTTTGTTATGCCGCGCTCGGGTCGGATACGGCCGGCTCGATCCGACAGCCGGCCGCGTACTGCGGCATCGTCGGTCTGAAACCTACCTACGGCCTGGTCAGCACGCGGGGCGTGATTCCGCTGTCCTGGTCGCTCGATCATGTTGGGCCTCTGGCCCGGACCGTCGGCGACACCGCACTCATGCTCCAGGTGATTGCGGGCTACGATCCGGAGAGTTCTTCTTCGAGAATCTGGATCCGGAGATTGAAGGCGCGATGAACCAAGCGTTGGCCGTCCTGGAGAAATTGACCGCCGGTATCAAGGACGTGGCGATATCGGCCAGTACACAGGAGCAGCTACGCTCGACCGTGCGCTTGGCGGAGGCGTACGCCTATCATGCGAAGATGATGGCAACGAGCCCCGAGCAATATCAGCCGGAGACGCTGGCGAGGTTACGCCCTGGAGTAGATATCGATACAGCAACCTATATTCAGGCGCGGCGAGAGCTGGCTCACACGCGCCGTACCATTGGGCAAATCTTCCAAACCGTCGATGCGTTAGTGACGCCGACAAGTCCTATCCTGCCGCCTGCCATCGCAGAATTCAGCGAGGATAGAAACGGGTCGAGCGATTTCGTCATCCGTAATATCCGCAATACATCGCCGTTTGATGTCTATGGCTGGCCCACGATTTCCGTGCCCTGCGGATTTAGCGCTTCAGGTCTTCCCATCGGACTGCAGATCAGTG
>WNGG01007913.1_pt1 | contig 11746 bp, 10 predicted proteins | sample 5400661 | NCBI WGS metagenome assembly WNGG01 (sample SAMN13153372, study PRJNA577476) | soil metagenome | isolation source: 100 cm soil or saprolite under Garry oak tree replicate 1 | place: USA:California | collected 2016-06-15 | reverse complement strand
CGCCCGCACGAACACCGGGCTGGCGAGCCGCCGCAGCGGCGGGGCGGTGCCCGGCCCAAACCCCCCCCGGGCTCCAATCGCCACCTCCGCGCCCTCCAGCGCTGCCAGCACCCGTTCGGCCTCGGCCGGGCCGTAGGAGCCGTCGGCGTCGGTGAACACGATCCGCTCCCCGGCGGCGGCCAGCATGCCGGTGCGGACCGCGTAGCCCTTGCCGTGGTTGGGCTCGGTGTGCAGGACCCGCACGCGCGGGTCGCCCGCGGCGACGGCCTGCGCCACCGCGAAGGTCCCGTCGGTGGAGCCGTCGTCCACCACCACCAGCTCGACAGCCTTGGGGTCGCGCGGGAAGTGCGCCAGGTAGCGCTGCAAGGTGCGCGGCAGCCGCGCGGCCTCGTTGAAGCAAGGGAAGACGATGCTGAGTTTGGTGGTGTTCAAGATGGACCCGGACCCCCCGGTGCGACGCGCTCGAGTACCACGACGCCGTCGCGGTCCAGACGGGTGGACCAGGACGGCGATGCCTGTTGCCGGTGTAGCAAGTCGAGGTCATCTTTGCCCAGCTCGTCGCGTTCCGCTACTACCCAGCGGACGCTTGCCACCTCCTCGACGGTGTGCCGGGCGCCCTGCTGCCCCCAGTTGGAGGCGCGGAACGGGTTGGGGAACTCGTAGGCCCGCACCCGGTGGGCCAGGTGGGTGACCAGGTTGTACTGCGCGCTCACCGCCACGTCCGGGTCGTCTGGGACCAGCGCGACGGCTTGGCGCCGGGAGGGGTCGAGCGGGGAGGCGGGCGCCACCAACCGCTGGTGCGACCACAGCGCCGGCCCGTAGCGCTGATCGGTCCAGAACGCCGTCGCCAGCAGCAGCACCATGGCCGGGGCGAGCAGGGCGCGCCGCCGCCGCGCCACCACGCACAACCCGGCCACCGCCGCGATCCCCAGGAACGGCGCGGAGGTGGCCAGGTACTGGTAGCGGATCTGCTGCAGGTAGCTGGACGCCGACGCCAGGTTGAGCAGCAGCGGCGGGCCGACCGGCCACAGCCACCGCGGCGCCAGCAGCGGCAGCAGCGCCAGCGGGCCGAACACCAGCAGCAGGTAGGCGATGCCCTGGTTGCCAAGTCCCGTCTCCAAGGCACGCCCGGCGAGCGTTGGCAGGGCCCGCAGCACCGAGCCCGGGCCGGTGTAGGCGATCCCGTAGTTCTGTGCGAAATAGGGGCTCCCGTGGCCGCTGATCAGCGGCATCAGCACGAAGGTCGCAAGCACGAACCACGCCAGGCCCGAGATCGCCACCCAGCGCCCCACCCGGCGCTCGCCGCTGAGGGCCAGCAGCACGCCGAGCCCGGCGACCACCAGGCCGACGTCCTCTTTGCACAGCAGCGCCAGCACCAGGAACCAGGCCATCGGCCGCCAGCGCTGCCGGTCGGCGGCCAGCGCCGCCAGCGCCAGGAAGCCGGCCGCCAGCGTCTCGGGGTGGAATTGCCAGGTGGCCGCCCACTGCATGGCCGGGTAGGCGAGGTAGGCGAACGCCACCACCAGCCCGGCGATGTGGTGGCGGAGGTGGCGGGTGCCGAGACGAAACAGCACCCACGCCGGCAGCGCCAGCGCGATCACCTGGAGCAGGAGCAGCAGCCGCGGATCGGCCCAGATCCGGTACAGCGGCGCCACCAGCAGCAGGATGTAGGAGGAGTGGTCGCCGAACAGGTCCAGGCCGCGGATGGTGACAAACGGTGCTTTCAGCCGGGACAGCAGCCAGGTGCCCTGGTCGAAGATGCCGAGGTCGAACCCGTAGGTGCCGAAGTGCTGGTGCAGCGTCCAGGTCTCCAGGGCGAAGGTGAGCACGAACAGCGCCAGTGCGAAGCCGAGCAGCGCCAGGCACAGGGTCGGTCCCGGCACCCGGCTCAGCGCGACCAGCCGCCGCCCAGCGGCGACCAGCAGCGCCTCTAGCCGCTCGCCGGCCGCGTCCAGGAGTGCGCCGGTGGGAGCCGCAGCCCCTTCCGTTCTGGGGCGGGGGAGCGGCGGCGCGAAGATGGTCCTGGCGGGGACCTCCAGCCTGCCGAGGCGGGAGGGGAGGGGGCTGCCACCAGGCCGGCAGATCAGCTCGACCTGGGCGCCCCGGCTGAAGGCGGCCGGCGGCAGCGGCGCTGGCAGACCAAACGCGGCTGCGTGCCGCCGCGGGTAGTCGCCGGTGCCCTCCAGGTCGTCGAGTTGGAGGTAGGGGAGCGCGTCCGCCGCCTGGTCCAGGGCCTGGACGTCGTCGAGGTCGGCCGGCTGGTCCAGCACCAGCTGCAGCTGGCAACGCCCGTCGCGATCAAACGATATGGTTGCGGCGCGGCCTTCACCGATCGACAGATCCGCGGCCGGGAGCCAGTCGTCGGCCCACCCAGTGGTCCGGCCTGGACCTTTCGAGGCGATCGGTGGCGGCACTACCACGGCGATCCTGCTTTCATAGAACGAAACCTATCAGGACCAGCGCAAGGATCTTGGAGGCGATGGCAACCACGATCGAGGCACCGGGACGCGAGGGCGAAGGCCTCCGTGCGGCCGAGGCGCGCGCCAACTGGGTGCAGCGCGTCCTCACCGTGGTGACCTTTGTCGCCATCTATTTCGTCCTCATCCGGGTGCTGCACCTGAATCTCATCTTCACGCGGACCACCGCCTCGGGCGGGGACATGGGGTCCCACCACTACATCGATTATTTCCTGCGCAAGGACCTGCTGCCGCACGGCCAGATCACCGGCTGGGCGCCGGGCTGGTACGCGGGGCTGCCGATGCTCACCTTCTATTTCCCGTTGCCCTACGTGCTGATCGCCGCGCTGACCCCGCTGCTCGGCAACGAGATCGCCTTCAAGCTGGTGACTGCTTCCGGGTTGCTGCTGCTGCCGCTGACCTGCTGGGGCGCGTTCAAGATCCTGCGCCTGCGGGAGCCGGCGCCGTTGCTGGCCGCGGTTGCCAGCGTGGTGTTCATGTTCATGACGCAGCTCACCCCCTCGCAGGTGTTCCAGATCTACGGCGGCAACGTCGCCAGCACCATGGCCGGGGAGTTCCCCTTCGCGCTGTCGTTCGCGCTGCTGCCGCTGGCCTTCGCGCTGCTGTACCGCTCGGTCGAGGAGGGGCGCGGCTGGCGCGCGGCCGCCCTGGTGATCTCCGGGGTGGTGCTGTCGCACATCCTGTCGACCATGGCGCTGGTGCTCGGCAGCTCCATGCTGCTGCTGCGGCTGCCGCTGCGGGAGTCGTTCGCTGCCGGTCTGCGGCTGGCCAGGGTGATGGTGGTGGCGTTCTGCCTGAGCGCCTTCTGGGCTCTGCCGTTCCTGTTGCGCCAGCGCTACACCGCCCAGTTCGGCTGGAGTCAGCTCGCCGACTACGGGGTGCTGCTGCCGACCCAGATCCGGCCCTACCTGATCCTGACCGCGGTGGGCCTTGGCATCGCGATCGTCCGGGGGGAGCGGCGGGTGCTGCTGTTCGCCTGGCCGGGTCTGGTCGCTGCGGTGCTGTTCGTCGCGCTGGTGCGCTTCATGCCCAAGGGCTCGCTGTGGAACGCGCGCCTGCTGCCCTTCATCTACCTGTGCGCGCTGCTGGTCGCCGCCTACAGCGCCGCCACCGTCCTCACCCGGGCGGTCGAGTGGCTGCAGCACCGCACCTTCATGCCCACCCGTCTGGCCTACGGGGGCGTGGCACTGGTGATGCTGCTGGTGCCGCTGGCGACCTCCTACCCCTCCTCCGACCGGCAGAACGGCTACCTGCCCAGCTGGACCCAGTACAACTACTCGGGGTTCGAGGCCAAGCCCGGCTGGCCGCAGGCCGCCGCCCTGTTCCACCGCCTGGACAGCCTGCCGACCGGCCGGGTGATGTGGGAGTTCAGCCGCGACTACGAGAGCTACGGGACCACCCGGACGCTGGAGAACATCCCGGTGTTCACCCATCAGCCCTCCATGGAGGGGCTGCTGATCGAGTCGTCGCTGAACGCGCCGTTCCATTTCATCAACCAGGCTGAGACCTCGGTGGTGCAGACCGACGCCGTCCCCGGCATCGACTATCCGCCATCATCGGACTTTCCGGCCGATTTTCCCACGGGTTTGGCACGTCTGCGTGCCTTCGGGGTGCGCTGGTACGTCGCCTACACCGACGTCGCCAAGAAGGCCGCTGCCAAGGCCGGCCTGCCGGTGGCGGCCACCAGCGGCAAGTTCACCATCTACCAGGTCGGCAGCGGCGACCTGGTAGAGGTGCCGCAGTACCGGCCGGTGCTGACCGGCACCGCTGATTGGCGCGCCACCGCGCTCAAGTGGTACGGCCACCCGAAGGCGCTGGACACCCCGCTCGCCTTCGCCTCCAGCAGCGACCCGGCCGCGCGTGCCGCCTTCACCGCGCTGGGGACCGCGCCGGTCACCAGCCCGCCGAAGGTGGCGCTCGACCGCCCCGGCGAGGTCCCCGCCAGCGAGAACAACGGCGTCATCGACTTCACCACCGACCGCATCGGCGAACCGCACATCGTCAAGGTCAGCTACTTCCCCAACTGGCACGCGGAGGGCGCCAAGGGCCCCTGGCTGCTGTCACCCGGCCTGATGGTGGTGGTGCCCACCCAGGCGCACGTCCGCCTCGTCTACCGCAACACCCCGGTCGATACCGGCGGCAAGGCGCTCAGCGGGATCGGCCTGGCGGTCGTGGCGCTGCCGCCACTGGGTCGCCGCCTGTGGCCTCGACTCGGCCCGCGCCTGCGGTCCCGGCTCGGTTCCCGGCTTGGTTCCCGGCTCCGCCTCAGCCCCCGGTTGCGGGCTCGGCTCCCGTCCCGGGAATAACGCGGTTTATGATGGTAGATACCATGCGCGCCATGTGTTCCGCAGGTAATCCTGGTAAGGTCGCTCGTCGGCCGATGGCCATCGTGGTTCCACCACCCCCCAGCTCGAAGGAACCCGGGAAGCGAAAGGGCGTCGTAGTTTGATCAAACTCGACCATGTGACCAAGGTCTACGCCAATACGGTCGTCGCCCTCGACGACGTCTCCGTGGAGATCAACAAGGGCGAATTCGTGTTCGTCGTGGGACAGTCCGGCTCGGGCAAGTCGACCTTCATCCGGCTGCTCATCAAAGAGGAGCGCCCCACCGGCGGGCGTCTCTGGGTCGCCGGCAAGGAGCTCAACCGGCTCGCCTCCTGGAAGGTCCCGGCGCTGCGCCGCTCGATCGGCTGCGTGTTCCAGGACTTCAAGCTGCTGCCGAACAAGACCGCGCGCGAGAACGTCGCCTTCGCCTTGGAGGTGATCGGCCAGCGCCGCCACTCCATCGAACGCACCGTCCCAGAGGTGCTCAAGCTGGTCGGCCTGCACGACAAGGCCGACCGCTTCCCCCATGAGCTGTCCGGCGGGGAGCAGCAGCGGGTCTCGATCGCCCGCGCCTTTGTCAACCGGCCGCTGCTGCTGCTCTGCGACGAGCCCACTGGGAACCTGGACCCGACCAACTCGCAGGAGATCATGAAGCTGCTGGAACGCATCAACCGCACCGGCACCACCGTGGTCATGGCCACCCACGACGAGCGCATCGTCGACGCCATGCGCCGGCGCGTGGTCGAGCTGGAGCACGGCAAAGTCATCCGCGACCAGGAGCGGGGGGTGTACGACCTTGGTCTTTAGGCTCTCCTACATCTTCGCCGAGGCCTACCGCGGGTTCCGCCGCAACCTCCTGCTGGCCGGGTCGATGGTGATCATCGTGGCGATCAGCCTCACCCTGTTCGGCATCGCGCTGCTCGCCGGCAAGCAGGTGTCGCTGTTCGGCGGCTTCTGGTCGGACAAGATCGAAGTTTCGATCTTCCTGAGCAAGAACGTCACCGCCGACCAGCAGGCCAGCATCAAGCGACAGATCCTCGCGCTGCCGGTGGTCGACCCGAGCGGGGTCTTCTACGAGTCGCAGCACGACGCCTTCATCCGTTTCAAGCAGCAGTTCCGCGACTCCCCGGACATGGTCCGCAACGTCAACGAGTCGGCCCTGCCCCAGAGCTTCCGGATCAAGCTGAAGAACCCCAACGACCCCAGCCAGGTCGCCTTGGTCCACGACAGCTTCTGCCAGAGCACCTTCGACAGTCAGGGTCGCGAGAATTGCAACCCGGGGATCGACTCGGTGGTCGACCAGCGCCAGCTCGTCGAGCGGCTGTTCGCGATCCTCAACATGCTGAAGAACTCCTTCTTCGTGCTCGCCGCCGTGCTCGGCGCCGCCGCCGTGGTGCTGATCGCGGTGACCGTGCGGGTCGCCGCCTTCGCCCGCCGCCGCGAGACCCAGATCATGAAGCTGGTCGGGGCCTCCAACACCTATATCCGCCTGCCGTTCCTGGCTGAGGGCGTGGCTGCCGGGCTGCTCGGCACCGCGGTCGCCTTCGGGCTGCTCGGCGGCGGGATGTACTACCTGAACCGGATCCGCAGCCAGGTGGTGATCTTCCAGTTCCTGCCGGTCGCCGGCATCCACGAGTACTACTCGGCGTGCATCGTCCTGCTGGTCCTTGGCGTCGTCGCCTCGGCCCTGGCAAGCCTGCTCGCCCTGCGCAAGTACGTGCGGGTGTAACGGTTCCGCTGTAGCGTCTCCACATGCCTCGACGCCAGCCACCGGGCACGGTGGCGACCAACCGCCGTGCCCGCCACGACTACGAGATCCTCGACACCGTCGAGGCCGGCATCGTGCTGCGCGGCAGCGAGGTCAAGACCCTGCGGGAGGGCAAGGCCTCCCTCCAGGACGCCTACGCCGCCGTGGAGGGCGGCGAGGTGATCCTGCACATGCAGATCCCCGCCTACTCCCACACCGGCTACGAGGGGCACGAGCCCACCCGCCCCCGCAAGCTCCTCCTCCACCACAAGCAGATCGATGAGCTCTCCCGCCGCGTCGCCGAACGCGGCCTAACCCTGGTCCCGCTGCGCCTCTACTTCAAATCCCAGCTGGTCAAGGTCGAACTCGGCATCGGCCGCGGCAGGCGCGCCTACGACAAGCGCCAGGCCATCGCCAAACGCGACGCCGCCCGCGAGATGGACCGCGTCCGCAAAGCAAGCTCCAGACCCCGGGTACGCTCGGAATAAGCCGGCGCCGCTACAATGGCGTCGTTGACAACTGCACATGGGGGTGCCTGGGTTCGACCGTGACGGATCGACTCAGGGGAAGCGAGCCGGAGTTCGCGGGGCTTCGTACCAAACCGCGACAAAACAAGCGCCAAGACTAACTACGCGCTCGCTGCCTAACCAAGGTTAGGTAGCCGTCCGCCACTCTTTGCCTGTGGGAGTGGGTCGGGCGTCGACAGCAGGCTCAACCCAGGAAGGGGCGCCCGCCCCCCTCCCGGGAACACTTTCGCGGGCTAGAGTCCAGATGCGGTGCCGCCAGACAACCTGGACTCAAACCACACCTGGCGGCTGCGCTCGGAGAAGCCCTGAGACGACGTACCGGGACGGGGGTTCGAGTCCCCCCACCTCCACCAAACTGGACAGCATACGAACACCCTCCGACGTGAGGGTGTTCGTGTTTGTGCTGGTCGGCACACGGAACCAGGGCGTGATCTCGTTGCGGCCGGAGACCTCCACCCGGGCCACGAGGCTCCGCAGCAGAGCCTTCTTGGCTGGGGTGCCCTCCATGGCCAGGCCGTCGCGGATGCGGTGACGCAGGCCGGCCAGCGCCAGCTCGTCGGGCGCGGCCATGTCGGTCGCGGCGAGCGCGTCCTGGAGCTCGGCCTGGCGGGCGAGCAGGTTCTCGCGCTGGTCGCGGAGGGCGAGCAGGCGGGGACCGCAGCTGTCTTCGGGCATGGTGTTGCGTTCGAACGCTAGCTGGTCGGCTGGTAGTCGTTACGCCGAGGAGACGTATCGCCAGATTATGGTCCTGCAAGCACAGCTGCTCGGGCCGGACGCGACCCGCCGCACCTATCAGCACTTGGAGACGCGCCTCGACGACCTCGATCACGACCCGGAAGAGGCCACCATTCGCATCTCCAAGCAGCCCCTCAGCCAGTCGGATCACCGCACGCCGCCCAATGCTGAATCGAGTTCGCCGTCGAACGTGCGAGAGATTCGAACCGAATAATGTTGTTGCGCTGCATGTCGACGCTGACGACGCCTTCGCCTGGTGCTCTGATATCCAGCTTTCGCATGGACCACCAACTCGGACTTGATCTTCCATCTGTCAGACCGCTTCGCGCATCTGGCTACACTGCTGGCCTCGCGTTCGATGTCCTTGGGGGTCGGCACTCATGAAGCTGCTGGTGTTGGGTGGAACCTGGTTTCTCGGGCGCGCGTTCGTCGATGAGGCGTTGCGGCACGGCCACGAGGTCACCACCTTCAACCGCGGCCGGTCGGGTGCCGACGTTGCCGGCGCCGAGGCGATCCGAGGCGACAGGGAGGATTGTGCCAGCCTTGAGCGTCTGACCAGAGGGCGGACTTGGGAGGCGGTAATCGACACCAGCGGGTATGTGCCCCGCGTTGTCTACCGAGGGGCTCAGGTCCTGGCTGATCATGCTGACCGTTATCTGTTTGTCTCCACGGTATCGGTCTACAAGCGTTGGCCGATTGAGCCGCTGACCGACGAATCCGCGGTCCTGGACTGCCCTGCGGATGTAGGGCCGGAATTCGGGACCGACGACCCTCGCGGGTATCCAACCCAGTACGGCTTCCAGAAGGCCGGCTGCGAGTGTGCGGTCCACGAGGTCTTCAACGAGCGTGCTCTGCTAGTCCGGCCCGGAGTCATCCTCGGACCTCACGAGTACATCGGGCGGCTGCCGTGGTGGCTTCGGCGAATTGCCCGAGGTGGGCGCGTGCTCGCGCCGGGCACTCCCAACCGGCAGATCCAGCCGATCGACGTCCGAGACGTCGCCGGTTTCATGCTGACGGGGCTAGAGGCCAGCGTTGCCGGCAGTTTCAACCTCGCCGCCCCCATCGGGCACGCAACCTTCGGCTCGTTTCTGGCCGACTGCATCGCTGCGACTGGCGCCGATGCGGAGTTGGTCTGGGTGGATGATGAGTTCCTGCTGGAGCGAGGGGTCCGGCAGTGGACGGAGATTCCGCTGTGGCGGACCTTCGCCGGCACATGGCGGGTGGCCGCTGCTCGTGCCAAGGCTGTCGGGCTGGTCTGCCGCCCGCTCAGCGAGACGGTTCGGGATACCTGGGCCTGGCTGCGCGAGGGTGACCAGGCGGTTCTGCATGAGCGCCAAGGCGAGCACGGTATCGCCCCGCCCAAGGAGGTCCGACTCCTGGCTGCCTGGGACGCGGCGGCAAGGGCCCACGGACCGGCGCCGAGATTATGAGGGCATGAGGCTTGCTGGGCCGCTGGGGAGCATGTGGCCAACGGCGTCCAGGGTGAACGCTTCGATCTGCTCGCCGAGCTGGCGTGCCTCACGGCTGGTCCGAAACGGGCTTTGGACCAGCAGACTGCGTACCCGTCCCAACCGCTGGGTCAGCCCCTCGACGCGAAGTTCCGGAGGGATGGCGAAGACGGGAGTGAGCGCCTCGCGTGCCCCGTCGAACTGGCTCCGCAGCAGAAGAGCGGCGCAAAGGTCAGCGTGGGCTTCCGCCTCGATCCGGCGCCACGCTTGGTCGCGCGGCATCGCGGCGAGCAGCTCGATCGCGCGCCCGGTCGCTCTGATGGCGGACTCGGCGTCGCCCAGCGCCACATAGGCGCTGCCGTTGCAGCGAGCCTGGCGGGCCTCGTCGAAGCTGAACTCCCCGCCGATCTCGTCGTGTAGGTCGTCGCTCCCGTCGGCTGCAGCTCGCGCGTCGTTGGCGGCCCCGATCGCGCGAGTGGTCTCGCTGGCGTCCCCGAGGTGGGAGAGGGCGCGGGCTTCGATGCAGTGCAGCCGCACCATGGCGGTACCTGGTGGCGCCTGCTCTTGGCCGTCACGTGCCAGCGCCAGCGCCTCCAATGGACGGCCAGACCAGTAGGCGATCAGGGCTTGCATCCCGCGAGCCCACGCGCACAGTCCGTTGTGGCCGGTGTGCTTGCCGTAGATCCAGGCGGAGCGTGCCTGTTCGGTGGCGGCGTCGCGGCTACCGAGATCGAAGCTGAGGCTGGCGAGCAGGCCGCAGCTCTGGCCGATCAGTAGGTACAGCTCGTGTTCCTGCTCGGTGCGCCTGGTCCGTCCAAGCAGTTGGAAGCCGAGATCTCGGGCGCGCTTCGCCTCGCCGTAGAGCTGCACCGGTGGAGTTTGCCCATAGGTGCGAGCGACCTGGACGACGTCGTCGTGGAGTTGCTCCAAGCTGGTCGGGTCAAGGCTGTAGGAGGCCACGAATCCAGCGTGTTCGCTCGACTCGCGTGCGGTCATAACGAGTTCCCTCTCAATGTCTTCGGTGTGGGGTGGGCTCGGACCAAGCCGCGTCCTGCTTTCCGATGCGTCAGCGGTCGAACCGGCCGCCGTCTGAGAGCCTGACGGGGCGGTGTCATCGGCCACAACCGCTGGCACGGCCGGCTCGGCGTTCGTCTTGACGGGCGCGATGGCGGAACCGGCATCGGGGTATGGCGGCTCCGACGCTTGCGCGGCCGGCGAGAAGAGCTCACCGACCGGATGCTTGAAGAGGTATTCGAGCACCCGGCAATGGTCGGGATAGGGCTTCGTCTTCAGTGTCCCGGCAAGCCACCGCTCGTACTGGCGTTTGGCGAGAGACAAGCCTCGCAGCCTCGGATCGCGATCCCGGCTGGCCAGCTCGTCGGCGGCGCGTCGGTATTGGGTGGCGAAGGTTTCGTATTTCTGCCAGTGGCGCTGGACCACCAGCACCCTGAGCAGCGTCGGCCTCGCGGACATCACCCACCCCCAGCTTCCACCAATGGGGCATGAGGGTACCTCGGGGGTTGTTGCACCTTCTACTCCATCATCGTGCCGTGCGTCAGATGACCAAAAGAAGACGATAAGAAGACGCTGCTGGGCTTAGTGCCTGCCGCAAGAAGACGGCTTTCAGGCCGTAGCGAGGTCACAAACTTCGCGGGACCCTTCCAACTCTCAATTACTATCAAAGCGGAACGGTGATCGGGTGACAACCACGGGACACAACCAGAACACCGCTGCCTGGGATGACGTGCTGGACGCGCCGGTTCAAGGAATTGTGCGGCCCGGCCACGGGGTAAGTCCTGACCACCACCAGGCTCGCGAAGTTGCTCGGCGTCGTTCATCAAACTGCGGAGGACAATCAGGTCCGGCCTTCAGGCGAGCTGGTTCGAATGATTCAGAGACGCAACGCCAAGGCGGTGCGCTTTTCGGCGTCCTGACGCGGATATGGGGGCGCCGAGCATCAGGCGCTCTATTAGCGTCGCCATCGTCCCCCGGATGGCGACGGCGGGAAGCCACGGACGCGAGCAACGGCGTGACCGTGTCCATGGGCGACTCCTTCCCGCAGGGGTGGCCCCTCGGCGACATGGTCGAACCCGGTTCCTGTGTCGCCGAGGAACCTCTATTCCGTTCGAATTGCGACTCGAATAGCGACGTCTCCCCGACGCCTGCGACAGCTCTCGGCACGCATGCCGATCAGTTCGGCATCCCAGGCCCAGGGAGGCGACTCGTTCGGACGCGCCATGGCCACGGCGCCAACGGTCTGTCGGTGCCAGTACCAGCGGGGCGCTCCGCCACCATCAGCGCAGAGCTCGACGCCTTGGAGTGGGCCAACCACAACCTGCGCCGCGCGATCGCCTGCGCCGTCGCCGAGTACCTGCAGCGATCCGCCGCGTACCTGCGTCAGCCTCGCGGCGTGGACGTGCTGGTGCTTGGCGCCGCCCGCACCGCCGAGGTGATCGACGCGCTCGACGTGGGCGCCCACCAGCTTGG
>WNGG01007912.1_pt1 | contig 11746 bp, 12 predicted proteins | sample 5400661 | NCBI WGS metagenome assembly WNGG01 (sample SAMN13153372, study PRJNA577476) | soil metagenome | isolation source: 100 cm soil or saprolite under Garry oak tree replicate 1 | place: USA:California | collected 2016-06-15 | reverse complement strand
CAGCCGAGTACGTGACCCACGCTACGAGTCGTTACCGCCGAAGATCGACAGGAACAGAAGGACCACGTTGAGCACGTCGAGGAAGATCGATGCTGCGAGCAACGGTGCGGTGCGGATGTCCTGCGTACGGCGCAGCCGCTGGAAATCGAACGCCGTCAACCCGGCAAAGATCACAAGGCCCGCGATTGCGTAGATCAGCGAGCCGCCAGGGATCTGCACGAACACGAGCGCGATCCCGAACACGATCAGCGCAAGCAGCCCCCAAAAGAAGGAACGCGCCAGCATCGAGAGGTCGCGCCGCGTCGCGTAGCCGGCGGCGCCGAATCCTGCGACGAACAGCGCGGTCGCCCCGCCCGCTTCCCAGACCGCCTGCGGATCCGCGCCGGCGTAGTAGGCAATGGTCGGGGCCACCGCGAGCCCCAGTAGGAGTCCGAAGCCGAAGAGCAGCCCGACTGCCAGCTGCTCGGAACGCTGCGCAGCCGCGTTGATGCCGAGCAACACGCCGAAGGCAACGACGAACGCGACGATTGCCCAGCCGCCTGTGATGTCGCGGCCGATGTACGCGCCCACTGCGAAGAGACCCGCCGTGACAGCGACGAGGCCCATGGTCTGCCCGAGCAGACCGCTTGCCTCGGCGCGGCTGAGCGGCGCGGATGCCGCGGTTGTGGTTGAGGTCATCGCCATCGTTACTCCTTTCGGTTTGCGTGGGTGGGCTCGGACAGGACGGCCGCCGCGCCTTCGGCGTCCGCCTCGTCGACGAGAAGACGCGCGGCACCCGAGAGATCGAACGGATAGGCGCCGCCGGCGTCATCGGCTGCGAGCACGGACGCGATTCCGGCCGCTGCGAGCGCGCCCTGGGCGAGCTCTGCGTCGCTTCGTGTGGGGTAGGCGCCGACCTCGATCATCTGACTAGGCCGCGAGGCGGCTGTCTTCGTAGTCGACGGTGCTGGAGTCCCGGTAGGCGAACGGGTGGTAGTAGACGTCGAGGGCGAGGTACGGCTTGGCCGGGATCTCGAAGTACGCGCACTCCCGCGTGTCGCAGACGCAGACGATGGCCTTGTCCTCGTCGTCGCCCTGCACCCAGACGAGCGTCACGTCCAGGCCGTCGCTCGAGCGGTGAGCGAGCTCAGTCCGCGTGTATGTCGACAGCTTGGTCATCGAGCTCCCCTCCTTCCGCGTCTGTTGCAGGAAGCGTCGCGCCCGGGCGGATCCGTCGCCTCCGTCGAAGCCCTGGTAGACCCACTGGGTCGCGCTACCGGCTCTCACCGGCGAGCGCGAGCAACGCGGCGCTTGCGATAACTGACACCGGTACCACGCCCGCGACGCGCACCTCGTCCTCTCTCCCGGAACGCGCCAGCCGATTCCCTCCCGCCTGCTCGTCGACGGCGAAGTTCCGTGCCCGTCGCACGGCGTAGACGCCGACCAGGACGGCAACGGTGTGCTCCGAGACGGCCGCCTCTACCAGCTCGTACGCGAGCACGACGCGGTCCGCGAGCGGACCGCTGGAGATCACGTTCCTCGACGCACGCACGTTGGTGAACCGCAAGCTCGCACAACTCTTGCGCAACGAGCGCGCCACACCACCCGCAAACGGCTCGGACGCGGATCGGCAACCGCATAGTAAGGAGGGAATCATGTAGGTGAACACAAGCGTTGTTGCGAGCAGCGGCAGACGCCGGCGCTGGCCTGGTGCCGACCCAACACCAAAGTGCAATAGAACCCTCAGCCCAGAGTGGCGTATCCTCACGGTGACGTCACGAAAGGACTGGATGTGAAGGCCGGTAACGGTGTAGCTGCCGTGCAGTGGGTGCTCCTGCGTATAGACCACCAGGCATCGGTTGACGCAGAATGAGCGCAACCGCGTCGAGGATGAGCCTCCGGGCTTGGTATGGGCGCCGGTTTCCACGAGATGTTGATGAGGCCGTTCGGCCCTGCGGTCCAGGCGTTCGGAGATTCCGATCGTCCTCGTCGCCGCAAACGGAGACGAGATCGTCCAGGGCGCGCGCCGCCGCGTGCTCGTTACGAGCAGCACCTTGCCCATCAGCTAGGAGATTCCGCTCGGACCGGAGGCAAATTACGATGCACCGTGAGCCTGAACGTCAAAGTGGCTTGAACGTCACGTGGACGGCGTGAGGAAATCTGAGCCCTGGGATCGAGTGGTGGCGGACGCCGCCCCAGGCGATCACATCGTGCAGCTCTATCAGGACCAGGATTTTCTCAACCGCGCCGTCTGCCGGTTCGCCGGTGCTGCTATCGCGAACGGAGAGGGCATCATCCTGGTGCCAACGCTCACCCACTGGAACGCCTTTCGCCCACGCCTCGAGGCCGAGGGGGTGGACGTGGAAGCGGCACGGGAACGCGGACAGCTGACGGTCGTTGACGCCGACGAATTACTCCCCCGCTTCATGCGGGACGGCATGCCGGATTCGCCTGTATTCCTCGGCCTCGCCGCGGACGTCATCGGACAGGCGCGCGCTGGAGGGCGCTACCAAACAGTGCGTTGGTGGGGAGAAATGGTCAACGTCCTATGGGAGCGCGGGGATGTCGCCGCCAGCATGAACCTCGAAGACTTGTTCGATCAGCTCGGCAGAGAGCAGGACGTCGCGCTCTTCTGCTCATTCCTGATGGACAACTTCAACGGCGAAGTTCATACGCACATGCTGCCCAGGCTCGGGACGAATCACTCTCACCTTCTTCCAGTGGAGGACTACGCTCGCCTAGAGCGCGCCGTAGCCGACGCGCTCCGGGAGACGGTCGGCGCGGAAGAAGCCCGTCTGCTTCAAAGTCGGCTGCTCTCCGAGTATCGGCAACCATTCGACATGCCGCGCGCTCAAGCGTTGCTGCTGGCACTGCATCAGGTTGTTCCGACAGTTGCGAATCCCGTCCTGCAACGGAGCCGCGAGCTGTACACCGCCGCCTCAGGAGCCGCTGGATGACGGCGCAACCCGTCACGCTCAATGGCGGCTGGACCGGTTTCCGAGCAGTCAATGGTAACGAGGCGGCCGCAAACACGCTTACGACCGATCTGATCAACATCCTCGACACCGTCGAAGTTCCCATCCTCGTACTGCAACGCGACTTTGTGATCGCTGGCTTCAATAAGGCGGCGGCGGATGTGCTCGGCCTCTCGGCATCGGACCTTGGTCGGGCGGTGCGCGATATCGCGGCGCTCGCTGGCTTGCCGCGGCTGGAAGAGCGATGCAGCGAGGTCATCACCGGCGGAGTCGAATCCCGGGCCGATTTTCGTGACGGGGACAAGTGGTTCGTTGTTCGGATATCCCCTTACACAAGAGGTGATCGCCAGGTCACCGGCACCGTGCTGACCTTCACCAACGTGACTGCTTTCCGCGCAAGCATGAATCAGGCAATTTACGAACGCGAATGCACGAAGGCGATCTTCAACACGGTCGCTGATCCTCTCGTCGTGCTGAACGCTGACCAGCGAATCCAGTCTGGCAATCGTGCTTTCTACACACTGTTCGGGGTCTCGCGCGATGAGACGCAAGGGGTCCCACTTTACGGACTCGGGAATGGCGCCCTTGAACTTGCACGCTTGCGTAAGCAGCTCAGAAAGACGCTTGCCGGCAGCCACGCGTTCCGGTCCGTTGAAGTGGATCACGTCGTTACGGCCAAGGGTCAACGGACGCTAAGTCTCGACGCCCGCCCTTTGTCTTTCCCGGGCCATTCCGAGCGCAGGGTTCTGGTGACGTTCCAGGACATCACGGCGCGCAAGCAAGCTGAAGCGGCCAAGGATCTGCGTTCTGAGGAGGAATTGCGACGCAGCGAGGCATCTCTCGCAGAGGGTCAACGCCTCAGCCTAACCGGCAGCTTTTCGTGGAAGGTGGCGACCGACGAAATCACGTGGTCAGAGGAGCTCTATCGCATCTACGAGTTTGAGATCGGCGTGCCCGTAACGCTCGAACTGATCCGTACTCGAGTCCATCCGGAAGACGTCAGTCTGTTAGAGAAAATGGTCCAGGCACGAGCCAGCGGCAACGACTTTGAGTGGCAGTACCGTCTGATGATGCCTGACCGCTCGATCAAGTATCTGCATGCAGTCGCTCATGCGATCCGAGACCAGGATGGTCACCTGGAGTACATCGCAGCGGTTCAGGATGTCACGGCGCGCCGAATGTGGGAAGAAGCTCTCGCCGGGGCCAGATCGGAACTTGCGAAGGTTTCAAGAGTCGCCAGCCTCGGAGTGCTCACGGCGTCGATCGCACACGAGGTCAACCAGCCGCTCTCCGGCATCATCACCAACGCCGGTACGTGCCTCCGGATGTTGGATGCCAATCCTCCGAACCTCGAGGGCGCGCGCGAAACCGCGAGGCGCACCATTCGCGATGGCAACCGCGCCTCGGATGTGATCACCCGACTACGTGCTCTGTTCAGCAAGGAGGACTTCACGCTCGAACTGCTCGATCTGAACGAGGCCACCCGGGAGGTCATAGCGCTGTCGTTGAGTGACCTTCAGAGAAACCGGGTCGCCCTTCAGTCGGAGCTCGCCGAGGACCTCCCAACCATCACCGGCGATCGGATCCAGCTCCAGCAGGTCATCCTGAACCTGCTTCGCAACGCCTCCGACGCGATGGTTGACGTGCACGATCGCCGGCGGCAATTGCTGATCAGAACCGAGCAGGAGGACGGCGATCGTGTGCGTGTAAGCGTGCGGGATGCCGGCGTGGGCGTCGACCCCCAGAGCATGAACAAGCTGCTCGACGCCTTCTACACAACAAAAAGCGACGGCATGGGGATCGGGCTCTCCGTCAGCCGCTCCATCATCGAGCGACATCATGGCCGCCTCTGGGCAGAGCCGAACGATGGTCCAGGCGCCACCTTCTCGTTTTCCATTCCCATCCGTCCAGAGACCGTCGCCGACCCGGCACCGCTATGAGGCACTCATGACGGACAAGCGTTTACTGGTGTCAGTCGTCGACGACGACGAGTCCGTGCGCGAGTCGCTGCCAGACTTGCTGCGGCAGTTCGGTTTTGCAGCCGAGGCGTTTTCGTCCGCCGAAGCGTTCCTCGCGTCGGACGCCGTCAGCGAGACAAGCTGTCTGCTCCTCGACATCGCAATGCCCGGGATGTCGGGCCCCGATCTTGAACAGGAACTGACACGTCGGCGGCAGACGATTCCAATTGTGTTCATCACCGCCCACGGAGATAGGACCGACCGTCCTGGTCTGCTCGCGCGCGGGGCCGTCGAGTGCCTGTTCAAGCCGTTCAGCGAGGCGGCCCTGCTGGATGCGGTCGGGGCCGCGCTTCGTCGGCCGTATCTCGACCCGCGAGGGCGACATGAGTTCACCGGGCGAAGCAGGTAGCGAATCAAGAGCACCAGCGATCTCGCGCGACACGCCTGTCGTGTTCGTTGTTGACGACGATGTATCAGTGCGGGAATCGCTGGAGTTGCTGATTCTCTCCGCCGGCTGGCAGCCAGAGACCTTCGCGTCGGCGGAGGACTTCCTCGCGCGTTCGCGCATCGACGGTCCGAGCTGCCTGGTTCTCGACGTGACGCTTCCCAACCTCAATGGTCTCGATCTGCAGAAGCGCATCGTCGATCGGGTGGATATGCCGATCATCTTCATCACCGGTTATGGCGACGTTCCGACCACGGTCAAGGCGATGAAGGCTGGCGCGGTGGAGTTCTTGACGAAGCCGTTCGGCGATGACGTGCTGCAGAATGCCATCGGGCAAGCCATCGGGCGCAGCCGCACCGCACTTGCTCACGAGGCGGAATTGCGAGCGCTTCGGGATTGTCACGCGTCACTTACGCCGCGCGAAACGGGAGACCATGACATTCGTCGTCTCCGGCCTGTTGAACAAACAGATCGCAGTTGAACTCGGTATCAGCGAGATCACGGTGAAGGCCCACCGAGGCCAGGTGATGCGCAAGATGCAAGTCGCTTCTCTAGCCGAACTGGTAAGAGTGGCCGCAGCGCTCGACGTCCCGCTCGTCGCGCACGCCTGATACCAACGTATCGACCAACACCATCGTGCAATAGATCGCGTTCACGCGCGCGCGTATCTTCGATCTTCGATCCTATGGTCGCGTGAAGGTGGTCCCAACGTGTACGGGCGAGAAGAGCCGCGCTCCACTTCGACACATTCGCGAGTCGGCGTTGCCTGCTGAACGTGAAAGGAGCACCGCGAGGCTGCTTGGTCGTCGGAGCGAGTGTGCGGCGCTCGATCAGCTGATCTCCGACGTGCTCACGGGCGCCAGCCGGGTGACTGTGCTGCGAGGGGAGGCCGGCGCGGGCAAGAGCGCGCTGTTGGGCTACCTATCCGATCGCGTCGTCGGCTGGCATCTGGCGAACGCCGTCGGCGTCGAGTCGGAGATGGAGCTCGCGTACAGCGGCCTCCACCAACTCTGCGCACCGATGCTGGATCACCTCGAGCGGCTGCCCGTCCCGCAGCGCGACGCGCTCGCAACTGTGTTCGGCCGGAGCAGCGGGCCTGCGCCCGACAGGTTCCTGGTCGGGCTCGCAACGCTGTCGCTGTTCGCCGAGGTCGCCGAGCAGCAGCCGCTCGTATGCATCGTCGACGACGCGCAGTGGCTCGACCAGGCCACCGCTCAGATCCTTAGTTTCGTCGCCCGCCGGCTCCTCGCCGAACGGCTCGCGATCGTGTGCGCCGCGCGCACCCGCATCGGCGACAACGTCCTCGCCGGGCTTCCTGAGATGTCCGTCAACCGGCTCGACGACAGCGATGCGCGCGCACTGCTGCTGGACAACGTGCACGGCCCGCTCGACGCCGGGGTCTGCGACCAGATCGTCGCCGAAAGCCACGGCAACCCGCTCGCGCTCCTCGAGTTGCCGCGCACCTGGAACGCCGCAGACCTCGCCGGCGGGTTCGGGCTACCCGACAGCCATCCGGTGGTCGGCAAGATCGAACACAGCTACGTCCGGCGCCTCCTCCGACTTCCCCCTAGCACCCAGTTGCTCGTCCTCGCCGCCGCCGCGGAGCCGCTGGGCGACCCCGTGCTGCTCCACTGTGCCGCCGGAACCCTCGGCCTCGACATGGCTGCAGCCGACCTTGCGGTGGACGCCGGGCTGCTCAAGATCGGTGGGCGCGTCGAGTTTGTGCACCCGCTCGTCCGATCCGCGGCCTACCGCGCGGCTGCCGCCGACGACCGCCACCGCGTGCATCGCGCCCTCGCCGAAGCCACCGACTCCGAGAGGGACCCGGACCGCCGCGCCTGGCACCGCGCGCGAGCAACGCCGGGACCCGACGAGGAAGTCGCCGCCGAGCTCGAGCGTTCGGCCGGCCGGGCGCAGGCTCGCGGCGGTGTCGCCGCTGCGGCCGCGTTCCTGCGGCGCACCGTCGCGCTGACAGTCGACCCCGCGCGGCGCGTGGAGCGCGCGCTGGCCGCGGCGCAGGCGAGCCTCCAGGCCGGTGCGTTCGACGCGGCTGTCGGGGTCCTTGCCACGGCGGAGGCCGGGCCACTCGACGAGTTCCAGCGCGCCCGGGTCGACCTACTACACGGCCACATCGCCTTCGCCTCAGGCTTCGGCAGCGATGCTCCCAGGTTGCTGCTGCAGGCGGCGAGGCGGCTCGAGCCGTACGACCTCGAGCTCGCACGGGAGACCTACCTGACCGCCTGGGGCGCGGCGACCTTCGCCGGGCATCTCGCGGGAGCGGACGTCCTCCCCGAGATCTGTCGCTCCGTCCGGGTCCTCCCTCCACCGATGGGCACTCCGCGTCCCCTCGACCTGCTGCTCGAGGGCCTCGCTCTGCTGACCACCGACGGACGCGCCGCCGCGACTCCAACGTTGCAGCGAGCGGCAAAGGCGCTCGCCGACATACGCGTGGAGGACGTCCTGCAGTGGGGCTGGGCGGCCACGGCCGCCAGCGACGCCGTATGGGACCACGAGAGCACGCACGCGATCTCCGCGAGACAGGTCCAGCTCGCCCGCAACGCAGGCGCGCTCTCCGAGTTGCCGATCCACCTCTCCGCGTTGGGCTTGTCAAGCGCCTGGATCGGCGACTTCGCGGGTGCCGCCTCGCTCGTCGCGGAGATCGACAGCGTGGCGGCGGCGACCGGGAGCCGCATCGCCCGATACACCTTGCTGAGGCTACGGGCACTTCAAGGGAGGGAAGGTGAGGCCTCCGCGCTCATAGCGAGCTCGATCGAGCAAGCCGCCGTCGGCGGGCAGGGGTTGGCGGCGACCAACGGGCACTGGGCGGCCGCTGTCCTCTACAACGGCCTCGGCCGCTACGAGGAGGCCGCGTGGGCGGCCCGCCAAGCCACCTCGACCGCCTTCGAGCCGTGGTTTTCCATGTGGGCGCTGCCCGAGCTCGTCGAGGCGGCCACGCGGACAGGAGACACCGAACTTGCGCGCGACGCGCTCGAGCGGTTGGTAAAGACAACAGAACCCTCCGGCAGCGATCTCGCAACCGGCATCGACGCGCGCTGCCGGGCACTGATAAGCGACGGCGAGACCGCCGAACTCCTATATCAAGACGCGATCGTCCGGCTAGGCCGCACCCGGTTACGGACCGAGCTCGCCCGCGCGCACCTGCTATACGGCGAGTGGCTCCGCCGCGAGAACCGCCGACTCGACGCGCGCGAACAGCTTCGCAAAGCCCACGAGATGCTCGTCGCGATCGGGATGGAAGCGTTCGCCGAGCGCGCCCGACGCGAGCTGATCGCAACGGGCGAGAAGACACGGCCCCGCGGCGACGAGACGCGAGACCAACTGACGCCGCAGGAAGAGCAAATCGCCCGCCTCGCCCGAGAGGGCTTGTCGAATCCTGCGATCGGTGCGCGACTCTTCCTCAGCCCGCGGACCGTTGAGTGGCATCTGCGCAACGTATTCACAAAACTCGGCATCCACTCCCGCCGGGAGCTGGCGAACGCACCGGCCAGGTCGGACTCCCAACGGCTTCCGAACTGATCTCAAGCATCGAAAGCGCCGACTAGGCGCCGCCGCGAAGGCCGTAACCTTTCGATCTATCTGGGATCGGTCGGCGAAGATCGCTGCCGCGTCTTCTGCGTCCGCGTCGTCGACGAGGAGACGGGCGCCGATCCCGGCTACGGCCAGCGTCGCCACCCCCGCCGACGGCGCTGGTTACGCGCTTCCGTTGGTTCGGCGCCGTTCTGCGACACCACGGTCGCCGACGGTCACTCGTTCTACGCTTTACACCCTCCGTCGTGAGGTCGGGCAACCCCGGGAGCAACCCACGTAGCAAACCCGGTGCACTCACGGGCGCGGGCTGGAGACGCGGAGGTCAAGCTGGGTGTCGTCAGCAAACCACCGTCCCAAGGAGGACTCACATGGCTGTGGCAGCCAAGAAACCAGCCGGCGACACGGCGATCAGACAGTTCAACATCGAGATCCCCAAGGCGGAACTCGAAGACCTGCGCGCACGCGTCACCGCGACACGCTGGCCCGAGAAGGAACCCGTCGAGGACGCGTCGCAGGGCGTGCAGCTCGCGACAGTCCAGGCACTCGCCCGCTATTGGGGCAGCGAGTACGACTTCGGGCGCGTCGAGGCGAGGCTGAAGGCCCTCCCGAACTTCGTAACCGAGATCGACGGGCTCGACATCCACTTCATTCACGTCAAGTCGCGTCACGAGAACGCGTTGCCGCTCATCATCACGCACGGCTGGCCCGGCTCGGTTATCGAGCTGCTCAACGTGGTCGGCCCATTGAGCGACCCGACGGCATACGGCGGCAGCGCAGAGGACGCGTTCCATCTTGTGATCCCGTCGATCCCGGGTTACGGGTTCTCCGGCAAGCCGTCGGAGACCGGCTGGGGCCCCACCCGCATCGCACGTGCCTGGGTCGTGCTGATGAAGCGCCTTGGATACACGGAGTTCGTCGCGCAGGGCGGCGATTGGGGATCGGTCATCACCGACTTGATGGCGGTAGACGCACCGCCGGAACTGCTCGGCATTCACACCAACATGCCGGGCGTTCTCCCATCGGACCTTGCGAAGGGATTCGCGCCGCTGGTTGTGGCTCCGGCGCCGTCCGGTCTGTCAGCCGAGGAGAGTCGCGCCTACGAGCAGCTGAGCTACGTCTATACGAAGGGCATCGGCTACGCAGTCGAGATGCTGTTGCACCCGCAGACGCTGTACGGACTGGCAGATTCCCCCGTCGCGCTCGCAGCGTGGATGCTCGACCACGACGCAAAGAGCTACGAGGACATCAAGCCCGCATTCGTGGATGGACACCCCGTCGGCGGCCTCACGCGAGACGAGGTGCTCGACAACATCACATTCACCTGGTTGACGAACACGGGCATTTCGTCGGCCCGTCTCTATCGAGAGAACCCATTCGGCTTCTTCGACGTCAAGGGCGTCTCCATCCCGACTGCCGTGAGCGTGTTTCCGAGAGAGCTCTATCAAAGCCCACGGAGTTGGGCCGAGGCCGCTTACCCGAACCTCATCTACTTCAACGAGGTCGCCAGGGGTTGCCACTTCGCCGCCTGGCAGGAGCCTCAGCTCTTCTCGGAAGAGGTTCGCGCGGGCTTGCGGTCGCTTCGCTAGATGACCCTGTTCGAACATGTGCGCATGGCCTCGCTCGGCGGAGCGACCGGGTGGCTCAACTCCGAGCCACTCGGCCCCGCCGAGTTGCGCGGCCATGTCGTCGTCGTGAACTTCTGGACGTTTACCTGCATCAACTGGCTGCGCACGGAGCCCTATGTCCGTGGGTGGTCGCAGGCCTACCGAGACGACGGGTTGATTGTGATCGGAGCCCACACGCCGGAGTTCTCGTTCGAGCACGAGCTCGACCGCGTGCGGCAGGCGACGATGGAGCGAGGGATCGACTACCCGGTCGCGCTCGACAACAACTACGGAATCTGGAGCGCCTTCGACAACCACTACTGGCCGGCGCTCTACTTCGTCGACGCGAACGGCGTCATCCGTGACCACCACTTCGGCGAAGGACGCTATGAGCAGTCGGAGCGCGTCATCCAGCGTCTGCTCGGCGTCGAGCGCGAGCTCGTCTCGGTCGAAGGGCTCGGCGTGGAGGCGGAGGCCGACTGGGACAACCTGCGCACGCCCGAGACGTATCTCGGCTACGCGCGCAGCGAGCACTTCGCCTCACCCGGCGGCGCCGCGTTCGAAGCACGCGGCGCCTACGAGCTCCCCGAGCACCTGCGCTTCAACCAGTGGGCCCTCGCCGGCGAGTGGACGATCGGCCGTGAGCAGGTCGTGCTCGAACAGGCCGGCGGCAGCATCGCCTACCGCTACCACGCCCGCGACGCGCACCTCGTGCTCTCTCCCGGAGCACGAGCGCCGATTCCCTTCCGCGTGCTCCTCGACGGCGAGGCCCCCGGCCCCTCACACGGCGTCGACGTCGACCAGGACGGCAACGGCGTGCTCCGCGACGGCCGCCTCTACCAGCTCGCACGCCAACACGAAACGGTCCACGAGCGGACGCTCGAGATCACGTTCCACGAACCCGGCGCCGAAGCATACGTTTTCACGTTCGGGTAGCCAGAGATGGCGACATATCTGCAGCAAGCTACGCCGGCGATTCGCGCCCGCGCCCCGCTCGAGGTGCTGCGCGCCACGATCCGCCGGTTCCCCAACGTCTCGGAGATCTACGCCGCCGCCGCGCGCTAGGCGTCGGAGCGGGATCGCAATCGCGCGTACCATCTGCATCCGGATGTCGGGGACCGAAGATGAGCTTGCTCGCTACGTGGACGCGCCTACATCAGCGCTCGAGTACTCGAGCGTGCCCTCGCTTCCAGCCACGTACTTCAGGAGGGACGGCGTCGGCGCGCTGGTCGTCAG
>WNGG01007910.1_pt1 | contig 11747 bp, 5 predicted proteins | sample 5400661 | NCBI WGS metagenome assembly WNGG01 (sample SAMN13153372, study PRJNA577476) | soil metagenome | isolation source: 100 cm soil or saprolite under Garry oak tree replicate 1 | place: USA:California | collected 2016-06-15 | reverse complement strand
CTGCGGCGCGAAGTCAACGACCGCCCGATGAAGCACCTCGGCGTCTCCCGCCGCGAGCTGTTCGAGAGTCTCGACCGCCCGGCCCTGAAGCCCCTGCCCTTATCCCGCTTCGAGATGGCCACCTGGAAGGAGTGCGGGGTCAACATCGACTACCACATCGCCTTCGAGCACAACTACTACAGCGTGCCCTACCAGTTCGTGCACCAGCGTGTCGAGGCGCGCGCCACCTCGACGACCGTCGAGGTGTTCTTCAAGTCGAGGCGCGTGGCCTCGCATGCGCGGCAGTTCGGACGGGGCCGGGCCTCCACTCTCCCCGAGCACATGCCCAGGTCCCACCGGGCCCACGCCGAGTGGACGCCGTCCCGGATCGTCGCCTGGGCCGAGAAGACCGGCCCGGCCGCCGCCCGGGTGGTGACCGAGATCCTGAACGGCCGCCCCCATCCCGAACAGGCCTACCGCGCCTGCCTGGGTCTGTTGCGCCTCGGCAAGACCCACGGGCCGGAGCGGCTCGAAGCCGCCTGCCGGCGCGCCGAAGCGTTGCACTCTTTCAGCTACCGCACCGTCAAGAACATCCTGGCCTCCGGACTCGACCGCGTGCCGTTCGACGACAGCGGCCCTTCACCTCTGCCCGCGCACGACAACATCCGTGGCGCGGCCTACTACCAAGGAGACTGACCGATGCTCACCCAGCCGACCCTGGACCGCCTCAACGCCATGAAGATGTTCTTCATGGCCGAGACCCTGCAGAGACAGAGCGCTTCCTCCCAGAGCGCCGCTCTGAGCTTCGAGGAGCGCTTCGGCATGCTGATCGACGCCGAGTGGAGCGGCCGCGAGCAGCGCAAGCTCGACCAGCGCCTCAAGAGCGCCCGGCTCCGGCATCCGGCCAGCCTCGAGGACGTCGACTTCAAGGCCCACCGCGGCCTGAACCGCGAGCTCGTCCTCGCGATGGGCCGCTGCGACTGGATCCGCGAGCGCCAGAACCTGCTCATCACCGGCCCCGCCGGCGTCGGCAAGAGCTATCTCGCCTGCGCCTTCGCCGAGCGCGCCTGCCGCTCCGGCTTCACCGCGCTCTACATCCGCGCCCCGCGGCTGTATCAGGAACTCGCCGTCGCCCGGGGTGACGGCTCCTACGGGAGGCTGCTCGCCCGGCTCACCCGCACCCAGCTGCTCATCATCGACGACTGGGGTCTCGCGCCCCTCAAGGATCAGGAGCGCCGCGATCTCCTCGAGGTGATCGAAGACCGCTACGAGCGCGCCTCGACCCTCATCACCAGCCAGGTGCCGGTCAAGGCCTGGCACGAAGTCATCGGCGACGCCACCTTGGCCGACGCCATCTGCGACCGGCTGGTCCACTGCGCTCACAGGCTCGAGCTCAAGGGCCCGTCCCTGCGCGAAGCCAAGGGACAGAAGACGGCGAAGGCCGCCGAATGACGCCCGGATCCGGACATGTCCCGGGTTCAACCGAGCGCCGATCGTCGCTTCTGGGCCGTCCTGAGCGCTCGTTTGCATCGGGACCGGCCTATGGATCCTGCCGGGGCGGTGGACAACGCCAAGAACACGTTGCCCACCGCCCCTTGGACGGCGCTCACACCGCGCCGCCCACAGGCTCCACAGGCCCTGCGACGATCCTTCTCCCTCAGATCAAACCGCGCTATGATGCGCTGAACGTGAACCGAGGAGGCTGAAGGGAAGAAAACCCAGCGTCGCTCCGCTCCGATGAGCGATCGCCATCGCCGGACCAGGCGATCGCCTTCCTCCGGAACAACTGATCACGATGGCCGGAATGCGCACAAGCGCAGTGGGAACGGTGGTGAGATCGACGTGCCAGAGGTCATTCGGCCTTCGGGCGGAGGTAGTGCGAGACGCCGCCTGGAGAGTCGGGCACGGCTGCGGTGGCGGAGCCTCCCCCAACATTCTACGCACCGTCGTGGGTCCGAGGTGGAGACCGGCGCGGGCGTGGATCTGTGCGATCTTGACCTTCCCCAGGGTCGGGCAGAGAATCTTGAGGCGTCTCACGAGGTAGCCGACGAAGTCGGGAAACTTGTTCACCGGCTCAGGCAAACGGACGAGGGCCTGCGGCCCGACCTCGTCGAGGCCTTGACCGATCCTACCCCTGTCCCAACCCGCCTGGAGCTATCTTCAGCTGGCCGACCGCGTGCTCAGGGGCAATGAGCGATCAGGTACTGAGCATCCGCGATCATGATGGCCGCCGCCATGGCACTCACTCGCTTTCCGCTCTGCACTTGCAGCTCCCTGATGAACGCCTGATAGAGTCGATTGGCTGTCGCGCAGTCACCCCTTGCCCGCGCGCTGGCCGCGGCGTCTAGGATTCCCAGCAGCGAGTTCCCCTCGTCCAAGGTGACATCACCGCTGGCCAGGAACTGCCTGACGTCGTCCTTGATGCTCTCGGCAGTTACAATGATTGTGAACGTGACCGAGGTCGAGCCGGCGTTGGCAACATTATCGAGCGCGTTGATGGTGAACGTGTGGGCACCCAGCGACAGCTCCTTGAGGAGGCTGATCTCCTGGCCACTCTGCAGGCCGTGATTGGCAAGTGTGGTGGCGTTGTCCATCAGCGGTGTGAAGGACTGCACCCCCGAACCAGTCCCGTCGCTCACCGAGTAGCTGAGCGTCAGCATCGCGCTGTGAAGATATTGCGTGGCGGTCGGCTGGATGATGGTGCTGACCGGCGGGGTATTGTCGAGCGTCAGGCGGGCCGTATTCCTCGGCTCCGTTAGACCATTCGCGGTCTGGGCGGAGTATTGCAGGATGTACTGGCCATCGGCACCGTCGAAACCGTTGAGGAACACCGAGGCCGAGCGTGGGCCCGGCTGAAAGTCCGTGCCGGTCCAGTGCAGGTCGAATGGCAGCCCGGACGGGAACACCGGCAGCGGCAGACCGTTACGATGGAACCGATACTGGAAGCCGACGACGTCCGTGGACGTGGTGCCAAGTGCCAGAGGCGTGGCTGAACTGACGTAGGTCACGCCGCTACTGACGTTCGCGTAGAGCGGCGTGCCGACGCTGAGCGTGCTGACCGGTGGCTCCAACGCCGGAACTTCGTCGACGGTGAACGTCACCTGATAGTTTGTGCTATCGCCGCCCGCCCTCGGGGTCAAGAACCCGAGCGGACCCAGTTGCTGTATGCCTCTCGTATTGAGTAGGCCCACCTGGTAGTTCTGCGCGGGATCGAGATCGAATTCCAGCGTGCCGACGCGATCATTGTCTTCCAGTGCGAGAGCGATGGCCGCGTCATCATTCGGGTCGCATCCGGTTGGAGAGGTGCAGAAATTGTCGTCGACCGAATCCGACTCGAAGCCTCCGACCGCGATGTGGATCGGGTTGCCGTCCAGAACACTCACGGTCCAGGGCTGCCCAACGTAGCGGAAACAATCGTTGTCGTCGTTGTTGGTCAGGGAGTCGCCGTTGCATGCATTACCCCCGTCACTGTTACGGTCGAATGGCAGCCCGCTGACATATTTCCACTGACCACCGACATCGACGAACACGCGCCAATCGCCGTGACCGTGATGGATGACGCCTTCGCCGTTGTGGCGAACGTCGAACTCGTGAAGGCGGACCTGGAAGGTGCGAACCTGCGGTTCCAAAGGCGGTGCCGGCACATCGTCCCAGCCAAGAAAGATGCTCTGAGCGAACGCATTCGCGTTCGATCCGGCGAATGGGAGGATTACGCGGAGACGAGTCGGCCGGGCCGGGGCGGGTGGGCAACTGGTTTCCGCCTGCGTGGGTGCGAGCGTCGTGGCATCGATGGGGCAGAGGAGCGGCTGAACCGTCGTGATGGTGGTCAGGTTGGGGATTTCGCTCGAATGATCAACGGTGCGCCACTGCAGCGATACGTCGGTGCCGCTGCCATCGCGGGTAGGCACATTGACAGGGAAGACGCCACTCGGCTTGGTGCTGTAGTCGGTGCCCGGGGGGTAGATGTCAAAGACGTAGTTGCGATCGTTGACAGGGATGATGGGTCCGGTGTGAGTGCAGTCGTCGAAACCAGTAAGCCCAAGCGATAGGAGGCCGTCGATGGCATCGAGATGCCGCGTGATCAGGCTGCAGTGGTCGATCGCGCCGCCGCCGCGCGCGCTGACGAAGATGTCCGCTTCTGTGACCGGCACCTGCGTCTGGTCCCCGGTCACGGGCAGCGGACTGCCGCCCGGAAGTTCGTCGGCGAGGCTCGTCGCGTCGGTCAGAATGGTTGTCGTCGGATGGTTCAGCCGATAGGTCACGATCGCCCGAGGCGGGTGGATCTCGGTGGCGTACTGGACCTCCTGCGGGTAGAAGACCTCAGTCGTGCAGCAGCCCGGGAGCGAACAGCAACCGGGTGCTCCGCCCTCGCAGCAATTTGGGATGGTGACTGTGTGGCCGGTTAGGCCGGTGTGGCCACAGTCGAAGATCCACTGACCCTCGACCCAGACGCGATTCCCAATAGAGGGCCAGACGAACTCAGGCATGGCGCCGTGGTCGCGGTCAGAGTAGGGCGACGAGGCGAAAAGTTCGTACATGCTGCTGCCGTTGTCCCACTCAACCTCCATGTTATGGTGTTGATCGACGAAATTGCCGTCCTTATCCGTCCAGTACGAGAGCAGATACTGATACTCCGGATCGGGCTGAACGGTGGATGTCTTGTCATGCGTGTAGTGCGTCCAGGGAATGTCCGTTTCCGCGACCTCGCTTGGTGATTGGTTGCCGGCGCTCTCGCCGCCATTGGGGTACTGTTGATCAGGCGTCGAGACCGTGCCTTCGAGGATCGTCGGCGGGCTCTGAATCTGCGCCCACTCTGGATCGATGCGCGCCTCAGCGTCAAAACCGCTCGCGCGGTCGATATGATCGCCATTGCAACCGATGGACAGTGCTGAATACGCCGCGATGGGACTCGGCGTCGGATCAGCGGCAATGGGGGAGCTTAGCCTGCCGGACCCTATCACGAGCCATGAGATAAACAACACCGAGCCAGCCACCGCCATGATGCGCGGCAGATACCTGTGGGCGTTCATTTGAGAGTCCTCCGTTGCACACGGGGTGAAGTCTGGACTTTAGCGTCATGCTGATGGTTGCCCATTGTTTACGCCACAGAGAACAAGCCGCGCTCTTCCCTTCCGTGGGTCGTTCTCAATCCGAATCGTTGTCATGAAATCCCCCCAGGTCGAGCTCGCCGAGCCGGCGCCAGGCGTCTCCATGATGATCCCGGGCTCCGATGCACGGGAAAGTCTCCCGCCGCCGCGCCACGAGCCCGGTGAGCCACTTTTCAGGAATAGCTCAGGTGTGCACCCAGGGGTGGCATTCTAGCAGGAGACGGGCATTCGGGGAGACTAGAGTTCGAACATTTCGATCATGTGGGGAGCCAGACCTCATCCATTTCGAAATGGCGGGCCACTCGTCAAGTGCAGGTCGTTTATCGTCCTCACCGGAAGTGGTGAAGACCTCGAGACGAGGTGGGCATCCCCTGCGCCGGACGATCGCCACTGCCAGAATCGGGGGCCGCTCAGGGGCTGTGTGGCAGCTCGGCCGCCCAATTGAGAACGACTGTGGTTACCGGGGAGACAGAGCCGGGGATGGAGGCCCTGACGAGGAACCGCCGGCCATCGGAGGTGACGTCGTAGTCCCAGATCTCGGCGCGTTCGACGACAAAGAGTGCTTGCGGCGCACCGAGCTCCAATCGTGGACCCAGCTTCACGGGCACGGCCATCAGTCTGTTGTCGGCAGCCAGATAAAAGAGCTCGTGCCCTTTGCGCGGCCAGTGCGGTTCGGATCCGCCCGCCAGCGACACGCGTCGCCTCTCTCCCCGGTCCTTGAACGGCTCCACGTAGACTTCGGGCTGGCCCGATTCATTGGAGACAAAGGCGACCCAGCGGCCATCGGGTGAGAACGTCGCATCGAACTCGGCAAACGCGGTGCGCAGGAAAGGAGCCGGCCTCCGTTCGCCGGAGAGCGGGAGGACCCAGAGGTCCAAACCGGTGTTGGGGTCTCTGTTGGCATAGAGAAAAAACCTTCCGTCGGGCGACCAGTCGTCCGGCATCTGCAGCGTGCCGCCCGGCGGGAGGAGGACTTCCTCGTCGCTCCCAATCAGGGTCTTCTGGTGGAGACTGGGGGGTGCATCGCGGGTTGCCGTGTAGATGATCCGGCTCCCATCCGGCGACCAGACGGCGACCCCACGATCGGCAGGACGAGTCGTGAAGCGCGACGACACGTTGCGAGCCAGCTCAATAATCCACAAATCGGCGATACCGGTGCGAGGGTCAACGAGCGTGGCAGCGACCTTCTGCTGGTCCGGAGAGAGGCGCCAGTGAACATATTCTCCCGTTGCGCCCACCTCACCGGTCACGTGGCCATCCCTGTCCTTCCAGACCAGCCGTGCCGACGTCGCGCGCGTGCCATAAACGAGCGTTCCGGTTTCTGAGACCGAAAAATTGGCGAGGCCGGTGCCCTCGTGATAGTCCACGCGATCGGCCACCGGGAACGGGTCGCCCTGCAGCGTCAGCTTGCGGGCGTCGAAGGGATGGGCGAGCAGGGTCGCTCCCCTGACGTAGAGCAGGTAGCCGGGAGGCGCATATTCGACGCGAGACTCCGCGGGCACGAGCTCGTGAGCCGGGCCCGAGTTCAGCGAAGCCAGGTAGAGGCCACGCTCGCCTGACGACCGCGTACCGTCAAACACGAAGTGCTGCCCGTCGGGTAGGAAATGGGGCCAGGCCACGACCAGCTCTCGTTCGGACTCGTCCAGGACGGTCAAGCGTGAGGGTGTGCCGCCCGTGGCAGGGATCCGATACAGGCCCTCGTGGCCGGGGGCTTCTTTGTTAGCGAAAAGAATGGTGCCGTCGCGGCTCCAGGTGCCTTCTATAAAGCTACCCGTCACGTCACACAGCGTCTGTGGAGGACCTCCCCTGGCCTCTATCTTTTTGAGCTTCCCTTCGGCCAAAAAGGCGAGGAAACGGCTGTCAGGAGACCAGATATGAATCTTGGCCCCTTCGGTCCCCGTTAGAGACTCGGCGAGGAGGGTGTCGAGCGGGCGGATCCAGATCTGTGCCCGATCCTCCAAGACAGCGGTGAAAGCCAGGCGCCGCCCATCCGGAGAAACGCTCGCGAAAAGACTCGTTGCATTGGCCGGCGGCGACACCGAAAAGCGGACGGTCTGTGGCCTACCGGTGGGCCGAATAAAATAAGCCACGGCCAGGCCCAAAGCAGCGGCAAGGGCAACGAACGTCGCCCAGATGATGCGCTCGCGTCGCCGCACAAAGGCCGAGGCCTGGGATGAAACGCCTGCCTGCCACCCGCCTTCAGAAATCCACTTCAGCTCTCGCATCAGGTCGCGTGCTGATTGCCAGCGTTCTTCGGGGTTCTTCGCAAGGCAGGTCGTCACCGCACGGTCCAGGGCGGGCGGGGTCATCAGGCGCAGGGTCGAAATCGACGGTGGCTCCGCCGTCAAGATGGCTGCGATGAGGCTCGCCTGGCTCTTCCCGGTGAAGGGCCGCCGGCCTGTCGCCGCCTCGTAGATGATCGTGCCGAGGGCGAAGATGTCGGTGCGGGCATCCGCCTCCTTCCCCTCGAGTTGCTCAGGAGCCATGTACTGCAGCGTCCCGACAATCGTGCCTTCGGCCGTCAGGGGCCGGTCCTCCACCGTGGGCAGAGCCGAGAGCCCCGGAGCGGCTGGAGTGCCCTTGGTCCACTTGAGTTTCGCCAGACCGAAGTCGAGAACCTTTGCTCCTGACTTGGCAAGCATGATGTTGCCCGGCTTCAGGTCGCGGTGAACGACACCTTCCCGGTGGGCCGCGTCGAGGGCCCCGGCGATCTCGATGGCGTGACGCAGCACCTGGTCCGGTGGCAACGCTCCCTTGGCCAGGCGATCGGCCAGCGTCACTCCTTCCAGGTACTCCATCACCAGGAAGTCGATGCCGCCCTCGCGGCCGACGTCGTACAAGGCGCAGATGTGGGGATGGGACAGCGTCGAGATGGCTCTCGCTTCGCGCTCGAATCGCTGCCGCCGGATCGGATCCTCCGAAAAGAGGGCGGGTAGGACCTTGACGGCCACGATCCGGTCGAGCCGCGTGTCCCTGGCTCGGTAGACCTCTCCCATCCCGCCAGAGCCTGCCGTCGCCAGGATCTCGTACGGCCCGAGCCTCGTGCCTGGGGAGAGAGCCATGCGTGGCGGGGATTATAGCTTTTCTGGGCGAGCGTCTCTCCTAGTCGGTCCCTGGGCTGCCTTATCAACATGGAGAGAAAGGGGGCAACCCCAGGGCAGTTCGAACCTTTGATCACCTGGGCCCCCAAGCGCACCCTAGTTCGAACCATGCCGAGTTCGAACGTTCACCTACGTGTGCATTCATGCACACCCATGGTTCGAACCGCCCTTGAGTTCGAACGTTTCAATCACGTGGGGAGCCAGACCTCATACTTCTCGGAATGGCGGGTCCCGGGCTAACAGGGACCCGCCTTTTCGTTCCCCCCGGATCCTTCCATGTGCCCGTGAGTTGGCGGGCCTGGGCCACCTCATAGACCCATCAGCGGAGAGACCCATCCGTCCCGCTCTGGTGTGACCCAGCACCATCCCAGCTCTCTGGTTCTCCAGCACCGAGCGGAGCAGTTCGCGCGGAAGAGCAGGAGGATGATTCGGAGGATGGACACGGGGACCTCCCTGGGCGTACGCTTTTCGCGGCCTGAGGTGAGGCAGGGACTATCCCCGGGATAAACTCTAAAACCAAGGAAGGGAAGGGCGGATGGAATTTTCAGGAGGGACAGGGGCGTTAGGCCGTCCAAAGCAAGACGCATTGTGCGCAACAGACGGCTCCATAGAAGAGGGGACACACCTTATGAAGTGGCAGCGATGCGTCCTAGTCTTGATCGTCGCAGGCATCGTGCCGGCATCGATATTCCTGACCGCGTCTCAGGGCGTTGCCGACGCCGACATCAACGACGAGATCTTACATGCGTACATGGAGGCTCCGGGTATCGCGACGGAGATCGAGAATTTGCGTTCGCATGGTTACCGCGATGGCGGGGCCCACACTATGCTGGTCTCGGGCAGCTGCGGCGTTGCCGGCTGTTCTTATGAATATCTTGTTGTCCAGGTGTTTTCGTCCTCGGGGACGAATCCCCAAACCAATTCGATTCTCGCCCGTGTGCATGGAGGCCCCCTCGGCAAGGTTGGGAGAGTCGAGCGTGTGGAGCTCAGGCCAAAAGGAGCTTCCAGTCATCGAAGGAGATCCGGCTGCAAATCAGAAGCTGCGGGTCATCAACACAAGCTCGGCTCGGAGCCCGAAAATGTCGGCGGAGCCGCTGGAACAGAATCCTTGACTGAGTGCCGTCTAACAACAGCTGAAGCCGCCGGCAGGCGGCGGCCTCGCAGCCAAATGACGTTCGCGCCCGCCTGCGATGGGTCACGCGGAGCGTCATATCTATGCCTCAATGGTCTGTCTATATCGTGCGCTGTAGTGACGGAGCTCTCTACACCGGAATCGCGACGGACGTCCGTCGGCGCATTGCGGAACATGCCAGGAACGACCGCAAAGGCGCAAAGTACCTTCGAGGCAAAGGACCGCTACAGCTAGTCTTCAAGAAGGCGATCGGGCGTAGGGGCCTGGCGCTTAGAGTCGAAGGCCAAATCAAGAGGCTCCCGAAGGGGCGGAAAGAAGAACTGATCGAGCAGGGCGACATGATCAAGCAAATGGTGACACGGGCGAAGAAGGAGCTTCACCGGCCACGGCTCCCACACTCGTGGCATGGAACGGTCGGGGACCCGGGTATGAGATTGACCCGGGGACATAGGTAACGGTCGGCGGAGCTGGGTCAGTGCTTCGGCCTGAGACGGGGTACTTCCTGGCTTTGCCAGTCTGCATGGGCCGTCACTCCCCGGAGGGAGCGCTCAGTGACCGGGTCCAGACCGTGGGTGATGTGATTCAGGCCGACTGCAGTAGGCAGCGCGCAGGTTCCTCTCGATAAAGATCAAGTGCCTCCCCTTGCGTCAGCTGGCCGAAAGATCAGGATGAGGCGGGGAGTATGCCGGTGAGGGGACGTAAAGCCAAGCTAGGAAAGGGCGGACGGAATTTTCAGTAGGGACACCAGAGGTATCCGCGCACGTCGTCGATGAGGTCCTCCTTACTTAGACGCCTGATCAGTTTTGGGAGACGAGCCTGTTTCTTGTTGACGCCCTGCTTGCGTTGACGTACCTTAACCGGAGAATACGTCGCAGCGGAAGAAGACTCGTCATCCCTTAAGGAGGCGCTACCGTGCCGCGAAGACTCTACGCACGCGTTTCCAACACGTTGCTCCGTCGAATCTGTGTTGCTCCCTGCGGCTTCCTTGTGCTGGTGCTCGCCTCACATGCCATCTACCCTCAGACCTGCACTCCCGTGGTTCCCTGTGGAGATAGCCATGGCCGGGGCTGCCCGGATCTCACCATGGACCCGGCGTACCTGGCGCTGGTCTCCAGTCAGATCATGACGTTCTCGAGCACCGATTGTGCGGTCGTCGAGGGTGAGGTCGTCGCGGGCACTCGGAACATGCTCCTGTTCTACACGTTCACCCCCAACCTCGGACCGGGGGATCTCGTCCTGGGTATGCCGTCAGACCATCCCGATTGGTTTGATCTGGTCACGTGCCACGGGCATCCACACTTGAAGGATTACGCGGCCTTCAGGTTGTGGAAGCCGATCGCCTATGCGCGCTGGCAGGCATTGAGGGCTTCCAACCCGGGGGTCTGCGCGGACGAGATCTTCGCCGCCCACCCGGACCTGTTGGCCCAGCTCGTCAGCGGCACGAAGCACGCCTTCTGCGTGGAGGACGAGTTGACGATGAAGTTTAACTCTTCGCTCAAATGTCCATCCAAGAGCAACGACAAGTTCGTGTTCGACTGCTCCTTCCAGGGGATCAGCGTCTGCTTTGCAGATCTCTATTTTCCGGGACTGAGCGGTCAGTGGATCGACATCACCGATGTCCGAGACGGCGAGTATGTGCTGGAGAACGAGGTGAATGACAAGCACTTCATGACGGAGACCGACTATTCCAACAATTCAGCGGCCGTCACCATCGAAATACATGGCGGGATCCCCACAGTCCTGCCATAGGACGCCGCATTCGGGCCGGGCCATCAACTGACGCTAGTCGATCGGTTCGCCAGGCGCACACGCTGGGCTCTAAAACCGACGATCGAGACGGTTGCACGTCGCCACACGTCCGGAGTCAAGGTGAGAGCTCAGATGCTGTCCCCCCTGAAATTTCGGTCCACCTCGAAGCGTGGCGCCCGGACGGGCGGCGGGGGTGTCTGTTTCGAGCAGCGTCTCGGGGTCGACTCATTGCATCACTCCAGTAGCTTGGTTCGATGACGTTAGATATACTATGGCGATTCTTTGATATCGTCCAATGACCGCCATATGATATCTACTTGGTGCTGTCTCGCGCAGGCGCGGGCCAGTTGAGGGGTAAGATAAGGGCCTCCACCCTGAACGGCGAAGTGATCGGTCAGCTCCGCGGTGTCTCGGCGTAGGGCGCCTGCGCAAATCGGAGGCCCATTGCTCGGAGCGATTCCTTGCCTCGGAGCGTCAAGTCCGTGATGAACAGAAACTGGTCGCGGCTCTCCTTGACGTAGGCCTTCAGCCGGTAATGGGTGCCCCAGGGCTTCTCCTGCACGATTACGGTGACCGGTGTGTCCGCCTTTCGATAGGGACTGCCTTCCGCGATCTCCTTAAGCCGGCTGGGCGTGGCGGTGGCATCGTGGTCCGGGTGAAGGTAGAATTCCGTCACGC
>WNGG01007909.1_pt1 | contig 11747 bp, 12 predicted proteins | sample 5400661 | NCBI WGS metagenome assembly WNGG01 (sample SAMN13153372, study PRJNA577476) | soil metagenome | isolation source: 100 cm soil or saprolite under Garry oak tree replicate 1 | place: USA:California | collected 2016-06-15 | reverse complement strand
GATGGACTTCGGGCTCGCGAAGGAGCGCCGCGCCGACCCCGCCATCGCGAAGCTCACCGCCACCGGGATCATCCTCGGCACCCCGGAGTTCATGAGCCCGGAGCAGATCCGCGGCAAGCCACTCGACGCCCGCTCCGACCTCTACGCCCTGGGCATCGTCGCCTTCGAGATGTTCACCGGCAAGCTCCCGTTCCAGGGCCGGAACGCGCAGGAGCTGATGATCGCGCGGTTGCGCGGTCAGCCGCTGAAGCTGCGCCAGCTCCGGCCCGATGCGTCCGAGGGCCTGGAGAAAGCGCTCGCGCGCGCGCTCGAGTCCAATCCGGATGGGCGCTACAACACCGCGCTCGAGTTCGCCGAGGCGCTCACCGCCTCGAGCGAAGGGGGATTCCTCTCGAGAATCAAGGAGAAGCTCAAGTAGGACTTCCGTGAAGCGCTTCCCCGCGTTCGATCCACCGGAATACGTCGACTGGAAGCCCGATGGCGACCTGGTACGCGCGTATCGGGCGACGATCGAGCGGGACACGGAGCGCGCGGCGGCCGTCGCGCGCCTCCCGACCGACGCCAAGCTCGCCCTGTACGCCGGCCTGCTGCGCGCGCGGCTGCACGACATCCAGCTCAAGCGCTGGGTGCGCACCGGCGTGCTCTCGAAGGCGTGGCTCGGCACGGGCGAGGAGGCGACCACCGTCGGCCCGGTGCACGCACTCGAGCGCGGCACCGATGTCGTAGCCCCGATGATCCGCAACGCGGCTGCCTGCTGCGAGCTGGGGATGACCCTCGCCGACATGCTGCGGGCCTATCTCGCGACCGACGATTCTCCCTCGCGCGGCCGGGACCTGCACGTTGGCTCGTTCGCGCACGGCGTGCTCCAACCAATCTCGCACGTAGGCGACATGGTGCCGGTGATCGCCGGCATCGCCCTCACCTTCAAGCTGAAGCGAGAGCCCCGCGTCGCCCTCACCTGGGTGGGGGACGGCTCGACCAAGACCGCGGCCGCGCATGAGGGGACCAACTTCGCCGCGGTGCAGAAGGTCCCGGCGATCTTCATCATCCAGAACAACCAGGTCGCGCTGGGCACCCGGCTCGAGCAGCACCACGTGCCGGGTCATTTCCGGGATTGGGCGGCCAGCTACGGCGTGTGGGGCGCCGAGTTCGACGGCAACCACGTGCTCGACGCATATGCGGCGACCCGGCTGGCGGCCGACCGCTGCCGCCGCGGCGAGGGGCCCGCCCTGCTCGTCGCCGAGACGTTTCGCATGGGCGGCCACGCGACCCACGACGAGCGCGAGGCGCGGGACACGTTCCCGGCGGAGCTGTTCCGGCAGTGGGGGAAGCGGGACCCGATCGGGTTGTACGAGGAATACTTGAAGGAAGACGGGGTCACGGCGCAGCGGCTCGAGGAAGTCGAGCTGGAGGTGACGGCGGCCGTCGAGCAGGCGGCGGCGGAGGCGCTCGCGAGCCGGGCGAAGATGCCGGCGGGCGAATCGGCGCTGGTGGGCGTGTACGCGAAGGATGGGAGGTGAGTTATGGGAACCAGGGCGGTGAAAGCCGGTGGAGGGCGGTGGAAGGCGGTGGAGGCGGGGATAGTCGGGACGGCGCTCGCCGCGGCGGTGGTGGGCGTGCCACACCTCCACCGCCCCGACATCCACGCGGAGTATGTGAGGTTCCCCAGCGGGAAGGATACGGTCACGGCCTACCTCGCGCATCCCGAGCGCAAGGACCGGGCGCCGGCCGTCCTCGTGATCCACGAGATCTTCGGGATGTCGGACTTTATCCGCCACGCCACCGAGCAGCTCGCGCAGGACGGCTTCGTCGCGATCGCGCCCGATCTGCTGTCGCGCCGCGGGGGGACGCCCGCGTCCGCCGACTCGGCCCGGAAGCTCATCGCGACGCTCGACCCCGACACCGTCGCAAAGGATCTCGACGCGACGCTCGCCTACGTGAAGCGCCTCTCCGCGGTGCGGCCCGAGCGGATCGGCGTGATCGGGTTCTGCTGGGGCGGTGGCCAGAGCTTCCGGTACGCGACGCGCAACCCGTCGCTCCGGGCGTTCGTCGTCTGCTACGGGCCGGCCCCCGAGGCGCTGGCGATCGCCCGGATCCGCGCGAGGGGCTTCGGCGTGTACGCCGAGAACGACGCCCGCATCAACGCCGGGTTGCCCGACGTGGACGGGGCCGTCCGGACCTACCATAAGGACTACCACTCCACGGTCTATCCCGGCGTGGGACACGGCTTCCTTCGCACGCGCGAGAAGCCGGAAGTGGCCGACAGCGCGTGGGGGGACGTGATACGGTTCTTGAAGGAGAGTCTGGAGCGCTAGGGCGGTAGAAGGCGGTAGAGGTCGGTAAAGGGCGGTAGACAGGGGTCAGAGCTGTTACCGCCCATTACCGCCTGTTACCACTCACGTATTCCCGCGCTCGCTCCAACGCCCGATCGGTCCCCGCGAGCACGTCGCGCACGGTCTGGGCCACCGGAATGTCCGGCTTCAGCCCCAGGCCCGCCCACTCCGTTCCGTCCGGCGCAGCGTGGCGCGTGACCGAGAACACCACCATCCAGCTCTTGGGGAGCGCGAACGCCGCGACGTCGCCCGGCGTGCCGGCGGACGGCTCGCCGACGATCACGCCGCGACCGGTGGCGCGAAACGCGGCGAGGAAGTCTTCCGCCGCACCGGCGGTGGCGCTGGACGCGAGCACGGCGATCGGGCCACCGTAGAGCGGTTGGTCGGTGCGCGGCCGAACGGTGTCGGGGGGCGGCGCGTACCACGTTGTGGCGGAGTCGGGCTGGTTCCATGCGTGGAAGACGGCGCGGTGCTCGAGGGTCTTCCAGCGGGCGGCAGCGAACGGCTTGTCGGTGAGGCGCGCCAGGATCTGGTAGCCGAGCTCGGTCCTCCCGCCCGCCGCGCGGCGCAGGTCGACCACCAGCCCCTGCACGCCCGCGAAGTCGGGGAAGGTGCGGTCGAACCGCCGGACCAGGTCCGCGTCCGCGAGCGAGTTGAGGCGCACGACGACGACGCTCCCCGGAAGCGATTCCACCGCGAACGCGGCCGGGTCGAGCGGCCAGCGGTCGTTGAGCGAGACGCTGCGCGTGACGCTCACCCCGCGCTCGTCGCCCCCGGGAACGCGCAGCAGCAGGTGTAGCGTGGTGCCTTTCTCGCCTTGGAGCATCCACGCCACGGCGCGCTGCCACCGGTCCGCCGCCGTGGCGGCGGCGATCTCGGGCAGCACCGAGTCGTGGATCCACGCCTCCACGGGGATCCCCTGGACGGCGAGGATCTCGCCCAATCGCTCGGGGCGGGCGACCCGCATCTCGTCGTTCTCGGCGTAGTCGAGGATGAACGGTCGGCGCTCGATGCTCGCGACGAGCAGCGGCGGCCGCGCGATACGCGAGCGGACGGTCGGGGACGGGATGACGGCGGCCTGGCCGTCGCCGAGCAAGGCGACGAGACGCCGCAGCCGGCGGTGGAAGAGAAAATCGGATTGGGGCTGGGCCGCGCCCTTCAGGCTCGCGGCGAGCGCGGAGTCCCAGTCCGCCCGCACCCGGTCCCAGTAGGCGAAATTGTAACGCGCCTCCGCCCAGATGGCGGCGACCGCTTCGGCGCGCTCGGTGGCGGTGAGCTGTTGGGCGGCGAGCGGCGCCAGCGGCGCCGCGACGCAACACGCGAGCAGGAGTGAGCGAGTGGGCACGCGCCTAATCTATCTGCTTCTCTTCATCGCGCCCCAGGTGCTGGTCTATCTGTACCTGCGGGAGCGCCTCCCCGATCCGACGCGCCCGCGCCAGGCCCGCGTGTTGCGCGCGGCGCTCGCCGGGGTGTTCGTCGTGTTCAACCTGCCGTGGCTCGCCGTCGCGTGGCGCGTGCTGTTCGACACCGTGTGGGGCGTGAGCTGGGTCCCCTTCATCGGCCCCTTCATGGCCTGGCAGCTGCTGGGATGGGTGTTCTGCGGGTTGGTGGCCGTGTACCTCGCGTTCAAAGGGATCCTCTGGGTGGTGGGAAGGTGGGAACGGTGGAAGGTTGGGAGGACCGACCCCCTCGTCACCTTCGAATTTTCCAACGCTCCAGCGGTCCAGCTGACGCGTCGCCAGTTTTTCGCCCGCGCGACCTACAGCTACGCGGCCGCCGGCGCCGCCCTTTCGGGCTACGGCATCTGGAGCGCCTACCGGCTGCCCGAGATCACTCGTCGCATCCTGAGCTTCCCCGATCTCCCGCCCGGTCTCGACGGCCTCACGATCCTCCACATTTCCGACTTGCACGCCGGCATCCACCTCGGCGAGGACAAGATGCAGGAGATCGTCGCGCGGGCGAACGCACTGCGGGCTGACCTGATCCTGCAGACGGGGGACATGATCGACATCTCCCGATCCTACATTCCGCCGTACGTGCGCGCCTTTCGCGAGCTGCGCGCGCCGCTCGGCGTCGTGACGGTGCTCGGCAACCACGATCGCTATACCGGTGAGCGCCAGGTGATCCAGGGATGCCGCGACGCGGGACAGGTGTTCGTGCAGAACGGCTGCCACGTGGTGCAGCGCCACGGCGCGACGCTCGCGCTGCTCGGGATCGACGACCCGAACAACTGGAAGGCCGATGACCCGCAGTCTGCGGACGTGAACACCGCGTTGCGCGCGGCGCCACCGGAGGCGTTCAAGGTGCTGCTCGCGCACCGCCCGGGCGCGTGGGACAGCGCGGCGCCTCTCGGCATCCCGCTCACTCTCGCAGGACATATCCACGGCGGGCAGTTGTACCTGCCCGTGCTGGGCTGGTCCCCGGGGCGGCTGATCACAAAGTACGTCATGGGGCACTTCCAGCGGGGGAGCAGCCAGCTGTACGTGAGCCGCGGCATCGGGGTCGTGGGAGTCCCGATCCGCGTCTTCGTGCCGCCGGAGATTGAGCTGTTTGAACTGCGACGGATAGGCGGATAGTCGGATAGTCGGATAGCCGGACGGCACCTGACTCTCTATCCGCCTATCCGGCTATCCGCCTATCCCGCCTTGATGGCATCCCACGCCCCCTCGAGCGCCAACGCGACCCCGGCATGCGTCTCGGGCCACTCCTTCGCCGACACCCGATCGATCGCGAGCGTCACCGCGCTCAGCCACACCGCGGCCCACACCTCGGCGGCCCCGGGCTTCACCGAACCGTCCGCCTTGCCCTGCGCGACCAGGCTCTCGAGGCCGAGCCGGAAGTCGCGCGCCGTCTTGCGGCTCTCTTCGTCCAGCAGCTCGCCGTGACGCTGGATGAAGAAGAGCCGCGCCACGGCCGGCTCGCGCGCCGCGCCGGCGACGAGGCCGCGCCCCAGCTCGGCGAGCTTCTCGCGCGGGCCCACCTGCAACGCAGTGGCGTCCTTCACCAGGCCCCCCGCCCAGCGCGCCGCGCCGCGATACAGCTCATTCAGGAGATGCTGCTTGCCGTGGAAGTGGCGGTAGATCGTCCCTTCCGCGACGCCCGCCTTCTTCGAGATCTGCGGGGTCGTGGTGTCGTGGTAGCCCTGCGCGGTGAAGAGCTCCAGCGCCGCGCGCACGAGGCGCTGGCGGGTGAGGTCCGCTTGGGTCATCGGGCGCGAATCTAACGCGGTGCCCGGGGTTCCGTGGCACGCCAGCCCCCGCTAGCTTTCCGCCGCTCGTTTCCCGCCGGTTTTCTTCGGAGGTTCTTGCGCGATGCGCATGCTGGTATTGGGCGCGGGACTGCAGGGATCCGCCTGCGCCTACGACTTGTTGCAGCAGCCCGGAGTGGAGCGGGTCACGATCGCCGACCTGAAGCCAGACCGCGTCCCGGCCTTCCTCAAGCCGCACGTGGGCAAGCGGCTCGTGCTCCTCAAGCTCGACGTGCAGGACGGCGCCGCGCTGCGCGACGCGATGCGGGGCCACGCGGCGGTCATGAACGCGGCGCCCTACTACTTCAACCTCGACGTGTCCCGCGCCGCGGTGGCCGCCGGCCTGCACTGCGCCGACCTGGGCGGCAACACGGAGATCGTCTTCCAGCAACGCCAGCTCGATGCGGAGGCGGAGCGGCGGAACCTCTCCGTCATCCCCGATTGCGGCCTCGCGCCGGGGATGGTGAACATCCTCGCGGCCGAAGGGATCCGCCGGGTGGCGGAGGCCGAGGCGGTGAAGATCTACGTCGGCGGCCTGCCGCAGTACCCCGAGCCCCCGCTCAACTACCAGATCGTCTACTCGCTGGAAGGCGCGCTCGACTACTACACGACGCCGTCCTGGGTGCTGCGCGACGGCAAAGCGACCCGCGTGGACGCGCTCTCCGAGCTCGAGGCCGTCACGTTCCCCCCGCCGGTGGGCGAGCTCGAGGCGTTCCACACCGGCGGCGGCATCTCCACGCTGCCGTGGGCCTACGAGGGCAAGGTGCGGACGATGGAGTACAAGACGCTGCGCTATCCCGGGCACGTCGCCATCATGCGGCCGATCCGCGAGCTTGGGCTCCTCGACCTGACGCCCGTCAAAGTGAAAGGCAAGGAGATCGTCCCGCGTGACGCGTTCATCGCCACCGTCTCCCCGAAGCTCAACAAGCTCGAGGGTCGCGACCTGGTCGCGCTGCGGGTCGAGGTGTGGGGGCGGGGGGGGCCGGGGGGACGGGGGGGGCCGGGGGGACGGGGGGGGAACGGCAAACGGGCAGCCTGGCAGCTGCTCGACTACTATGACGAGGCGCACGGCATCAGCGCGATGATGCGGACGACGGGCTACTCGCTCGCGATCACGGGACTGATGCAGGTGGACGGCCGCATCAGGGTGAAAGGCGTGCGCACGCCGGATGAGGCGGTGCCGTTTGCGGAGTACGTAGCAGAGCTTGCGAGGCGCGGGATCGAAATTCGGGAGATCTAAGCCGTCATCCGTCATCCGTCATCCGTCATCCGTCGCGTTCTGACGGACAACGGACAACGGATGACGTCTCTTTCAGTAGCTCCAGCTCGTTCCGAACAAGAACTGCCCTCCCTCGCTGCCGCGGCCGTAACCGACCACGACGAGCGAGTTGCGCTGAATGCGGAGCGCGAGCTCGCCGCCGCCGCTGTGGTGCAGGCCGGTGGTGGTGAGCCGGAGAGCCTCCCCCGGACCGAACACCCGCCCCGCGTCGTAGAACGCGACGAGCTTGAGCTCCACGATACTCGGCGCCCACAGCACGGCGTAGCGCGCCTCGAGCCCGCCGATCAGCTTTCCTCGTCCCACGAAACGGCCGTCGTAGTAGCCGCGCAGCGAGCGGTAGCCGCCGACGGCGACGAACGGCCGCTCGCTCGATTCCATCACCTGCTCCGCGGCGAGCGGCGGCGTGCCGCCCATCCCTTCGGCGGCGAGCCGACCGGCGACGACCAGTTTCTCGATCGGGTGCACCTGGATGCGCGCGTTCGCGGTGGTGCGCGTGTAGCCGGTCCCGCTCGCGAACAGTGCCTCGACGAGCACCCCGGTGTGCGGGTCGATCTCGTGGTCCCGCGTGTCGAGAATCACGCCGGCCCGTACCACCTTGTCCGTGAACGGGATCGTCGTCGAGTCCACGACAGCGGCGGCAAGGTCGCGCGCGAACACGCTGGCGCCCGGGAGGGCGCGGAAGTCGATGCGCGCGAGTGTGGCGCCGGCGAGCAGGCGGATCGGTCCGATCACCCGGCGCTGCAGCGTGGCGCGCGCCACGGCGCGCGTGCGGCTGACTCGGTAGAAGTACGCGCCCAGGACGTCGACGCTGTCCCGGAAGTACCGCGTGTCGTTCCCGAGGCCGTAGTAGCCCAGCCGGTTGTCGCGGGCCGCGGTGAGTGTGAGACCCGCGCGCCACCCGTCCCACCAGGCGGGTGCCCGGGCGTCGACGATCAGGACGTAGCTGCCGTGGGTGCTCACGCCCGCGTCGAAGCTGACGGCCGCGCGGTCCGGCTCGGGGCGCTCGCTGAAGCCGGTGGGGCTGTAGGCGCCGGCATGGAACGCCCCCCACAGCCCGTCCGCCGGGGTGTAGTAGGCATAGGGGACGAGGGTGTGGCGCCAGTAGCGCTGCGCGGCCAGCGTCGACGCGGCGCCGACGCAGAGCGCGAGCGCCGCGCTAGCGGCTCGCAGCGGGCCGCTCGTACAGGTACGCCGTGTCCATCACCTTCGCCTGTGTGCCGTCGTGCACGGCGAAACGGCCGGGGTAGAGCGACGCGGCGCCGAACTCGCCGCGCTTGTTCACGGCGTAGAACTGCAGGTCGAACTTGGGTCGGCCGCGCTCGTCGAGCAGCCGCGCCTCGGTGGTCTTGACCACGCGCTTCAGCGTCTCGAGACAGGCGTCGCCGGGCTTCATGCCGCGCCGCATATGCTCCACCGTCAGGAAGCCGCCGCACACCTTGATGTTCGCCTCTCCACGGCCCGTCGAGCCCGCCGCGCCGACGTCGTTGTCGGTGTATTGCCCGGCGCCGATGATCGGCGAGTCGCCCACCCGCCCGGGAATCTTCCAGGCGAGGCCGCTCGTGGTCGTGACCGAGGCGACGTCCCCGGCCGGCGTCACCGCGTCGCAGTTGATCGTCCCCGTGGGGCGCATGACCATGTGCTCGCTGTCCGGGACGTCGAGCCAGTTATCATTGGGGCTGAGGTTCGCCCGCCAACGCAGCCAGATCTCCCGTGACTCGGGTGTGAGCAGGTCCTCCTCCTTGAAGCCGTAGGAGAGCGCGAACTTCTTCGCGCCCTCGCCGACCAGGAAGATGTGGTCGGTGTACTTGAGGACGAGCTTCGCGACCTCGGACGGCGTCTTGATGCCTTCGAGACAGCCCACCGCGCCGGCGCGCTTCGAGGGGCCGTGCATGCACGACGCGTCGAGCTGCACCACCCCCTCCGCGTTGGGGAGGCCGCCATAGCCGACCGAGTGGTCGGTGGGATCGAGCTCCTGGATCTTCACTCCCTCGACCACGGCGTCGAGCGGGTCCGCGCCTTGCGTGATGAGATCGAATGCCTTCTGGACCGGGTGCAGGCCGTTGGCGCTGGAAATGACGACCGGCTTCGCCGCCCAGCGGCTCGCGGGCGCAAGCGCCCGCGGCGTGCGCATCGGGTGGGCGATGTCGCGCGCGCCCGCCGCGGCGATCCCGACCGTGGCGGAGGCGAGGAACTCTCGACGGGACAGGATGTCGGACACCATGCGCCTCCGATGCGCGAGCAGGGTGCGTAGGTTTTACGACGTCGCAGCGGCCCTGTCAACTTGCTCCGCCCGGAGGGCCCCCCTAACGTTCCGACCGTGAACTTCGACGATCCGCCGAGCCCGCGCGCGGTGGTGCGGGGGATCCTGGGCGGCGCCACGCTGCTCGTGGCCGTCGCGCTCGTCGTGGTGTCCGCCGGCTCCGGGCGTATCGAGTGGAAGCTCCTGACGCTCACTCTCACGCTGTGGGGCGCTTGGAGCTTCTTCGACACACTCTTCGGGTCGCTCGTGGAGCCGCTCGGCCGCTTCGTGGAGAACGCGCTCACCGGCGGCGATATGCCAGGGGACGAGGGCGCTGGCATCACGATCGAGCTCGAGACGGCGACGCTCGAGCGGCTGCTCGCCGCCGATCCGCCGCCACCCGCGCACCGCGCGATCCTCGCGGGCATTCGGCTCGCCGAGATCTACCGTACGCACCTCCACGACGCGGCCAAGGCCGAAGCGCTGATCACCCGCCTCGCAACCCAGTACCCCGACGCCCCCGAGCTCAGGTATGTCCGGCCCCCGGTCCCCCCGACCCCCCCGGCCCCCCCGGCCCGTGGTTGACCTCTCGCTCGTCGTCCCGGTGTACAACGAGCGCGACAGCCTGTCGCTCCTGGTCGAGGAGGTCGGCCGGGCGCTCGCCGGACGGAGCTACGAGCTCGTGGCCGTGGACGACGGCTCGACGGATGGCTCGCTCGACGTGTTGAAGGCGCTGAAGCGGGATCACCCCGAGCTGCATATCGTCGCATTCGCCGCCAACGCGGGGCAGAGCGCCGCCTTCGCCGCCGGCTTCCGGGCCGCGCGCGGGCGCGTGGCCGTGACGCTCGACGCCGACCTGCAGAACGATCCCGCCGACATCCCGGCGCTCGTGGACGAGCTCGAGCGAAGCGGGGCGACGGCGGTGGTGGGCTACCGCTCGAGCCGCCGCGACAGCGGCTGGAAGCGGCTCCAGAGCCGGATCGCGAACGGCGTGCGCAACCGGCTCAACGGAGAGACGATTCGCGACACCGGCTGCTCCCTGAAGGCGTTCCGCGCCGACGCCGTGCGGGAGCTGCCGCCCTTCAACGGCATGCACCGTTTTCTGCCGACGCTCATCAAGATGCACGGCGGGCGCGTCAGCGAAGTGCCGGTGCGGCACCGGCCGCGCCGCTTCGGGAAGACGAAGTACGGGATGTGGAACCGGGTATTCCGGACGCTCGCCGACGCGATCGCGGTGCGTTGGATGCAGCGCCGCGTGCTGCGCTACCGGGTACGGGAGGAGCTTCCCTGATGCATAACGAGTGGGTGCAGCAGATCGACCTGGAGCTGGACGGCGAGCTCAGCCTGCCCGCACGCGCCGCGCTGGCGCGCCATCTCGCCGGATGCCGCCACTGCGCCGAGGCGCGCGTGAACCACCTCGAGATGCGGGTCGCCTTCGCCCGCTCGGCGGGCGACCCCCACGCGCGCACGGTGCCGCGCCCGCGCCTCCGCGGCCGCACGCTGGCGCTGTGGATGGCGATCAGCCTGGTCGCCGGCGCCGCGGCGGGGTGGCTCGCGCATCAACGGTGGGGCGGGCCCGGGCCGGCCTCGCTCGAGGCCTCGCGTGCGACGTTCCTGGTACGCTAGCGTCGTCGTCGCGGCGGCGGTGGGCGCGGCGGCGTCCCCGCAGGCGCCCAATTTCCGCGTCACGTACCGGCTGCGGGTGGTCGAACGCACCGGGTTCGCCACGCGGCTGCTCGCCACCGGCGTCGTCAGCGGGCCGCCGGAGACGGCCATGCGGCTGTCGCTCGGCACCGAAACGGCCGAGCTGCAGGGATTGCTGGGTACCCTCCCGGAGCCCGATACGGTGAATCTCGCGGGAGTGTTCTTCAGCCGTCGCCCGGTGGGCCGCTCGCGCCGCGGGCTGCCGCTGTGGGAGGAAGATAGTTACCGCCGCTGGGCCCGTGTCGCCTGGGGCGGGACCGCGCGGCTCTATCCCTTCGGGCCCGACGCGGGCCAGCGCCGGGCGCTGTGGGTCGAGATCATGCTGAGCCGCGAGTTCGCCGCCGGTGAGACCCGGCCGAGCGAGGAAGTGACGCTGATCGACAGCGCCGTCGACTTCCGCGCCGAGGCGGTCGTGCCCCCGCGGCGGGTGACCGTCCGCATGACGCTGGTGCGCGGGGACACCGCGAGCAGCCGCCAAGTGCTCGACCTCGTCCCCGAGACTCCCGGTCGCCGGGTCCGGTTCGCCCTCGGTCGCGAGAGGTCCGAGTTCGACGTGACGCTCGAGCGGCCCGAGCCGCCCCGGACCGGCCGCGACAGCGCCCTCGCCGTGGACGCGGAGGTCGTGTGCCTGCGGCTCATCGCCTCGGGCTCGGCCGAGCCCGCCCGGATCCGCTGCGGCCGGCTCGACAACATCGCCCGCGGCGTCGCGCTGACGGGCGGGGACACGCTGGTGGCGACGTTCGCCTGGCCCGCCGCGCGCTGAGGGAGGTATCTTCCAGCGATGCATCGCAAGCAGCGGCTCGACCCGGCGATCTTCCACCTCCCCGTCGAGAGGATGCGGGAGGGCTATTACTCGGACAAGTATTTCGTCCGCACCCGCGAGCTGCTCCTCAAGGACAAGCACCGCCCCTGCGTTACCATGCAGGTGTTCGGCAAGGCGCACGC
>WNGG01019373.1_pt1 | contig 11750 bp, 12 predicted proteins | sample 5400661 | NCBI WGS metagenome assembly WNGG01 (sample SAMN13153372, study PRJNA577476) | soil metagenome | isolation source: 100 cm soil or saprolite under Garry oak tree replicate 1 | place: USA:California | collected 2016-06-15 | reverse complement strand
GGAGGTGCCGAACAGGCCGAAGGCGGTGGTGCCGACCGCAGCGGCGATGTTCATCGGCCCGGAATCGGGCCCGACATAGAGGTCCGCCGCGCGGATCAGGGCCGCCGCCTCCATCAGCTCGAGGTCGCAGGCGTTGATCGCGCTTTCGCGTTCGGTGCTCGCGATCAGCCGATTTGCGCGCGCTGCCTGGGCCGGGCCGCCGATGAGGAACACGGTGGCAGTGCGGCTCCCGAGGCCGGCGAGGAATTCCGTCCACTGCGGGTCGCTCCAGTCCTTGGACGGCTTCGAAGCGCCGAGCCCGAGCACGATCCACGGCCGCGGTCGTGTGCCGTAGAGACGCTCGACCGCGGCCGCCGCGTGCCCGGGCACCCGCAGGTCGGGCTCCGGGCCGGCATACGGCGCCTTCATCGCTTGCATCAGGGCGCTCAGGTAGACGAACGCCCAGCGCTCTTCGCCGTAAAGCGTCCGGTCGATACCCGCATTGGTGATGAACCAGCGCTGCGCGCCGAGGCCGACGCCGATGCGGTTGGGGATGCCGGCGAGGAGCGAGGCGATGGCCGGACGCGTGGTGCGGTCGAGGAACCAGGCGGTGTCGCATTTCAGGCGCCGCAAGAGAGCGATCAACCGAATCTGGTGCACGACGCGCCGCAGCTCGGAGCCATGGCTTTCGAAATAGAGCGTGCGCTCGACGCATGGCTCCGCCTCGAGCAGCTCCTGCGCATGGGTCGAGGGCCGGGCGAGGAAAATCACCTTGCCGCCCGGCGAGACCGCCGCGATCGCCCGGATGTACGGCAGGTGCCAGACGACGTCGCCGATGCCCTGCTTGGATTCGATGACGACGGTGGAGGCCACGGGAACGCCCATCCAACTAGGGGTCAACCGACGCGCGGCCGAGATGGTCGAGCGGCAGCGGCGCCCCAGCCTTCAACGTCTGAATAGCGATGTTGCTGCGCACCTCGCGGATGATCGACAAATTGAGCAGTTTGCCAACCAGGTATTGCTGATAGTGCTCGAGGTCCGGCACCACGACCTCGAGAAGGTAATCGACGTCGCCGGCAACGAGGTGACACGCGATGATCTCCGGCATGTTGATGATCACTTCCTGAAACGCCTCAGCCCGGTCATTCGCGTGGCCGTCGATCTTGACGCCGACGAATACTGTCAGCCCCAGGCCGACGCGCCCACGCCGGAGCACGGCGCGATAGCCTTCGATGTAACCTTCGCGCTCGAGCCGCTTGAGCCGGCGCAGACACGGTGACGGTGAAAGGCCGACCCGCTCCGCGAGCTGTACGTTGCTCAGCCTGCCGTCCGCCTGGAGCGCTGCAATGATTCGGCGGTCGATTGCATCAAGGTCGAGATTTGGCATATCCGCGCACAACCGCCGCTGACTGAAGGCATAATATTGCGTGAGACGACCCTGGTCTAGTACGAATTCGCAAGGATTCGCTCCGCCTTGGCGCGCCATACTCGGGCGGCGGGACCTTCACTCAGAGGGCGACGAAATGGTTGAAACGGTACCTTTGGCCCACGAACGCGAGAGCTTTGCGACTTATGACGCGATCGCGGCGACGCTGCAAATCTACATCGATGCTGCGCGGGCCGGCGACGGCGCGCTGATGTGCAAAGCGTTTCTCGAGACCGCGCACATCCGCGGAACCTATGGCGGAAAGCTCGTCGACTGGACCCTATCGGACTTCTGCGCGCTCATCGTCAAAGGTGGCCCGGCTACCGGCCTCGCGGCACGGATCGTGACGATCGACCACGCCGGCACGGCAGCAATCGCCCGTGTTGAAGCCGAGAACTGGAGGGGCACGCGCTACACGGATTTCTTCGTGTTGCTCAAGACGACCACCGATTGGCAGATCGCCAGCAAAGTCTTCTTCGCGCATTCGCGTGCCTGATCGGGCCGCAACCGATCACACCTGTTGAGGCGCGGATGAGGCACCCCGGTATTGGGAGCAACAGCTTCGTTAGGATGCGTTAGCCGCGCAGCGACGTAACCCACCCTACAGCAGCAGCATGACCTGCAACGCGAACACGATCCACATCGCCAGCAGCACGAGCGCGCCGGCGGCGAACGCCTGGAACCGGCGTCCGACGTGGTTCGAGCCGGTGTGGATGCCGGCGTGCAGGATGCGCAGCACGACGAAGACCCAGGCGAGCAGGACGAACAGCAGGTCCGCCTTGTGCAGGATGAAGGCAAGGATCACCAGCACGTAGAACAGCATCGGCAGCTGCAGCTGGTTGTGGAAGCAATTGGAGATTTGCTGGACGCGCGGCGGCCAGTTCGGCTGGCCGAGCGCAATGTCCTTGACCCGCGTCTCGCCGCGGCGCACCGAGGCGACGCGCACGCCGCCCATCCAGAACAGCAGCACGAAGGTGAGCGCCACCATGACGAACACGGGCGCGAGAATGGCCTGGACGGTCATGCGTTTCCTCTATGCGTGTCCCGGATGCGGTGCAGCGCAAGCGAAGCGCAGCGGTGCACCGCTGATCCGGGACCCATTGGTTTACGCATTCGTCGCGGACGACGCTCGATGACGAATGCGTTGTGGGTCCCGGGTCTGCAGCGCACCACTCCGGGGTCCTCGTCGCGCAGAGCGCAACGAGGACCCCTGCGTGCTGCGCTGCGCCCGGGACACCGGCTTCACCTTCCGACGCCTTCGCTCGCCAGCCATGCCACGTGGCCGGCGAGGACGACCACGGCGAGGAAATTTATCACGAAGACCCGGCCGCGCAGCGGGACATTGTCGGTCAGGGTCTGCACCAGCGTGTGGACGATCCGGCCGCCGACGAACACCCAGCCGGCGACCACGTCGATCGCCGTCGCCCGGTCGAGCGCGACCAGCAGCACCACGACCGCATAGAACACGACCGGCAGCTCGAATTGATTGGCGAGGTTGCGGGTGATGCGCGCGACCGCGATCGGCTCGTCGCGGCCGAGCACGAAGGCGGCGTACTCGACCTCCCCGCGCTTCACTGCCGCCGTCCGCGCGACGGTCAGCCAGGCGTAAAGGCCGAAGGTCCACAGGATGTGCGCGAGCATCGGCCACAGCAGCGCGGACATCGCCGCCGCGCTCACACCCGCGAGGGATAATTCGGGCTCTCGCGGGTGATGGTGACGTCGTGCACGTGGCTCTCGCGCAATCCCGCGCTCGACACGCGCACGAACCGCGCCTTGTCGCGGAACTCGGCGAGGCTCGCCGCGCCCACGTAGCCCATGGCGGCGCGCAGCCCCCCGGCGAGCTGATGCAGCACGGTGGCCACCGCGCCCTTGTACGGCACCTGGCCCTCGATGCCTTCGGGCACCAGCTTGAGCGTGTCCTTGATGTCCTGCTGGAAGTAGCGGTCGGCCGAGCCGCGCGCCATGGCGCCGACCGAGCCCATGCCGCGATAGGTCTTGTACGAGCGGCCCTGGTAGAGAAAGACCTCGCCCGGCGTCTCGTCGGTGCCGGCGAGCAGCGAGCCGACCATGGCGCAATCGGCGCCGGCGGCGAGCGCCTTGGCGAGATCGCCGGAATATTTGATGCCGCCGTCGGCGATCACCGGCGTGTTGCTCGCCTGGCCGACCGCGACCGCGTCCATGATGGCGGTGAGCTGCGGCATGCCGACGCCGGCGACCACCCGGGTGGTGCAGATCGAGCCCGGCCCGATGCCGACCTTGATGGCGTCGGCGCCGGCGTCGATCAGCGCCTTGGCGCCCTCGGCGGTCGCGATATTGCCGGCGACCACCTGCACCGCGTTCGACAGGCGCTTGATGCGGTCAACCGCGGCGAGCACGCGCTTGGAATGGCCGTGCGCGGTGTCGACCACCACGAGGTCGACGCCGGCGGCGATCAGGCGCTCGGTGCGCGCGAAGCCGAGATCGCCCACGGTGGTCGCCGCCGCGACCCGCAGGCGCCCCTGCTCGTCCTTGCTGGCGTGCGGGTTGGCCACCGCCTTCTCGATGTCCTTCACGGTGATCAGGCCGACGCAGCGATATTTGTCGTCGACCACCAGCAGCTTCTCGATCCGGTGCTGGTGCAGCAGGCGCTTCGCCTCGCCCTGCGACACGCTTTCGCGCACGGTGACCAGGTCGTCCCTGGTCATCAGCTCGGAGATCTTCTGCTCGGGGTCGGTGGCGAAGCGCACGTCGCGGTTGGTGAGGATGCCGGCGAGCTTGCCGCCGCGCTCGACCACCGGCACGCCGGAAATGGCGTGCTCCTTCATCAGGGTCAGCGCATCGGCGAGGGTGGCGGCGGGATCGATGGTGACCGGATTGACCACCATGCCGGACTCGAATTTTTTGACCTGCCGCACCTGCTCGGCCTGCTCGTCGGGCTCGAGGTTGCGATGGATCACGCCGATGCCGCCGGCCTGCGCCATGGCGATCGCCATGCGGAACTCGGTCACCGTGTCCATGGCCGAGGCGACGATCGGGATGTTGAGCGGGATGGCGCGGGTGATGCGGGCGCGGATGTCGACGTCGGACGGCAGCACGTCCGACAGCCCCGGCTGGAGCAGGACATCGTCGAAGGTGAGCGCCTCGCGGGGGCTGCCGTTCGGTCCTGCCATGGCCAACTCTCCCTCGTTCGCCGGGTGAAAACGGGTCGCCCCGGGCCGGCCAAGCGGCCAAGCCTGCGACTCGTGACCCCAGTGCGGAGTTGGCGCCGGTCGATAGCACGGGCGCGCAACGATTCAAAGCCCCGTTCGGCGCGTGCGCCGCCGGGCAGATTGCCGTTCCCGGCTCTTCCGATATGTTCCCGGCCGGGAGCTTTGCCCTGCATATAATGATCGGCGCGGGACGGGACCATGGCGATGCGAATCTGGCTGGCGGCATTGGCGCTCGTGGCGGCGTGGCCGGCCGGCGCCCAGGCGCCGCCGAGCCCGCCCGGTCGACAGGCCCCCGCTCCTGCTCTTTCACCCGCACCTGCAACCCCCAAGGCCAAGAGCCCGGCGACGACCGCCACCGTTCCCGCGCAAAAGCCGAGGACGGCGCCAGGACAGGCGGCAGGCGTCAAGGTCATCAAGGATCCGGCGGAGCACAACGCCTATATCCACGCGCTGCGGATCGGCGATCCGCGCGCCAAGGCCGCCGCCATGGAAGCCTTTGCCGCCAAATACCCGGCGAGCGCGGTCAGGGTCGACGCGCTCGAGCAGGCGATGGCGGCGCATCAGCAGGCGGGCGATCCCGGCAAGGTCGAGGAAACGGCGAACGCCATCCTCGGGCTCCAGCCGAACAACGTGCGCGCGCTGGCGATCGTGACGGTCCTGCGCCGCGCCCGCGCGACCCAGGGCGACGGCCAGGCGCTCGCCGACGTGCTGTCGGGCGCCGAGCTGGGATTGCAGGCCCTGCCGCTGTGGTCGAAGCCGGCCGATCTACAGGACGAGGCGTTCGCGCGCCTGCGCAAGCAGATGACGGCGATCTTCAGCGGCGCCATCGGGTTCGCCGCCCTGCAGGCCAAGGACTACGCCAAGGCGCGCGTCTACTATCAGATGGCGTTTGCGGCCGATCCGAGCAGCCTCCAGGACGTCTATCAGCTCGCCATCGCCGAACTGCAGATGGAGCCGATCGACGTCAACGGCCTCTGGCATATCGTCAAGGCGATGAACCTCGCCGACGGCAACGAGGCGGCGCGGCAGAGCATCGCGAGCTACGGCAAGGCGCGCTACCGCAAATACCACGGCGGCGAGGACGGCTGGGACGAACTGGTCGGGCAGATCTCCGTTTCGGCCCGTCTGGCGCCGCCGGCGGATTTTGCCCGCAGCATCACGCCGGCCCCGAGCCCGGCGGAGCTGGCGGTGCGCGCCGTCGGCGACAACGACCCGGCCACCTTGTCGTTCAGCGACTGGGAGTTCGTGCTCAGCCAGCGCGACGCGTCGCCCGCCAACAGGGACGCCGCTGCAAAAGTATGGCAGGCGATCCAGGCGAAGCAGAAGAACGGGGCCGCGCGGCTCAAGATTCCGATGAAGGTCGTCGCCGCCACCGCGGACACGATCCAGGCGGCGATCACCGAGGAGAACCGCAAGGACGACAGGGTCGATGTGCTGGTGGTGATGAAAGCGCCGGTGACGAGCCCGCCCGCCGCCGGCGCCACGGTCGACGTGGTCGGCCTGATGGTGGATTATCTGCCGAGCCCGTTCGCGTTCATCATGCGCGACGGCGAGCTGGCGGCGGCGAAGTGAGCGTTCGGCGATTCATGCGGCCGCTGGCGGCGGCCGGTTTCGCCGGCGTTTGGCTGTGCACGCTTTCGCCTGCCGCGGCGCAGCCGGCGCCCGAGTGGGAGCGTTGCGCGCGCAGCCACCTCGATCCCGACGACGGCATCGTCGCCTGCACGGCGCTCATCGAGTCCGGCGGCACCGGCGGGCGCAATCTCGCCATCGCGTTCTTCAATCGCGGCAACGGCTGGTCGGCCAAGGGCAAGCTCGATCAGGCGCTCGACGATTTCGATTCGGCGCTGCGCCTCGATCCGAGCGCGGCGCGCGCCTATTACAATCGCGGCCTCGCCTGGGCGGCGCTCGGGCAGGCCGAGCGGGCGATCGCCGATTTCGGCGCGGCAATCAAGGCGGACGCAAATTTCGCCCATGCCTATGCCAGCCGCGGCCTGGCATGGGCGGGCAAGGGCGAGCACGAGCGGGCGATCCGCGATTTCGACCAGGCGGCGCGGCTCGATCCAAGCGACGCCCGCATCCCGACGCTACGCGGCGCCGCGCGGCGCGCCAGGGGCGAGCTCGATCTCGCCGTCGCCGACCTCGACCGCGCCATCGCGCTCGACGCCGCCTTCGCCCCGGCCTGGACCGAGCGCGGGCTCGCCCGCATGGCCAAAGGCGACGTCGACCGCGCCGCCGCCGATTTCGATCAGGCGATCCGGCTCGAGCCGAAATCGACCGACGCCTACGTCAATCGCGGCACCGCGGCGCTCGCCAAGGGCGCGATCGACCGCGCCCTGGCGGACCTCGACCGGGCGATCGCCCTCGATCCCGGCAATGCGGTGGCCTTTGCGCGGCGTGGCAGCGCCCGGCACACGCGCGGCGAGGTCGATGCGGCGATCGGCGACTTCGACCAGGCGGTCCGCCTGGCTCCGCGCTTTGCCGCCGCCTACGGCAACCGCGGCAACGCGTTCCTCAAGGGCGACGTCGACCGCGCGCTTGCCGACTACGACGAGGCGCTCAGCCTCGATCCCAACCTCGCCAACGCCTACGGCAATCGCGGCCGGGCACGCCGCGCCAAGGGCGACCTCGCGCGCGCGCTTGCCGACATGAGCGAGGCGATCCGCCTCGAGCCGCGCGATTCGCGCAACTACAACAGCCGCGCCTGGACCTATCAGCTGACCGGCAACGACGCGGAAGCCATGGCCGACGTCAACAAGGCGATCGAGCTCGATCCGCGCAACGCCGACGCCTACGACACGCGCGGGCGCATCTACGTCAAGCTCGGCCTGCGCGACAAGGCGGCCGCCGACTTCAAGCGGGCGATCGAGCTCAATCCGGGTCTGAGAGAGACCGCGGACGCGCTGCGCCAGCTGGGGGCGAGGTAGCAGGGGTCGTGCCCCGGATGCGATGCAGCACGGAGCGCAGCGCAGTGGTGCATCGCTGATCCGGGGTCCAGGTCGCGCAAACACTTCTGGACCCCGGGTCTGCGGCGCACCACTACGTGCTGCGCCGCGCCCGGGGAACGCGGAAAGGCGTGCCCCGGACGCGATGCAGCACGGAGCGTAGCGGAGTGGTGCATCGCTGATCCGGGGTCCAGGTTGCGCAAATACTTCTGGACCCCGGGACTGCGGCGCACCACTACGTGCTGCACCGCTGATCCGGGACCCAGGTTGCGCGAAGAATCTGGACCCCGGGTCCGCGGCGCATCACTACGTGCTGCGCCGCGCCCGGGGAACGTGGAAAGGCGTGCCCCGGATGCGATGCAGCACGGAGCGCAGCGGAGTGGTGCATCGCTGATCCGGGGTCCAGGTTGCGCAAATACTTCTGGACCCCGGGTCTGCGGCGCACCACTACGTGCTGCGGCGCGCCCGGGGAACGCGTCCAATTAAGGGCGCCAGCCGGGGGGAGTGCCGTGGCGCTCGACCGCCTCGACCATCTCGCGGTGCTTGCGGTCCTCGCGCTTCATGTGCACGGCGATGATCGCGTGCAGCGAGGGCACCAGCAGCAGCACGTGGAAGATCAGCCCGAAGATGAAGCAGGGGACGATCAGCACCAGGTTCAACAGCGCCGAGAACGGCTGGCCGTTGAGCAGGAGCCCGAGCGGCGGCAGCAGGGCGGCAAGGATGTAGATCATCGGCGGGCTCCGGCCTGGACCGATTCCGGGGTTGAATGTAGACACCGGCGCAGTTTTCGCAATCGGGAATCCTCCCCGGCACCGCGCTTGCGGCACCGGCCCCCACCCTACCCTCCCCCGCTTCGCGGGGGAGGGATTATCCCGCAAGATCGGTGCGTCCATGACCCGCGACCGCCTCGTGCCGCTCATCGTCGCGGTCGCCCTGTTCATGGAGAACATGGATTCCACGGTGATCGCCACCTCGCTGCCGGCGATCGCCGCCGACATCGGCACCAGCCCGCTGGCGCTCAAGCTCGCGGTCACCTCCTACCTGCTCTCGCTCGCCGTGTTCATCCCCATGAGCGGCTGGACCGCCGACCGGTTCGGCGCGCGAAAAGTGTTCGCCACCGCGGTCGCGGTGTTCGTCATCGGCTCGATCGGCTGCGCGCTGTCGGGTTCGCTCACCGGCTTCGTGCTCGCGCGCATCGTGCAGGGGATCGGCGGGGCGATGATGACGCCGGTCGGCCGCCTGGTGCTGGTGCGCTCGGTCGACAAGCGCGCGCTCATCGAGGCCATGGCCTGGGTGTCGATCCCGGCGCTGGTCGGGCCGATCACCGGGCCGCCGCTCGGCGGCTTCATCACCACCTATGCGTCGTGGCACTGGATCTTCCTGATCAACGTGCCGATCGGGCTCGTCGGCATCGCGCTGGCTCTGCGCTACATCGAGGACGTGCGCATCGCCCTGCCCGACCCGTTCGACCTGCGCGGCATGGTGCTCGCGGCGATCGCCGTCGCCGGCCTTGCCTTCGGGCTGTCGGTGATCGGCGTCGGCCTGGTGCCGTGGCCGATCGCCGCCGGCCTGATCGCCGCCGGCGCCGTCGCGTTCGCGCTCTATCTGATGCATGCGCGCACGGTCGCAGCGCCGGTGCTCGATTTCTCGCTGCTGCGGCTGGCGGCGTTCCGCGCCAGCGTGTTCGGCGGCTTCCTGTTCCGCATGGGCATCGGCGCGCTGCCGTTCCTGCTGCCGCTCCTGCTGCAGGTCGGATTCGGCTTCACGCCGTTCGAGTCCGGCCTCACCACGTTCTCGGCGACGCTCGGCGCCCTGACCATGAAGACGGTGGCGGCGTCGATCCTCAAGCGTTTCGGCTTCAAGCCGGTGCTGGTGGCGAACGCACTGCTGAGCGCCGCGTTCATGGCCGCATGCGCGGCGTTCACCGCGGCGACGCCGTTCGCCCTGATGGTCGCCGTGCTGCTCGTCGGCGGCTTCTTCCGCTCGCTGCAGTTCACCAGCATCGGCGCGCTCGCCTATGCGGAGGTCGAGCCGGCGCGCATGGGCCGCGCCACCGCGCTCGCGGCGGTCGCCCAGCAGCTCTCGCTCTCCGCCGGCGTCGCGCTCGGCGCCAGCACGGTCGAGCTGACGGTGCACGCCAAGGGCAGCGCAGTCATCACCGCCGATGATTTCGCCGTGGCGTTCCTGGTGATCGCCGCGATTTCCGCGGCGTCCACGCTCATCTTCGCGCGGCTGCCGCGCGACGCCGGCGCCGAGCTGGCGCACCGCGCGCCGCCGAGGAGCGACGCTGCTGCGCAGTGACCGGAGCCTTGGGGCGCGGCCATCCTTGTCCTGACAATGTACGGTGTGCTATGTTGCCCACCCAAGGAGCCCGGCATGAAGGCAACGAACCAAGCACGATCGGAGCGGGTCGATCTGCGCATGACGCCGGCAGCAAAGCGCACGCTGCAACGAGCCGCGACCGTCGCCAACAAGACGCTGACCGAATTCCTGCTCGACACCGGCCTGAACGCCGCGGCGGACACGCTCGCTGATCGACGGGTATTTCAGCTCGACAAGAAGCAATGGGACGCCTTCATGGCGGCACTCGCTGCGCCGCCCAGGGACAATCCCCGCCTGCGCAAGCTTCTCGCCCGCAAACCCGCCTGGCAAAAGTGAGCAGCGGTACCCCTGACCGCGGCAAGCCAACTCCTCCCGAGCCACTCGCGCCAGATCACGATCTTGAACCCTTCGCGTGTGGCGTCGCCGCTCTGGATGATTGGCTCAAGCGCCGCGCCAGACGCAATGAGGCCGAAGGCGCCTCGCGTACTTTCGTGACGTGTCTCGGCCGACGCGTCATCGGCTATTACAGCCTTGCCGCAGGTTCGGTGTTGCATGCTGCCGCCACCGGAAAGGTCCGGCGCAACATGCCGGACCCGCTCCCCGCTGTCCTCCTCGGCCGGCTGGCTATCGATCGCACATGGCAGGGCAAAGGCCTTGGCGCCGACCTGTTGCGCGATGCGGTGCTACGCGTCGTCGGCGCGGCGGCGGCAGTCGGTGTACGCGCCATGCTGGTGCATGCGATCTCGGACGACGCCAAAGCTTTCTATGAAAAGCATGGCTTCCGATCCTCTCCGCTCGAGCCAATGACGGTCATGATTACGTTCGAGGAGGCGCAAAGGTTGATCGGATAGGGAAGGACGTCAGGAGCACTCACCGCGATGTACGGCGACCTACCAGGCGAACAAAGCGTGCTTGTCTATGATCATGTCGGCGGAGGTCATTTTCCCGCGAGCGCGAAACGGGCGAGAACGATGAGAGCTATCAGCGCCGAGAGGATTGTCGGCCGCAAACACTCCGACCTCATCCTGAGGAGCCGCCGAAGGCGGCGTCTCGAAGGATGGAAGCGCGCCTGTTACCATGGTTCGAGACGCGAGCGCTGCGCGCTCGCTCCTCACCATGAGGGCGCGGAAACTTATCGCCCGCGATAACCCGTCGCCAGCACGTAGAGCTCGGCCGAGTCGGCGCGGCTGGCGGCGGGCTTGACGTGCTTGACGCTGGCAAAATCGCGCTTGAGGTCGGCGAGCAGGGTCGCCTCGGTGCCGCCCTGCAGGACTTTGGCGAGGAAGGCGCCGCCGGGCTGCAGGACGTCGCGGGCCAAGTCGGCGGCGGCTTCGGCGAGCGCCATGATCTTCAGATGGTCGGTGCGGCGGTGGCCGGTGGCGTTCGCCGCCATGTCGGACAGCACCACGTCGGCCGCGCCGCCGAGCATCTCCTTGATCCGCTGCGGCGCCGCGGGATCGAGGAAGTCGAGGCGCGCGAACGCGACGCCGGCGAGCGGCGCCATGTCCAGCACGTCGACGGCGACGACGCGCCCCCTGCCCTCGGCCGCACCGACCCGCCGGGCCGCGACCTGGCTCCAGCCGCCCGGCGCCGCGCCGAGGTCGAGCACGCGCCGGCCGGGTTTCAACAGGTGATGGCGGTCGTCGATCTCGGCGAGCTTGAACGCCGCGCGCGAGCGCAGGCCGTCCGCTTTGGCGCGCGCCACATAGGGATCGTTGAGCTGGCGCTCGAGCCAGAGTTTTGAGGACACGGAACGGCCCTTGCCGGTCCGCACGCGTACCTTCAGCTGGCGCTCGCCGCGCCCGCCCGCGGTCACGAGGCCTGCTCCGCGGCGCGGTCCCACACGCCGTCCTCGCGCATGAGCTGCACCAGCATGCCCTCGCGCAGGCCGCG
>WNGG01018581.1_pt1 | contig 11750 bp, 11 predicted proteins | sample 5400661 | NCBI WGS metagenome assembly WNGG01 (sample SAMN13153372, study PRJNA577476) | soil metagenome | isolation source: 100 cm soil or saprolite under Garry oak tree replicate 1 | place: USA:California | collected 2016-06-15 | reverse complement strand
GCGGCGGGGAAGCAGCCAGAGCTCTCGCTGCGGGTTGGACAGGTACTGCGCGCCGTCGTCGCTGACGAGCGCCTCCTCCTCGAGGCCGATAAGGCCGTAGGCCGGGACCTCGAGGTCCATCTCCACGGCAAAGACGTTGTCCGGCTGGATCAGCACGTCGGGGCTCTTGCCATAGCGCTCCCATCGCGGGCCGAGCGTGGCGCCGCCGTCGTGCGCGACCTGGCCGACAGGATGGCCGAATGCAAACTGCGGCTCGGGAAATCCATGCTCGATCACCGTGGCTCGCGACGCCGCGTCCACCTGGTGCCCGGCCTGGCCCGGCCGCAACGCGGCCATTCCCGCGTCGAGGGCGGCGCGGGTTGCAGCAAACCCAGCGCGCACGGCCTCGGGCGCCTCGGTCTCGCCCTCGCGCAGCCAGTACCAGGTGCGCTGCAGGTCGGACGCGTATCCATGGCGGCGCAGTCCCATGTCCACATGGATGAGGTGGCCAGCCGCCAGCGCCGTGTCGCCCGGGTAGCCGTGGCCCATCGGCGCTCGCAGCGGCCCGAAGTCGACGATGGGATTCATGTCGTCCTCCCACGAGAAGCCGAGGTCGCCGTCGCGTACCCATCGATGCACCTGCTCCTGCACCTGCTTCTCGGTGATGCCCGGACGCAGGATGGTTTCGATTCGCTTGAAGAGGTCCTCGGTAGCGGCGATGGCGGAGTGAATCGCCTCGACCTCGTCGGGCAGCTTCCGTCCGCGCACCTCGCCGGCCAGCCTGCCCGCCGCGACGAGCCGCTCCGCGTGCGGGGTGCCTTCGAGCATCGACTGAAGCATTCGATACATGCCGTACGTGATGCCGTCTGAGGTGTCGTCGTCCTCGCTCCACGTGACGCCGATCTTCTCTGGCCGCCACTCATCGAGCAGCTTGACGAGCTCCTCACGCGGCGATGCAACGTAACCCCGCACTTCGGACCAGATGCCTGTGTCCTGCACGTGACCGACGTCGCCGCTGCCGACGATCGCCACAGTGCGGCCGTCGCGGTGCAGCAGGAAGGCGCTCGGCCACGTGATGGTGGAGCCGATCAGGTACTCGAGAGGCTCCTGCCGGTTGCCGGTCTCACGCGCGAATGAAATGATCCAACAGTCGAGCCTGTGCTCCGGCATGAGCGCCGCCGCCTGCTCCAGCTTCGCTTTGCTGATCTTCGTGGTCATGCTCCGACTAAGGCTAATGCCGGCAGGGAACGGAGTAGGCTGCCTGCGTGCCGGTCGCGACCTTGCGGGGGCAACGCATCCACTACGAGGACAGCGGCGGCGCCGGGCTCGCGCTTGTGCTGAGCCACGGATTCCTGCAGGACAGCTCGATGTTCGATGCGCAGGTCCGCCAGCTGCGCCCGCGCCATCGCGTCATAACGTGGGACCAGCGCGGCCACGGCAGCACGGTCTCGACAAGCGAAGCCATCACCTACTGGGACTCGGCCGACGACCTCGCGGCTCTGCTCGACCACCTTCGCGTGAAGCGTGCGGTCGTCGGTGGCATGAGCCAGGGCGGCTTCATCTCGCTTCGTTTCTCGCTGCGCTACCCCGACCGAACCGCGGGGCTGGTGCTCATCGACACGCAGTCGGGGCAGGAGGATCCGGACAAGGTGCAGCAGTACGACGTAATGCACGACGTCTGGACCGGGTCGGGGCCAAGCGATCAGCTGCTGGAGATGGTGGCAGCGATCATCGTCGGCAACAAGCGCCCCGAGTCCGCTGCGTGGATAGCGAAGTGGAGGACGCTCGACCCCGCCAGCCTCACCTACATCTACCGGACGCTCATGGATCGCGACGACATCACCGGCCGCCTGAGCGAGATTCGCGCGCCGGCCGTCGTCATCCACGGCACTGACGACGTCGCGATCGACATGTCGCTGGCGGAGAAGCTGTGCGCGAACCTCAGCGCGTGCAGAGGACTTGTCCGCGTGGAGGGCGCCGGCCATTCGAGCAACATCACCCATCCCGAGGCGGTGAACAAGGCCATCGAGGAGTTCCTGGCCTCAGTCTGAGAAACGGCGGCCGGACCTGGGACCAAGTCAAACGACGACCGGCGCAAGATGTTTCGAAATCCCGTGATCGTCGACAGCTATCGCTTCCTTCCGCGCAGCTTTCGCCCTTATTACGAGGGTCGCGGGCCGTTCCGCGGCGAGGAGGAGACGGTGTGGGCGCCCCTCGAAAAGCGCCTGAACGAGGCGAAGATCGCGCTCCTCACGTCGGCCGGCGTCTTCATGCGCGACGGCCAGCAGCCGTTCGACGTGGAACGCGAGGAGAGCCATCCCGAGTGGGGCGACCCGTCCTGGCGCGCGATCCCGGCCGGCGCCGGCTCGGAGGACGTCGGCCTGACGCACCTGCACATCAACACCGCCGACATCCAGGCCGATCCCGAGATCGCACTACCGAGCCGTCTGCTGGCACAGCTGGCGTCTGAGGGCGTCATCGGCGCTGCCGCCGAGACCCACTTCGCGGTCATGGGCTACCAGGACCGCCATCTCCACGACTGGCGCGAGAAGACAGCGCCCGAGATCGTGGCCGCGCTTCGTGACGAGCACGCCGACGGCCTCATCCTCGCCCCGGCTTGACCCGACTGCTGCGCGAACGTGCCCGTGCTGGCACGGTGGATCGAACGAGCGGGAATCCCGACCGTCGTGGTCACGATGATGCCCGCCGTAGCCGAGGAACGCCGTGCACCTCGGATCGTGGGCGTGGAGTTCCCCTTCGGGCACGCCTTCGGAGGGCCGGGCGACAGGGTCATGCAGCGACGGGTGCTGGAGCTGGGGCTGCGGGTGCTCGCCGGCGCCGCCTCGTTCGGAACACGGGTCGACTTCGACCTCGTGTGGCCGGTTCCTCTGCGCGAGGCCTACCGCGCGTGGCAGCCGGCCGAGCCGAGCCCGATCGTGAGGAAGCTGATCGAGGCACGCCGCGGCTCGAACGCCTGAGACTCAAATTGAAACCCGAACGGAACTGACTCTGATACCGGCCGCGGCGGAGGCTGGCGCCTATGAAGCGCCTTTACGCACGGCACCGGCTCGACATCAAACCATCAGACCTCGCGGCCGGACTGGCCGCGATGACCGCGTCGGACCCGAGTCGGGCGGCCGCTGACCTCGAGCGCCTCTGGTCGCCAGGCGGCCAGGCGCTGGCCACCTACTCCGTTCGCAGCGGCTTCCACCTCCTGCTCAGCGCGCTGCAGCTGCCGCCCGGCAGCGAGGTCATGTTCTCGGCCGTCACCCACCCCGACATGCCGCGACTGGCGATGCACCACGGACTGGTGCCGGTGCCGGTCGACCTCGACCGGGGCACGCTCGCGCCTCGCCCCGATGCACTAACGCGGGCGCTAACCCCCCGCACGCGGATCTTCGTGGTAGCCCACCTGTTCGGCGGTCTTGTGGACCTCGACCTTGCGTGGGAGATGTGCGAGAGCCGCGGCGTGCTCCTGGTCGAGGACTGCGCGCAGGCCTTCCGGGGCCCGCTGGACGCCGGCAACCCGCTCGCGGACGTCTCGATGTTCAGCTTCGGAATGCTCAAGACGGCGACGGCGCTCGGAGGTGCTCTCTTCACGGTCAGGAACGCGTCGCTGCAGCAGCGAATGCGCGACATCCAGGCCGCCTGGCGTCCGCAGCGCCGGTCGTCGCACCTGAAGCGCCTGATGCAGACATCGGCGTTCATCGGGCTGACGCGACCCGCTCCCTACGCGCTGCTCGCGCGCGCGTCCGGCGAGGACTTCGACCGCACCGTCAACTCCGCGGTGCGCGCTTTCCCGGCCGGCGGTACGGACGAACTGGTGCGCAGGCTGCAGCAGCGACCAGGCGCGCCTCTGTTGAGGCTGCTCGAGCACCGGCTGAAACACTTCGACTACGCGCGGCTCGACGCCCGCGCGCTGTCCGGAGAAAGGCTCGCCGCGATGCTGCCGCCCGGCATGCACGTCGGCGGCCGCGCGGTCGACCACACGCACTGGCTGTTTCCGCTGTCTGCGCCAGACCCCGCGCGCCTCATCGATGCCGTCCGCGCCGCGGGATTCGATGCCGCGCGCAAGGCGAGCAGCGTCAGCGCGATCGCCGCGCCGGCCGACAGGTCCGACCTCGAGCCTGTGCTCGCTCGCGAAGCGATGTCGAAGCTCGTATTCCTGCCCGCTTATCCCGAGCTTCCGTCCGGCTCATTGGAGCGAATCGCGGACGCGGTCGCGTCGGAGCTGTACGCACATGCAGCGGCCTGAGACTCTCGAGCGTCTTCGGCATGGTCCAGTCGAGCTGCTGGTGATCGGCGGTGGAATCATCGGTGCGCGCATCGCTTTCGAGGCCGCGCGACGCGGTCTCAGCGTCGCACTGGTGGACGCCGGCGATTTCGGCGGCGCCACCTCGAGCGCGTCCTCGAAGCTGGTGCACGGAGGCTTCCGCTACCTTCCGATGAACGGACGATGCTGCTCGAATCGGTCGCGCCCAACCTGGTGAGGCCGATGCCGTTCCTGCTGCCGGCGTATCGCGGCGCGGCGAAGGGACCGGGCACGATCGCCGCCGGCATCCTCCTTTACAAGTCGCTGGCAGGCCGCAGCGGACGGGCGGCTTTGATCAGCCCGACGACCGCGCGCCGCCTGGTTCCTTCGCTGCGCTCGGACGGCCTGCGGATGTGCGGGGTGTTCGAGGAGGCCGAGACCATCGACGCGCGGCTCGTTCTCGCTACCGTCAAAGGCGCGGCGAGGGCGGGCGCGCTCGTGCTCAACCACGCGCGGGTGACAGGCCTCGACCTGCGCCACAACCGCGGCGGTGCGGTCGCAATCCACGCGGGTGACGACGGCCCGATTGAGGTTCGCGCGCGGCACGTCATCAACGCAGCAGGTCCCTGGGTCGACCACGTGCGCCGGCTCGATGAGCCGGCCGCGGCGCCGCTGGTGCGACTCAGCAAGGGCATCCACCTCCTGCTGCCGCTCGAGGACGAGTGGAAGGCAGGCGTTGCGCTGCCGCTCGGCGACGGCCGCGTGACGCTCGGCATCCCCTGGCAGGGAATGTTGATGCTCGGCACGACCGACACTTTGTTCACCGGCGACCCGTCTCGCGTCGAGGTGACGGAGTCGGACGCGCGCTCGGTGCTCGACGAGGCATCGGGTTTCCTGCCGAGCGAAATGCTGTCGCGCCAGCGCGTGAAGTTCGAGATCGCAGGCCTGCGGGCTCTGCCCACCGGAGACTGCGACGTTGCCGACGCGCGGCGCGAGCACATGGTCGACGTCAGCCGCGACGGCCTCATCTCGGTGGCCGGCGGCAAGCTGACCACGCACCGGCTGATCGCCCTGCACGCGCTGAGCCGCGTGCGCGACGACAGGCTGGCTGTGCTGGTGCCCGACTCGAGCCGGCTGCCGGGCACGGGCTGGAGCCCGCGCATTGCAGGCGCCGGCCTCGACGCCGACGTGGCCGATCACCTGGAGCGCCTGTACGGCGACCAGGCCGGCCGCGTCCTGGACCTCGCCGCCACAACGCCGGACGGGCTGGTGCGGATTCACCCAGACGGCCCGGACGTCTGGGCGCAAGCCGCCTACGCGGTCGAGGCCGAGTGGGCGATCACCGCCGCCGACATCGCGCGACGGCGCACGACGCTGGCGGTGCGCGGGCTGCTGAACGAGCGGATCGCGGCCAGGCTGGCTGCCATCGCATACTCGACAGGCCGTGGTGCGCCTGGAATCGGTGCAGCGAAAGACCGGCGGGCGGATTCATCTGACTCCGCGCGTGCCGCGCAAAGGCTCGGTGACGACGCTGTGCGGGCAGGTTCTCGGTGACGGCTCCTTCGAGGCGTCGGAGATGCCTGCCGACTGCGCCAACTGCATAAGAAGGTCGCGCGACCAGAGCCGCATCTCGTCGGCCTTCTTCGAACAGGAGGAAGGCTCGGAGCTACTGCGCCTTTCGCTCGAGCAAGCCCGAGCGCGCAAGCCGCCTTCAAAACCGGGAGAGAAGGCGCCCGCGGATCAGGCGCCTCGCAAGCCATTGCTTCGCATCGTGCCTTCACCGCCCGCGATGCCGGAGCGCATGGGCGAGCTGGTCACCGACGGGTTCAGGTCTTCGGGGCAGGGCGTCTGGACGAGTCCGGGCGGTGTGATCGTGCGCATGGCAGGCAAGAACCGCGAACAGTTCGACGAGCTGGTCTTTGACGGTTCCGTGATCGTGCGACGGGACGGCGCGGGCGTACGTGTACGCGCAGGCGACGTCGAGGTGCGGCAGTCGCACGATGGGTTCGAGGTGCGCCTGAAGCGCTAGCAGGCCGCAACCAATTCGACCCGTTTGGCGCCAAACCCGGGTCTGAATCTGAAAGCAGGGGCCTGTTTGGCGCCAAACGTGGCAACAAGGTGAGTGGGAGCTGCTAGGGCGTCCGGCTCGGGCTGCTCGAAGGCTTCGGCGAGGTCGTGGCCTTCGGATTGTTTGACGGCGACGCCGGCGCGCTGGTTCGCGCCTGCGACGCGATGGTCACAGGCGCAGCGTGCACAGGAGCGCCGAACCAGGGGACGCGGTAGCCCGCGGCGTGGATGACCGTGACCGCGATCAGGGCCAGCACTGCCATCAGCACCACCAGGCCGGCCAGCTCCCACTCGAACCGGCGAGCCAGCGTGAGCCACAGCGGCGCCTCGGGAGCGCCCGGCGCGACCCATCCACAGATGGGGCACCGGCCCTCGGTGTAGCGCGGGTCGAAGCTCCAGCCGTCGAGCTCGCAGAAGGCGCGCGCCGGCCGTCGCTTGCGCAGCCGCGCGGCGTTCCACGCGATCGTGCTCACGGCGCTAGCACCTCGTCGGCCACGTCCTCGCGCGGCGCGCTGCGGGCCCAGACCCACGCCGCGGCGGAGCCGAGGATGAGCGCCTCGAGCGTCAGGAAGAGCAGCACCAGCGGCCACCAGCGGTTGGAGAAGATCGCGTGCGCGACGTTCGCCGCCGAGTTCGGGCTGCCCAGGCCGTTGTCGCCGCCATTCGGTCCGTTGAAGCCGAAGTCGCCGCCGGTGAACCCGAAGCCGCCACCTGGGAACCCGCCGCCGCTGCCTGTGCTCGCGTCCGTGTAGCCCTCGCCGAGCACGTACTCCGTCGACTGCTGCGGCACGCCCGGACCCGGCGTCGGGTGCGTCACCAGGACGTGCATGCCGCTCGCAGCCATGATCGCGTGCGTGCCGTTGATGGTCTTGACCGGGTGGACCGCGTAGATCTTCACGTACGTCAGATCCGCCGCCGGCACGCAGCTGCTGTCGGCCCCCGGCAGCGTGGGCGGGCTCGGCAGAACGCTGCTCGGCGGGCTCGGCAACGGGCCGCCAGGAGACGTCGGCAGCACGCCGCCGCCTGGCGTGGACGGGCAGCCCACGGATTGCTGCTGCACCGTGATGCCCTGGTCGGTGATGCTCACCGGCTGGCCGTTGACCGTGACCGAGCCGACGGTTACGTGTGCGTCGGCCGACGCCGAGCCGTTGGTGACCGTGACGATGGTGTCCACGACCACCTTCGAGATGGCGACGGTGCCGATGACGAAGTTCTGGACCTCCGAGTGAGTGATCACAGTGAGCAGGCCGGTCGATGACACATAGGTCCGGCTCCAGGAGGAGGCGCCGCTGAACGGTTGCGTGCCGCCGCCCGCGTAGAGGCCAGAGGCGTTGGCACCAAGCTCGGACGCGTCACTGTCGGCGCGAGCGCTCGGGCAGGCGGATTGGCCGCCGCACGAATCGACATGCGCGTTGCCGGGTCCGCCCGGATAGGTCGAGTCTGCGTACGGCACCTGGTTGTTCGGGTTCGGGCACACGCTCGGCGGGGGCGGCGGATTGCCCGCGCTGCAGCTCTGGTGGTACTGAGAGCCCGCGGTGGCCGCTATTGGACCACTGTCCGAGAAAGTCGCCCGCGCGGCCGACGACGGCGACGCGTCCTGCTCGACCTGCGCCAGCGGGTAGTGATTGTTGACCGCGCCGTTCTCGAAGTTCGGGAACGCACTGGTGCCGTCGATGGTGTGTACTCCCGTGCCGTACCCGTAGCTGACGAAGCTGCCGATGCTGGCGGGCACCTGGGCCAGCGCCGTGACCGGCGCGGCGAAAAAGCATCCAAGCGCGATGACGGCCGCCAGGCGGCGCGGCATGAGCAACAGCAGCTTCACTGCGTGTGGTTGACCTCCTCCAGGAGCTCGAGCGCAAGCGCTCCGGCGGACCGGCCCTCGCGTTCCGCGCGCTCCTCCAGGGCCCTCTTCACCTCTGCGGGCACCCTCATCGAGAGGATCTCCATGAGCTGCGGGTCGATGACGCGGTGATGGCCGTTCCCGTTGGCGGCCACTTCGATGGCCTCCGTCGAATCCGGCGCGGAACCGAGGTACGAGCCGGAGATGAGACCGCGATTGCGGCGCAGCTCCTCGGCCGGCGCCTCGTGGGCGATGGAGCCGTGCTCGAAGATGTACGCACGGTCGGCGACCGCGAGCGCGGACTCGACGAACTGCTCGACCAGCAGCACCGCGGTACCCTGCTGGCGGAACACGTCGATCATCTGGAACAGCTGGCGCACGATGGTCGGCGCCAGGCCCTGCGACATCTCGTCGATCATCAGAAGCCGCGGCTGGGTGAGGATCGCGCGAGCCATCGCCACCATCTGCTGCTCCCCGCCGGAAAGCGTGCCCACCGCCTGGTGGCATCGCTGCTTCAGGCGCGGGAAGACGTCATATGCCGCCTCCAGCCGCTCGAGCGTGCCGGCGGCGTCGACGGCGAGCCGCAGCGTGTCCTCGACACTCATGCGCGGGAAGAGACCGCGGCCTTCGGGAATATGCGCCAGGCCCAAGCGGGAGATGTGCTCTGGTCGCGCGCCGGTGATGTCGTGGCCCCCAAACGTGACGCGACCCGCCCGCGGTCTGATGACGCCCGAGATCGCGCGCAGCGTGGTCGTCTTGCCAGCGCCGTTGGCGCCGATGCAAGCGACCACCTCGCCGGCCTGCACCTTGAGATTGATGTCACGGATGACCTCGAGGTGGCCGTAGCCGGCGGCCACCCCGGTGACCTCGAGGAGCGTGCCAGTCGCACGCACCACCTCGACGGCGTCCGTGCGCGGAAGCTGTAGAGCGGCGGGGATCGTCGTGGTGATCACCGGCTCTGGGACTGCGGGCGAGGCTTCGACCAACTCTGGCGTTGGCTCGCCCAGGTAGGCGGCGATCACCTTCTGGTCGTTGCGCACGACAGGCGGCTCGCCGCGCGACAGCACCTTGCCGAAGTCCAGGACATAGATGTAGTCGCACACGCGCATCACAAGGCTCATGTCGTGGTCGACGAGCAGCATCGAAACCCGGAATCGCTCGCGGACCATGTGCAGCAGCTTCGCGAGCTGCTCCGTCTCGCCGGCATCGAGGCCTGCAGCCGGCTCGTCGAGCAACACGAGCTTCGGCCGCATCGCAAGCGCGCGACCAAGCTCCACGCGCCGCTGGATGCCGGCGGGCAGGTCGGCAGCGAGCCGGTCCCGGTAGCGGCCGAGTCCGAGCGCGTGCAGGATCGCACGCGCGCGTTCCGACGCGGCGCGTTCCGCGTAGTGCGAGAACGGCAGCCCGAGTGCGTCGCTCAGCGTGTTGCGGCGAGCGATGGCGTCGATGGGGAGCTCGAGGTTTTCGAGAACCGTCATCGAGCCCCAGAGCTGCAGGTTCTGGAAAGTGCGCGCGATGCCGCGGCGCGCGCGCTCGTGCGGCGGCGCGAATCGCAGCGAACGTCCTTCGAAATGGATCGTGCCGTCGTTGGGCGCAATCACGCCCGAGATGCAGTTAAACAGCGTGGTCTTGCCGGCGCCGTTCGGCCCGATCAGGCCGAGGATCTCGCCTCGGTTGAGGTCGAGCGACACGCCGTGCAGCGCGACCACGCCACCGAAGCGCACTCCGAGATTCCGGATGCGGAGCATCGTCATGCCGGCCGCACCTCCTCGCGTGGCTTCATGCGCACGACATCCCAGGCTCGCAAGGCCTTGGCTCGGATGTCCCCCCACACGCCGTCGGGAAGCAGGATCAGCTGGAGCACGAGCAGCACGCCGACCGCGAGCTGGAACCAGTCGTACGAGATGTCGTAGTTGAAGCGGTTCATGAAGGTGCCGTGCCCGTAACGCGTGAGCACGTCGGGGACGACCGCCATGAACACGCCGCCGAGCGCGGCTGCCGGCACGTAGCGCACCCCCATCAGCACGCCGATCGCCGCGAGCTGCAGCGAGGTGAACACCCAGAACGGCTGCGGGCTTACCGAGCCGGCGATGAGCGGGTAGAACGACCCGCCCAGGCCGGCGATGCTGGCCGAGAGAGCAAAGGCCAGCAGTTTGTATCGGGTGAGGTTGACGCCCATCGTCGATGCGGCGAGCTCCGAATCGCGGATGGCGCGGAAGCGACGGCCCGCGCCTGACTGGTGCAGGTTGACCATCAGCACGGCGACCACGCAGAACAGCGCGAGCATCACGTCGTACGCGGTGAGCAGGTGCTTCGACGAATCGACAGGGATGCCGAACAGGCTGGCCTGTGTCACCTGCCATCCGCCGGTGCCGCCAGTGAACCAGTCGAAGATGTGGTCCTGGAACACGTACTTGTCGAAGACCAGCGCGATGCCGAGCGTGACGATTGCGAGCGTGATCCCGTGCAGCCTGAGCGCGGGCAGTCCGACGATGACGCCGAGCACTGTCGCCGCGAGGACGCCGATGATGATCCCCAGCAGGTAACCGCCATGCATGCCGGCCACTGTCATGCCGGCTCCGTACGCGGCCACTCCTGCGAACGTGGCCTGGCACAGCGAGACCTGGCCTGCGTATCCCGTGAGGAGGACCAGGCTCAGGATGCCGAAGCCCCAGATGATGGCGAGCGCGGCGTCGAACTGAAACGCGGGGTCGAGGCCTACCGGCAGCCGCGCCAGGATCGCGAACGCGACGATCGCGATCGCGAAGCGGACGATGTGGCCCGGCATCATTTCGCCACCGCCGGCAATCCGCGCGGCGAGCGGATGATCAGGACCGCGAGTATCACCAGCAGCGCGATCAGTCGCGGCAGTCCGAGCGACTGGATCCACATCGTGGGATAGGTCTCGAGCAGCCCGAGCAGGAAGCCTCCGAGCACCGTCATAGGCAGCGACACCAGGCCGCCGATGAGGGCCGCCGCCAGCGAGTCGACGATGAGCAGCGTCAGGCTCGTGGTGTCGAAGTTGATGAACGGGGTGATGAGGATGCCGGCGACCGCGGCGATGAGGCTTCCGAGCATCCAGCTGACCGCCCCGACCATGTCCACTCGCACGCCCCACAGCGACGCGGCGGTCGGGTCATCCGACACCGCACGCATCGCGCGACCGAATGCGGTGCCGCGCAAGAAGGCCGCGAGGCCGAATGCGAGCCCGAGCGCGACGATGACGATGACGATGTAGTTCGCGCCGATGGGAACGTCGGCGATCTTGAACGTCGACGTCTGAGGCGCGAGATAGATCGGCAGGTGGTACTGGTTGTTTTTCCAGATCAAAGACGCGGACGACTGCAGCGCGAGCAGGACGCCGATGGTGATCACCGCCTTGGTGATCTGCGGCCGGTTGCGCACCCACCTGAAGACCGCGAGCTCGAGCACGAGTCCGAGCACAACGGCAAACAGCAGCCCCGCGCCGATCGCTTCGGCCGTCACCATCCACGGTGCCATGCCCGTGTGCGGCGTGCCGTAGAAAACCTGCCACGCGACGAACGTCGAGAACATGCCCATCGCGCCGTGCGCGAAGTTCAGGACGCCCGTGACGCGGTAGATGAGGACGAT
>WNGG01007904.1_pt1 | contig 11752 bp, 7 predicted proteins | sample 5400661 | NCBI WGS metagenome assembly WNGG01 (sample SAMN13153372, study PRJNA577476) | soil metagenome | isolation source: 100 cm soil or saprolite under Garry oak tree replicate 1 | place: USA:California | collected 2016-06-15 | reverse complement strand
CGTGGTACTTCTCTGCTTGGGGAATGTAGTTCAAATCCAGCGTGTTCTTAGCATGAACTGGACATCCGAGATCACATACTCCGATATGCGTGCATGTACCCTGCTGCACGCCCTGTTCGTTGACATAGGGCACGCTATTCCTGTTGTTGAATGGATCAGGCCGGGCATAGGTATAGTTGGGGTCAAAGCTGATGGCGACCGGCATTTTGGTAAAGCGATCACCGTAGCCGGCCTTTTGCGCCGCTTCCTGAACCAATTTGAAACGGGGCGTCAGCTGGCCATCGGGAATGGTTTGCACATTCAGCATTTGCCCGACGCGGTCGTAGTATCGCGTCAATTCTTCGTGGGTGATTTCAGGCGGCCAACCCTTGTCGAATGCGGCGCGATGAGGCAAGGAGAGAACATTGGAGGAGCAGAGGGATCCGCCCCCGACGCCCGCGCCGCATACGACGCTTTTAGAACCCCAAAAGCGCCAGTCCAGCCAGCCTTGTTCGCGTTGCGGCCGATCATTGTCGTAGATCCAGTTTCCTCCGCTCTGACTTGGGTAGTCTTTAATTTCCCATCGCCGCCCGCGCTCTAGTACCAGCACGCGCATTCCCTGTTCCGCCAGACGGCAGGCGGCAACAGCGCCGCCAAAACCGCTACCGATTACCAGAACATCAAAATTAGGCGCCATACATCTACCCCTTCTTGCGATCTGCATAGCAGAAATACCAGGCAAGGTCGATCAATTTCCGCGGCTGACCTGGTTAAGCCGCTCCGGCGCGCTTTCTTCACCAAGGTCCGCCATCGGCCCGAGGTGCTTTGAAGCAGCTTCGATAAAAGAACCAACCGCAAAGAAAATTGACGGGTCTGGAAGCCATACTCCAGCCACCGTTGACCTGCTGAGAGTTTAGGGAGCGCTGGCAGGGAAGTTTAGCAGCCTTGGCGCAAGAATCAAGCGCAGATTGTGATAAGAACGGTTACAAAAGCGTCCCGGGCCCGGATCACGGTATCGATATCGCCGAAGGGAGGCAGAACGCGATGTCTGAGGAACCATCCCATTCCGCGATTCTTCAGCGAAGTAGATCATTGAAGCCCGAGTCCTCGCTGAACGCAAGGCACGTTTCGCTGCCGCCTTTGGCCAGAGTCTATCGTCACGACCCCTAATAGTCGGGTGGCAATGCTGGTTGAAGCCAAAACGCCGAGTGGGTCTCGGGCAGGCACTCTTTCACCGTGAAGTCAATTGTGACCAATTTGTGACGGGCCCTCACGCGGCCTCACCGAACCTCTCCTAACAGCGGTTCACAGTATTCTGAACTTCAGCAAACATGCGTTCTTGTGATGTTGGGGAAATTGGGAGGGGGAATTAAAATCCGCTGTTCTGGAATTCAGTATCGGGCGGGTCATGCGGCGATTTAGCCTGATCTGGATCGGAGTCTTCAGTCGTTCCAAAACCCCTCTCTCAAGCAGGCTGCCAAGTCGTTGATTTTCATGCGTCCAGCCTGACTTCCACTACCGTTCAACAACCACAAGTTTTTGGAAAATCCCAAGAAGGTTTACAAATCCGCTCTTCGGCCTGGCTGAAGTTGGTACCAATCGGATTGGAACAAATCGTTCCACCACCTTTTCCCTGAAGCTGACGTAATCGCCATCGATATGCCTCGCGCGACAGAACCCAGTTCAGATTGCGTTGACGCTTGACCCGCGAACTTGTATATAATGACGCGTCCGATGGGACCAACCTTTGAAAGATCAAGCAGCCCAATTGGATCCCTTCTCTGAGGAGGCGATCTACCGTTTTTATCTCGCAATTCTTCGCGTTCTACAACGAGAGTTGCACTTGCAACGTATCCACGCTGAAGAGCTCTCGCGCGAATTCTCTCAAACCCTGCGAGCCAAGAAAGAGGGTGCTTGGCCTTTAATAGCCTCCCGTCTGGAAACAACTGGAATTCGCTGCCGCTGGAATCAGTTGCTTGCACACGACCGGCCCTCGATTCTCGCATCGTGGATCTCTCCGTATTGCTGCGGCACTGTCCTGGATCTCCTGTGTGGAGACGGCAATCTCGGTGAACAACTTGCACTCATGGGCCCCAAGGTTGTCTTGACCGAGCGGATGTGGTCATACAACATAACGCGGACTCACGCCATTCCGTTTATTGAGTTCACCGATCTCATGCTTCACACACCTGAGGCCTTTGACACGGTATTGATCTGCACGGTCCTCCACCACGAAATTGAACCAGCAGAGTTGTTGAGTCTCGCTTCAAGACTCGGCAAAGCCCGGTTAATCATCATCGAGAATAGTCTAGATAAGTTTGGATCAGAAGAAACGCAACTACTCATGGATTTATTTTTCGCACGTTGTCTAAATTCGTTTTCCACGCCAGCGATTGGTCAGCACAGAACAATTTCGGAATGGATCTCGATGGCTAACAGCTATGGCGTTGTACGTGTAGAGGGAAAGCGGTATTCTTTGCCTGGAATACCACTATCGCACGACATGATCGTCGTTGATCTTGTTAATCGGCCGGAGAGCCATTGAGTTACGCTCCCCGCCCCTGGTCACCTGACCGAATCGAGGATACCTCAATGTTAGCGGGGGACTACTTTACGATGGGAACGCGGGAATCAAACACAAAAATATTTCCCTCCGATCCGGTCGCCGCAACATACCTTTTTCACCTCGTTGAATCCCTCCGCGATGAAATCAGTAAAGCACCAGAAAACCTGAAGTTTTCCCAGGCGTATTGCACAGCCGTGAGTGATCTGCAGCGCGCGCTCCAAACCGAGATGAAGCGAGAAGGCTCGTTCACGCGTTGGTGTTCGCTCTGGAACCGATATCATCAGCTATCCCGCACGATGGGGTCCTATCTCACTGAGTCGGGCAGCGTAGCCACTTCTTATGCGTCCATGGACGAGTTCTGGGCGGATATGACAGCCCAGGAGCACGGTGAGACTCGTACGACGATTTGGGACACATACGAACACGGCCGTCGAAGGCAACTGGAACGCATATTTGCCGAAAACTACGGCTCCGAGGCTGCACTGCTGCTGAACAATGGAATGTCAGCCCTCCTCGTTGCTTTGTGGAGTAGCGGATTGAGGTATCGTGCTAGTGTTTTGACAGGTCAACAGTCTTATTTTGAGACATCACAGCTTTTGGTACAGACACTGGCACCCTTTCGCCTCAAAGTGCTGCGGGTGTCTTTGGCAGGAGTTCCTCACGTTGTCCGTGCGCTTCGGGACTACAAACCGGACATAGCCTTGCTCGAAACGGCAGTCAATCTTCCTACTGGGCATGTGCTTGAAGGTTATGAATCATGGCATCAGGCCTCATCCAAAACGGTATTTATCATTGACAACTCCGTACAGAGCTTGTTGACACGCTGGTTTGCGAAGGCACCGGACCTTAGCCATCGTCTCCTTGTCGTTGAAAGCTGCGTCAAGTATCTAACGCAAGATTGTATGGCTGGGGTCATTTACGGGAGTGCGGGCTTGATCGAAAGGTGTCGCCAAGTGGCGCGAGGGATCGGCCTTTTGCTTCAGGCAGCAGCCTTCAACTATCTCAGAGAAGGAGAGATTCGGAACTCCCATGAACGCCTGCTTTTGCATTCCCGCAATGTTTCAGTTTTTCTCAATGAACTCCACTCCAGTAGCGTGCGCGACGCGGTGTATATAGGTGGCATTGGACATCTTGAGCGAGCCCGTCACGACTCAGATCTACTGGCGAATGGAGTGGGAGCACCCGTTTTCGTTAGCATAACAACATCGCGACGGAAGGCCGCTGCGATTCACCGGGCTCTTCTCGCCGAGTGGCAAAGATTGGCGGCAAATAATGGTCTGGTCATTCCGGTGAGGGCGGGTTTTGGCTGGCCGGAAACCACCGCCCGTGTTTATGAGTCAGCAGTACTCAATCAGGCGGATTCCCCGGTCTATCTCCGAATTTCGATTGGGATTGAATCCCCGACGGTGATTCGGGAGTATGCTCGATTGCTTTCCCTGTCGTTGCACTCAGTATTGCGAGGCAGTCTCTAGTGACTGCAGACGTTCTAATAGCTGGTCTGTCAGGCGGCGCAAACATCGCGTTGCTGGCGGTTGCCTTTTATCTGACGTACTTATTGGCCAGAACATTCCACATTGCGCTAGCAGGCGTTTATGCACTCGTTCCTTTCGTCGCGTGGGAACTTGTTCAGCGTGGCCTGAGTTTGCTGGTAGCAGCGTGCATTGCAACGGCAATTGGTGGCTTGGTGTCGGTCCTCTGTGAATTCGCAAATCACGGGCCTCTCCGAAGGCGCCACGCCACCGCTGAAGCTCACCTTCTGTCATCACTTGGGATTTATATTGCAATCAGCCAGGTACTATTACTCGTCTGGGGGCCAGAGGCAAGGGTTCTAAGAGTTGGGCTTGAGCCAACCTATGCGATGGCTGGACTGGTTTTGCGGCGGACGGAGATTCTGACCATCGCCACGGCCGGATTATCCATAATCGTCTTGTGGGGGTTTTTCAGGGCAACGCGACTGGGGGTCGTTACACAAGCTCTTCAGGATAACCCAGAAGAGCTTGAGCTCCTCGGCTTTAATACTTCAGCTGTTCGGCTTTTGCTCTTTGCCATCGGTGGAATATATGGCGCCTTAGCAGCTCTTTTGGCGTCTTTGGAAGGAGGGTTTGAAGCACACTACGGGTTCCCTAGTTTTCTGCTTGCAGTCGTCGCTACCTTGAGCGTACGTGGCGGAGGCATTCTCGGGACAGCGCTCGCCGGCATCGCACTCGGAGGGCTTAGGGCCCTCTGCTCTTGGACGTTGGGTGCGCGGTGGCAGGACACGTTATCGTATGGGCTTTTCGCGGTTGCACTTTTGCTGCAAAACCGGCCATTCAACCGGACCACGGGACGCTCCGGGTTGAGACCATGAACTATTTCTTGCACTTGGGCGTGTTCGTCGCAATATATGTAATGTTGGCGGTTGGGTTAAACGTCTTAGTCGGCTACTGCGGGCGCTTATCTCTGACTCATATCATTTTTTTTGCCGTGGGAGCATACTCATACGCCTACGGGCAACTTATCTTACATTGGGGTGTCGCCATGTCTGTCATCTTGGGGCTAACAGCGACATTCATTTTGAGCGGATTGTTTGTTCTGACTTCACATCGGCGTTATGGCGACGAATATGTTCTGATCTCATTGGCCCTGCATAGCGTTGGTTACAGCATTATCGCTAACTGGTATGACTCGACAAGGGAATTCGGAACCTTCCACAGTTTTACTAATGGCCCTTTTGGGGTTTCAGGATTGCCGGCATCTTGGCTAGGGCAGGCGCTGCCGCACATGTTCTTGGGCGCAGTGGCAATTTGTGTACTGATGGTTGCTGTGACGGGCGGAGTATTGGTAGCTCCGTGGGGCCGGGCACTGAAAGCTGTGCGAGACGATGAAGGTGCTGCACAAAACCTCGGCAAGGGTGCGTTGCGTCTCCATCTTGAGGCTGCGTGGCTGGCTTCAAGTTTGGCTTCAATAGCCGGCGCACTGTACACCGCCTACGTGAGGTACATTGATCAAGGCGTATGTGACTTGGGCCAAGCGGTCTTAATACTGTCGATGGTGATAGTGGGAGGCGTCGGCAACCTCCGGGGCCCGATAGTCGGGGCTGTCGCGCTTGTTTGTCTGCCAGAGATTCTTAAATTCTTCCAACTGCCCAGTGCCAGCATTGATAGCATCCGTCTGCTGATATACGGTCTGGCGCTAACGGTCCTGATGCACTTCAGGCCACATGGTATAGTCGGCGCGCGGCGACTGGGAGACCTTCTGCACAAATAGCGGGCATCTGCTGTTGACTGACAGCCGATCCCCACTCTGAGAGCATCTGCGGCACTGCTTATTCTTCAGACACGCGATTACTTTGGGGACGTAACTTTGATTGTGTAAAAGGGAAGAGGGTGTAAGTTGGTTTTGGCCTCAGAAGCTAAAACCAATCCTAAGAAAAGGAGACTTACACCCGTATGGCGAAAATAACGCCGATGACCGAGCATTTCCAACATTTTGTGGCCGCATCTGAAAGAGAATTTTTGGGGTGACGGGCAGGCTCAGAGAGCGAGGACCCGGTTGTTTGAGTTGTTGAGTGAGCGGCAAAGGGATCTGTATATGCTCAGCCCGCGCCACGGGCGGGAGGAGAAACGCAAGGATTATCGCAGCGGGTCGGATACTGATCCGGGAGGCCTTTCTGCGGGGGATCAGCACGCGACAGGTGAGACAGGTGGTGGTGGTCTTGCTGACGCGAGAAACCGTCAGTCCGCAGACGGTGTCGCGCATTGCGCAGGCGCTGCGCGAGGCGGTGTGGCAGTTCCATCAGGCGGACTTAGACGAATGATTGGGCCTACCTGTTTCTGGACGGGGTGAGTCTGTGGGTGCCGCCGGTCCACTGCCTTTTCCATACTCGCATTCTCTGCAACTCCTTTCTGGCTCAAGGCACCATCCTTATAGTGGTGACATTTTTTGGTTGCAGTTAAGAGGTTACATTATTTTGGAGCATCAAGTATATTTTTGGACTTGGCTGGGTCCGAGCGATATGCTAAGCTTTCTCGCCCCTTTAGACAATGTGTGCCTGTTCACGTCTCACCGCTTGCTTTGACCGAACAGACGGACAACAACGAGCTTTGTGAGACGGCGCGCAAAAGTCTTCAAAGAAAATCTGTCTGATGCGAGGAGTTGCGTCAACACCGCCAAGGGAGTCACCAACAAAGTATGCGCGACGATTGGAGTTTGGGGTGACCGACGTTGACTTCCAACTGAAGGACTGTAACGTGTGCCTGCTATGAAGTCCGCTGCGTTCTTGAAGACGGTCGACATTGTGAAAAAGTACGGATCGCGCACCATCCTGGGAGGAATTTCCATGTGTGTATCGGAGGGTGATGTGATCGTTTTGCTTGGGGCTAACGGAACGGGGAAAACAACGTTTCTTGATATTCTGAGCGGACACATTACATCTGACTCAGGCACTGTAAACTTCCGGAACGGCACACAATGGGCAGCGAAGTCCGCTATCAGGGGGCCTCTTGGTCTCATTGCCCAATGGGAATTGCCGCTGGCAATCGCGAGGTTCGGTGTAAGGAGAATATGGCAGGATAGTCATCTCTTTCCAACTCTGAGGCTCTGGGAAAACGTGGCCGTTGCCTATCCGCACCAGACAGGGGAGTCAATTTGGCGGCTCGCTTTGCATCCCTTGCGTGCATACCGGAATGAAAGAACAGCACGCGAGAATTCGTATCGGGTGTTGCATGAAATGGAACTTGACGGCCGCTGCAATGACTTTGGGGATGAGTTGTCGCTTGGCCAAGAGAAGCGTTTAGCTGTGCGGCGCACGATGGAGGGAGGGGGCCGAATCTTGCTCTTGGATGAACCAATGGCCGGCTTAGACTCCACAGGGCGCGAGTTGATTCTCGATATAATCAGAAAATTTCTTGCCAGTAAACGTACGGCGGTCGTTGTCACTGAACATCCCTCCTCAGTCGATTCCCTCCTAAGCATAGCCACGAAAGTCCTGCAACTTGAACAGGGGAGCTTGCGGCAGTTGGACGATGTGCAGCAAATCGAGGCTAACAATAAAGAGATACTAGCGCGCTATATCAACCCGCAGGTCTTGGCGAGCTTTGAGCATGAGGACGTGCCATTGCCAGGAGGCGCCACGCTTGTAAAGTTGAGGCTTCCGGGGGTTACCGACCGACGAGTCGCACTGTCTGTGCACAACCTGACTGTCTTTCGAGGCAGTAAGTGCGTTCTGGGCACGGTGTGCTCCAACGGAGCGCTCAGGGGCCTGTCGTTTGAGATCGCTTTTGGAGAGGTCGCTATTCTAGTGGGGCCCAACGGTTGGGGTAAAACAACATTGCTTGAGGCGTTATCCGGCCTGCTTCCCATACGAACGGGTTCTGTAACTTTGGCTGATTTCAGTCTGGGTAAACAGGCACCTTGGATGCGGAAACGTAAAGGCTTGCGGCTTCTGCGCGCCCGTAACTTTCTTTTTGAGAGTTTGACAGCCGAGGAGACACTTAAGCTGCTTGGACAAGCCAGAGATCCCCGGTGCAATCTGCTGCCGAAGACGACATTCCGGCATTTCAGCGGCGGGGAGCGACGTCGATTGGGGCTTATGACTATAGTAAGAAAACAGGATACGGTTACGCTTGTTGATGAGCCATTCTCTGGCCTTGACAACAGCGGTGTCACCGAGGCGTGGGATATCCTAGGGCCACGTTCTGATTCAGCAACTCTCCTGACCTTAGCTTACGGGTCGAAAGGTGGCACAGGTTGAAGGCAAAACAAAGTAAAGCCTTATTTGTAATAGCCCTTAGTTGCGGCCTCGCCTACGGATGTCTTGGCTGCACGCGAACAAACAATGACACGATAAAATTCGGAAGTATTCTCGACATGACGGGTGTCGGAGCGTCGTATGGCAAAAGGATGAAGCAATCGTTTGAGCTGGCGCTTGCTGATGCCCAGACCATCGGAGCCGGCCACAAAAACCAGATGAGCCTTATAGTGGAAGATTTCCAATGGGATACAGCGAAGGCTCTGACGGCATACCGAAAACTCACGAGTATCGACGGAGTAAAGATTATTGTCGGTATTACTGGCAGCAAGAATGCAAAACCTGTTGCCGAAGCGTCCAAATCCGACGATGTGGTGATTATCGACGCGCTCACCTCGTCGCCGACCCTTACCCGACAGGGCGGGCCTAACTATTTTCGTATCATGGCATCGGATGCTTTTGCCGGCCGATTTAACGCCCAGTGGGCTTCTGCTTCCGGCATGAAGCGTTGCGGCATCCTTTATGTTGAGGATGAGTGGGGTGCCAGTTATCGGGACCAGCTCAAGAAGTATTTAGCTGACCTGCATGCTGAACCAGTGGTCGAGCAAAGCAGCCCAGCCGGATCGCGCGATTATCGGGCACAAATTGCGCGTCTCAATCAAGCACAGATAGATGTACTCTTCCTGATACTTTATCCTCCTGACGGAGGGATCTTTATGCAGCAAGCGCGCCAGGGTGGGCTTTCCCCTACGGTATATGGTAGTGACAACTTAAGCGCTCCGGAGTTTACGGCGCCAGGCGCTAAAGTTATTGAGGGTGTTCGATTGGCTTTGCCGGCAGCAGTAAGCGGCTCCGCTTATGATGGGTTTCGAAAAAGATATATGGATAGATATCACGAAGAGGCGGACACTATTGCCGCAAAATCATATGACGCTATGTCAGTGGCCATTGATGTAGTGAATAAAGCCGGCAACAACCCATCGGCTATCAGAACCCTACTTAAGTCTGGCAACTATTCTTTTCCGGGTCTGACGGGACGTATTGAATTTGACACCAATGGTGACCTGGTCAGCCAGAACTATAGCAAAATGATTTATCAAGAAGGAAAACTTGTCCCTTTTGAACAGAAGCCATGAGACAATTTTTGGTTTGTGAATTTGTTTTTGGAATGCCTGATTGAACTACATGCTCCCAATGCAGACAGATGAGAACGAAGATGATCGCGCTACGGAAGAATAAATCTGACTTGATCGCAGCCCAACGTGTTGCACGCAAAAAATGTCCTGATATTTTCACCGAGGTCCGAACCAAACCCATATCTCAGAACGACATCGTATGCGCTCAGCAGACATTCAATGAGGAGGCGCTCTATCAGGCTATAGAGGCCTATGCGGCGGAATGGCATCGCAAATCACGACGTCCCGCTAAAGTCTTGGAAATGTGTTCTTCGACAGGGCTTTGCGCGCTTCGCGTCAGCACAACGATTCCGGTAGAAAAACTTACATTAGTCGATATTGAGCCAGCGGCTCTAGCCGCTGCCGAGACCATCCAGTCAAAAGCAAAAACGGTCATAGCAGACGCAGTGATATTTAGAGACGACACTATATATGATCTCATTCTCCTGAATTCAGCCTATCATCACATTCCACAACGCAGGAAAGCGCCTTTCATGAAGAACGTTCGCCGTCATCTGGCAATCGGCGGTCTAGTTCTTGTTGGAGACCACTTTCTCCCTCCGTATGGAAACAAACCGGAATTTCAGGAAGCCGTGGTGAATTTTTATACTGCCTTGATTGCCGACTTGCTGAAACAAGGAAGTGAGCCTCGTGCAATCGAGATCATCCGGCAGGCTGCCTTTGACTGTTGGAGGGGTATTACCGAATACAAAGTCAGTTGGCCCGTATTTGCCGGGCATTTCGCCACAGCCGGGTTGCAGGAAGTTTTCCATCGTGTGGTATGGGCTCCTCCTATGAGGCACAACCTACCGTGCCCTGTGGGGAGTGTCGCGGTGTCATTGAAAGGCGTGAATTAGGAGCGTGCAATGAGTCAAACGAGTGCGCCGATTGGCTCTGACGCTGCGGCGGTGAGCACACAATTACAGAAAAATCCGCTGTGGGAAACCATTTCGGTGCTCTTCGATGCAACTCAATTTTCGCTTCTGTTCTCATTCGAAGAAGCTCTTCGATCCCTTGTGGGCGCAGTATACAAATTACGTCCCGATAGCACCATGAACGCCGCCATTATTTTGCTGGGGGCACCGGGGGGTATTGGTGTCAGCTCAATTCAGTATGTTTACCGCTGGTACACAATGGAGCCGACCGCAGTTCATTCTGTAAAACAGCACATCCGCCTCCCCATGTTGTTTGGTGATACGGATCCTTCCACTGACGCTGATAAAGCAATCAAGGCTGGACAGCCGTTTGCTTTCGATCAGCCCGTTACACTCGCATCAGCGTTCTTATACCATGAACTGCAGCGCAATGGACGCACCAGGACGTTACTGGAAAACCCAGAAACTTGCCGCCGGCTTGAATCAACAACACCTGCTAAATTCTGGAAAACCCTGGACGAAGACAAATTCACTGCTGAAGAGGAACAACACACCACGGTATATACGCTGAGGAATCCAGGCGAACGGTATAACGGCCTCCACCGCGAGACCATCCAAGCCTACAACCATCCGGCCGGTACCAGTGCTACCTTCGTCAAGCCACTCATTGTGGGAAAGACTCTGTTCGGACTCTATTGCGTCGACATATCTGAAAAGAGGGGTCCGGATGTGACAAGCCCCATTGCGCTGACTGGTGAGGAAGCTGCGATAGAGGAAGCTGCGATATTGGATACGGACCTGGCTTCAACTGTCAAGAACAAGGACAAGCTAACAGCGTTCACGGACGGTCTTAGGTCGCTGGGTTCGGGAATTGAATCAGCTCTGGGGGCCTGCACAAAGGCCTACTACACACATCTGGACAGAGGACCGGTACAAGATCTCGATGAAAAGGTGGGGGAGCCGCCAAGTCTTAGCGCTGCATTCCTCGAGATGTTGATTTCCGAAATAAAGGAAAAGCAGTTTCGTGCTTTGGAAACTGCCCCATGGGCATACTTGTTTTTTGATAACAATGATCTCAAGCGCGTCAACACCTTAGGCAACTATGAGTGCGGCACTGAGGTTATCCGTGCGACTGGGCGCTGGATAACCCGCGGCATTGCGCAGTGGGCGAAACAGTATGGGAGTTCCCCCCCCCAACCGAACGGAGGCCGTTCAGAAACTGACTTAAGCATTCGTCCCCAGTGGTGGGTTATTCGCTGGGGTGGAGATGAATTCGTCGCGATCATAGCTGGAGGCAAGGGAGGTGAGGCAGACTGGACTAAACTGATGGAGAGTATTAACGGTGAGATAAGGAGCCATCGAGATAGCCTTAGACAAACCATTAGCAGGTTTCCTTCGGTACAGCGCAAGGATAAACAACCAAGGGACC
>WNGG01018123.1_pt1 | contig 11753 bp, 12 predicted proteins | sample 5400661 | NCBI WGS metagenome assembly WNGG01 (sample SAMN13153372, study PRJNA577476) | soil metagenome | isolation source: 100 cm soil or saprolite under Garry oak tree replicate 1 | place: USA:California | collected 2016-06-15 | reverse complement strand
CAGTCCTTGCGCGGCGTCGGCCCAGGGGGGATCCCGGTCGCGGCGACCGATGCCTTCGCGGCTCCCGTCACGGGGGTCAAACACTACTCCCTCACCATCGCGCAGTTCAAGGATCAGTTACACCCCAAGCTCGGCCCGACGACGCTGTGGGGCTACAACCCGGCCGTGCCACTGGGCGGCGGAGCGCAACCCCAGAGGCACCTCGGCGGCATTATCGTGGCGCAGCGTGGGGTGCCGATCCAGATCACGTTTACGAACACGCTGCCACCGAAGCACATCCTGCCGGTCGACACCAGCGCCAACTTCCCTGACGCGCAGCAGCGCCAGAACGCGACCACAACTCACCTGCACGGTGGGTTCACACCCTGGATCAGTGACGGCGGCCCGTTCTCCTGGTTTACCCCGGGTGGCCAGTACGGCCCGAGTGTCCAGAGTGCAGCGGGCAACATCTACAAGCTGCTCAACCCGGGCCTCCAGCCGGGCCAGGCAGAGTACTACTACCCTAACGACCAGAGCGCCCGGCTGGTCTGGTACCACGACCACGCCCACGATCTCACTCGGCTCAATGCCTACGCCGGGATCGCCAGCGCCTACATCATCCGCGATAGCTTCGAGGCCAACCTGCGCACCCTGGGCCTGCCCGACTTCGTGGAGAACGGTGGGCGCGAGATCCCCATTGTGATCCAGGACAAGATCTTCGTTGGGCAGAACATCCTCGCCGTCGATCCCACCTGGACGGGAGTGCCGGACCCGGGCAGCCTGTGGTATCCCCATACCTACGAGCCGGACCGCTGGGAGTTGGGAGACCACCCGTTGGGCCTGCCTCCCGACCCCTCGATCGTCGCCGAGATGTTCGGCGACACGATGCTCGCCAACGGCACGGTGTATCCCGAGGCGACCGTCGAGGCCCGGCGCTATCGCCTGCGCGTCCTCAACGCCTGCCAGGCGCGGTTCCTGAACCTGCAGCTGTATGTGGATGATGGGAGTCCGGACGGCATCACCATCAACCCCCACACGATGAAGCCCACCAATGCACCAGGCCCCGACTTCCTCGTGCTTGGGACCGAGGGCGGCTTCCTGCCGCACCCGGTTATCGTCCCGGCGAAGGGGCCGTTCAACGCCAGGGACCTGAGCGGCAGCCTCATCACCGGCCCGGCTGAGCGCTGGGATCTCGTCGTCGACTTCACCGGGTTCGCCGGGAAGAAGGTCATCCTCTACAACGATGCGCCCGCGCCGTTCCCGGGAGGCGACCCGGTTAACGACTACTTCCCCGGCGCTCCGGATAATCCCACGCAACCCCAACCAGGCTTCGGGCCGAACACTCGCCAGGTCCTGCGGTTCAATGTTGTTGTGGCGACGAGCTCGGACCCGCCCATGAGGATCACCCCCGGGACCGATCTCACCCCAGACCTCATGCCGTTCCTCGTGCCGCCGGGGACGGCGGTGCATGGCGGCCAGGTAGTGCTGCCACCAGGCGTTCCGGTCCGGCAGCTGACCCTCAACGAGGCCTTTGATGGATACGGCCGCCTGATCCAGTTGCTCGGGACAAACCAGCCGGTGAATGGCGGCTTTGGGCGTGCCTACGAGGACCCTGCGACCGAGACGCCAAAGGCGGGCTCAACCGAGGTCTGGCAGATCGCCAACCTGACGGGGGACACCCACCCGATCCACTTCCACCTGGTCAATGTTCAGGTGCTGGGACGCCAACCGTTCAACGTGGACACCTACAACGGCACGCCCAGCTACACCGATCCTGCGCGTGATCCCGACCGAACCGAGCTGGGGTGGAAGGAGACAGTGCGCATGAATCCGGGCGAGGTCACGACGGTGATCATGAAGTTCGATCTGCCGACGGTGCCGTTCACCGTCCCGCCGAGCCCCCGCACGGGCGGGAATGAGTACGTGTGGCACTGCCACATCCTGGAGCATGAAGAGCACGACATGATGCGGCCGCTGGTAGTCATGTAAGTGCCGCCAAGTTCCGATCACCCCGCTGCAAGGAAGGGAGCTAGCGGCACAGGAGGGCCAGCGTGCGACAGCCCTCCCCTTGCCGCACGTCGGCCAGTGGTATCAAACATGGACAAAGAATTCTATCGACGACATGCTCAAATCGGTAGGGGATCGAAATGGTAAACTGAGAAGAGAGAATCGTCGTGCTATCGACAAAGAGCAATTTAATCCTCCTGTCGGCTTCGCTATCCTGCTCACGATCTTGGCAAGCCTGATTGGTGCTCTGCTGGCGGTCTATTTGCTCTTGACTGCCTGACAGAACATCTACTTCTGCCTTGAGATACGAAGCAAGGTGGAGTACACTGACAGTATTGTTCAGAAAGGAGCTTCTCTCGTGTCACCACTACTCGCATTACCCGCTGTCGATGGTGTAGAGATCACCACCATCATGGATAACTCGCTTGATCTTCTGATGTCCTCAACTCAAGTGGCACATCGTTTCCCGCTGCCGCAATATGGCTTCATACGCAATCAATTGCGTGCCGAGCATGGTGTTTCTTTGTTGATCACCGTGATCGACCAGGGGAAGCGTGAGACAATTCTCTTTGATACCGGGGTGACGCCTGATGGAGCTTTGCACAACCTTGCAGTGTTAGGCATCGACCTGGGTACCATTCAGGCGATTGTCCTGAGCCATGGCCATACCGACCATACACACGGACTGGATGGCTTCCTCGACAAACTTGGTAAGCGGCGTCTGCCTGTCCTGCTCCATCCGGATGCCTTCCTCAAGCGCCGTATCATCTACAACGAGAACAGTATCCTGGATTTAGCTCCCCCATCATTCCATGATCTGGAGCGAGAGGGTATAGAGCTATTAGTAGAGCGCGGCCCCTCGTTTCTAATCAATGGCAAACTGCTTGTCACAGGACAGATCGAGCGCACCACTGATTTTGAGCAAGGATTGAAGAATCAGCAGGCGGAGATCGATGGGAACTGGCAACCTGATCCATGGGTCTATGATGACCAGGCCATTGTCATGCATGTCCGCAATAAAGGGCTGGTGGTGGCGACTGGCTGCGGACATGCGGGCGTAATTAACATTCTACGGCAAGCGCGTGCGCAGACAGGCGTTGAGCACATCTACGCATTGTTGGGAGGTTTCCATCTCACCGGGGCGCTCTTCGAGCCAATCATTCCTCAAACGGTTGAGGCATTACAACAGATCAACCCGGCGGTCGTCGTGCCTGCCCACTGCACAGGATGGCGTGCGACGCAACGTATTGCTCAGATGATGCCAGATGCATTTACTCCCAATAGTGTCGGGACGACCTTTGTGCTCATGAGTTAGTATTTCGCTCCTCACAACGCTCACAGTGATATTCGTAGATGGGCAGCATCAGCTCCCCTCGACTGCAACAGATGGCGTTGCCAGGTTTGCTTGTTGTACCAGTTGCTGGAGTAAGACTTCTCGTGTGATACGGCAGGCTTCAAGAATGCGTGGATCAGCCAATGAGTAATGGATTTCAGTTCCCTGCCGTTCCGTACGCACAATGCCTCGCTGGCGCATGATCGCCAGGTGCTGGCTGATCTTCGTCTGGCGCTCCCCTGTCGCTTCTATCAGGTCCCTGACCGCACGCGGCTTCTCTCCCAGCAAGGAGAGGAGTTTCAGTCGTGTCGGTTCAGCGAGGACCCGGCAGAGGTCTGCTTGCAGCCGATAGAGTTGCTCTTCTCGCTCGCGTTCCATCTGCTTTCCTCCTTCCTGCGCGGTTTCTAGAGTGATTTCTACGCACTTCGGCGTGAGTGTTCACGTCTCCTCGACAAAAGCGTCTCAAGCCTCATTGGAGATGATGTCAGCTCTACGTGACGACCTCGATAAATCGGGTCTCTACAAATCCGCACCCTACAGTCCGACCTGTGCCAGAGCGAGAGCAATCGAAAGGGATTGCTCTCGCTCTTGGGAGAGGAGCGTCAATTGTCTCAGACCAGCCCCTGGGGAACCAGGAACCAGTAGGCACGGTTGAAGAGCTGCTTCTCCATGTGGTAGTAAAGGCTGGGTCTCGGCGGGTGCGGCGGGTGTTCGTAGTTGAACACGAGCTGCGTCGCTTTGTTGTAGCCGGTCTCCAGGAAGCACATCACCTCGCCATCATAGGTGGCCTCCCCATTCCTCGGCTCTTCACCGCGTATTTCCGCAATGAGACGGTGGGCCACCACCTTCGCCTCGAAGTGCGCCGCTGAGCCACTCTTAGACACTGGCAGGTCGGTCGCATCTCCCAGCGCATAGATACCCGGCTGCCCCTTGACCTCCAAGGTGGCGCGATCCGTGGGCAACCAGCCTTGCGCATCACCCAGTCCTGACTCTTCGATCACGTTCGCCCCGCGATGCGGCGGCACAATCACCAGCAGATCGTAGGGGATCTCTTCCCCTTCGAGGGAGGAGATGACCCGCTTCTCCGTATCCACGGTCTCCGTGTTGAAGAAGACGGTATACTTGACATCGCGCTCCTCCAAGAGTGGTGTCACCGCTTCGGCCACCGTCTCAATCGGGAAGACACGTGGCAGCGGGAAGAGGTAGTGGATCTCGGTCTTGCTGCGCAAATTGTGCTTCGTCAGCCACTCGTCCAGCAGGAAGGTGAACTCCAGCGGCGCGGGCGGGCAGCGATAGGGAATCCCGCCGACCGTGATGGCAATGCGTCCGCCCTCAAAGTGGCTCAGAGCCTTGCGTAGATTCAGCGCCCCCTCGGCACTGTAGAAGTGATGCCATCCCTCCCCCTCGTGTCCGCTCAATCCTTCCAGGTCCTCCGGGGCCAACCGCGCGCCCGTCGCCAGCACCAGGTAATCGTAGGCGTAGGTGGCTTCCACCGCGCCGCCTGTCCCGATGATTTCATCGAGGCCCGGGCTGTAGTGGACCTTGAGTTCGCTACTCTCGGTATCGATCTTCGTGACAGTACCACGAATATGCTGCACATGCCGGTCGAGCAGATCGCGCTCATTGCGGACGATATGGTCGCTGTCGATGCTATCGTGGTTGAACGGCATGTACAGCCAGCCCGGCATATAGGCGTGCTTGCCCGTGCTCTCGATCAGCGTGACCGTCGCATCATAGGGCTGGAGGTGGCGGGCCAGGATGTTCGCCACGATGGTGCCGCCCACACCGCCGCCCACAATCATCACATGCTTGGGCATGATGCTGCCTCCTTCCTTCTCACCGCATCAATGCGCTTTGCGCGCTACGAAGCGGGTGTAGCCTTGCTCCGGAAAAGCTCCCAGGTAGTCGTGTCTGGCTTTTTGAATCCAGGCTGGGATATCCTTCGCCGAGCCAGGATCGCTAGATAGCACAGCCAGCACACCACCCACCGGCAGCGCTTTCATCCCACGGATCAGCTCCATGAGGGGGCCTGGGCAAAAGCTGCCGCGTGCGTCAATCTCCTTATCAATCGTAACATCTGTCAGTTCTGGCATCGTCATCAACTCCTTTCAGCAGTAGGGGCCCGATTGATCGCGCCCAAGGGGTGGCCGCAAGAAGACCTGGCAACCACCTCCAATAGTTGTTGCTAGATGAACAGCGTGATCTTTCCCTCTTTCGCGCGCTCGACGAAGGTGGCAACGCCCGTCACCTCGTCAACGATCGGCTCAAGGTCGCTCAGCTTCATGTCGAACAGTTCCATGGTCATGCTGCACGCATAGATTTTGACGTCCCCGACCTCTTTGGCACCTATGAGGTTCTCCATCCAGGAGGGGACCTTCTTCGCCATCATCTGCTCCATCATGACCGGGCCATACTCTTCGAAATCCTTACTTACCTTCCTGTTGGTCTTGTAGTTGCCTTTGCGGAATGCTTCCAGTCCCCAGGTGGTCAGGAAGAGTTCCACTTCCAGGCCCATCGCGGCCCCGCCGGTGGCGAGGATGGACGCAGCCATCAGTTTATCAACGGTTCCCGAAAAGACGATAATCGACAGGCGATCTTCCATTGTCTTGCTCCTTTGTTCGCTTTTGACCCCGCCTATCTCCAGATAGTCAGGGTCACAATATCAGTGCTTCATGACTCAGCCATGAGGCACACTCATCATACAAGAGGCGTGGCGACAGCCAATGTCTCCGCCGCCTCAACGATACGGTAGGTGTGGGTAAGGTGAGCCACCTTCCCAAGCATGGCTCCCGCGCCACAGTAGCGTTCCTCGGAAAGCTCTATCGCACGGGCCACTGCTTCAGGCTGAAGATGGTGGCCGGTGACGACATGCTCCACAGTAATCTCGACAAACACCATGGGATGGTCTTCGGCGCGCACACCATGGACATGTACCTCGTAGCCGGTCACATGCTGGCGTTTTTTGCGCAGTATCGAGATGACATCCATCCCGGTACAGCCAGCCAGGCCAACGAGCAGCAGTTCCATGGGGCGGAAGCCCTCGTTGTCTCCTCCGCCGTGTTCTGCTGCATCAAGAGTGATATGATGGCCAGAACCTGCTTGAACCTCGAAACGCATCCCAGTCGCAAGTTTCGACTGCACGGTCATCGTTTCCGCCATGGTTGTTCTCTCCTTCCATTCACATATGCGAATATTCGTGTTTCTATGAGGAACTATACAGCAGCAGTATCACGGCACGATCACGAGAAGGGCCTATAGTGTCACGGGGGGGTCACATTTCTTGTGTGGCTATGCACATGAGCAAGCTCTGGAGGGGGAACAGAGTATGTCGGTAAAAGCCACAGGTTGCACGTGAACATCAATCGACTGCTTGGTGCAGCACCATGTCCGCTCTCGGCTCTCTCCTCCGCATCCACCTATATTCTGTGACCCAGTTGTGAATTGAGTTCTGCTTGCTGTGATGCTGCTGTGAGCAGGTACATCTATACTCATTAGTAGAGAGAGTGGGAGAGATGAGTAATCCGGTCATCCTCGTCCATATGCCAGGGAGCTGATGGAGGGCGAACAATGGAGCATCTCTTCCAACAGAAGGAACGTCCCGCAGGTTCCATACCGGTTGCGAGCGTTCTAGTCATACCAAAACGAACGACAAGGATGTCGAAAGGAGCAATATCATGTTTGTGCGAATCCTTGTGCCACTGGATGGGTCAACCCGCGCAGAGCGGGCCATCCCCGTTGCCGCACGCATAGCGCGTACCTCCGGTGGTTCTGCCATACTCGTACGAGTGGTGAGTAGCCCAATAATGCTGTGGTCTTCCCTGGTACAGGAGCCAGGAGTAGTACAGACGGTTATTGACACACACCTTTCGGAGGCAGAAAAGTACCTGTTGGCCCTCACCAGGTCGCCCGACCTCGATGGAGTCCCAACGGAAACGATGGTCCTTTCCGGACCAATCGCCTCGACTCTTCTTGCCGTGGCCCGCTCCTCCCGTGCTGACCTGGTGGTCCTGTGCAGCCACGGGTAGTGTGGCTCTGTGCCTGCTGGTCTCCATCCAGACCCCACACGTCCACTGCGTGTTCTGGTTGCACTGGATGGCTCTGCACGCGCAAAGACAGCCCTGGAGCCTGCCGCCTCCCTGGTCGCCGCATTGGCCGCTCAGGGACAGGGGGCTCTCCACCTGGTGCGGGTCGTGAAGCCTACAGCCTCTGATGATGAGGAGAAGGACCTCGATGAGATTCGTGAGCCCACCCTGAACAAGGCCAAGAAATACCTGAGTGCGACGGTGGAGCATCTCCGCGCAAGCCTCGTGGCACCTGCGGTCGCGAGCCTCAAACTTCCTGTGACCTGGTCCGTCGCGGTTGATGCCGATGTGGCGTCGGCACTCATCAGAGTAGCAGAGAACGGAGAAGATGCCGCAGGAGCAGGCATCTTCGGCCGCTGCGACATCATCGCCATGGCCACCCATGGACGTGAGGGTCTCCAACACTGGGCCATAGGCAGTATTACCGAGCGAGTTCTCCACGCCACCAGACTGCCGCTACTGATTGTGCGACCACCAGACATGATGGATAAGAGTAGCGTGACCTGGGAGAAGGCAACCCTATCAGCCATACAGGGGTGAAGATAATCGGTCTGCTTGACCTCCAGGGTGAGCGAGATGCCGGGCTCCAAGAACATTCCTGGAGTCGTTCCCGGCTCTCGCTCTGACAGAAGTACTGCGTTGTCTTCTGTCTAGGTGGACCGCTCGCCACCTATGTAGATAGGATACATCAAGTGCATCACTGGCCCATCACATTCTCGATGACCAATATCACAGGCAGCACACAAAGTCTATAGTCCCATCTCCATCTGATGACGTTTTCTGGTCAGTCCGACGATGACGCCAATACTCAGGAGTTGAATCAGTAATATAGCGGAACCTCTGGTTGTCTTATTTCCTAGGCAAACTCACGATGTCCTTCGCCATGTCCTGGTATGGTACGGGACCATAACCAGCACAGGTCTCATCTGCACACGTTATCCCTTTCGGAGGGTCGATAGGCCCAAACGACATTTTCCCCACAATCAGGTTTTTTGCCTTGTCAATAATAGTCACTATGCAGGTAGTCTGATAGGCACGCCCTCCGCTAGAATACCAACCTACAGGACTTTCTGTACAATCTATCCAGATTATGGTTCCTACTTCCGTGGGATTTTTTGCTATGAGCTTGTCAGGTCCTCCGGCGTTTTTGTCTGAACAGCCTTCCAACTCACAGATAGCGTTAAGTAGATATACGTCAAAGCTGCCTGAAAAGCCGTAGGTATTATTGTTTAGACCTACGATATTCTTTTCCATAGTGACGATTTTTCCCTCGATGTAAGGGTTGGACAAATCACCTTCTTGAAGGTGAGGAATGTTAAGATACTGACCTGCATTCTCCATCATAAGAGGAGGCCAATGACTATTAACGGCTCGTGTGACTGTGATGTCCCAGATCGCATCCGCTGCATCTGGACCCCACTGTTGCGGACTCGGCTGTATCCTAAAGAGTAACTGGTACTGATGAACCGACTCCGGGATTGGGCAGTAGACAAGACCACTAACAAACGTGTCTTCTGAATATACTAAAGCCGCATCAGAAGTTTGAAGGCTTCCTGGACCTTCAACACAAGAGTTATCATAAGTGTAGCCTTGACCGTTCAAATCAATGAGCTGCCAGTTGCTATTTGAAACATACTGTCCGTCGGATGAAGTGTTTTTCATCTCGACGCCGATATAAAGACCCGCTCTATGATCCTTATATGCACCTACTTGCTGCATTTCGGCGTTCATGGTGATGTTCCAGCCATTAATTTTGGCTATCTTCCCTACCTTAAAATGGGGAACCGTATGAGGTGTCAGTGTCGGGACAGGTGAAGGCGTTCCCGGCACATAAGCTGTCCCAGTGGAAATCTGGGTATTCCCGGTGGAATTGGGTGGTTTGTAACCAGTCCATTGGAGAATGAAGCCGAATAAGACGAAAAGACACGCACCTACGATGAGCACTGGACAACCACAGCCGTTGTTGCTCTTTTGGCGGGACATGATACTCCTCCTTTGTGTGGAAACTGTGGGTCAAGCAGACTTCCTCACTCAGTCCCTGCAAAATCATTTGCAGCTACTTTACCCGGCTCTTCCATGAATGAGCTTCTCCACAGTTGCGGTCAATTGCTCACCCATCACCTGCAACTCTTCGCGGTACTCTTGATACTGCCCTGTATAGGGGGCGTTTGGATAGGTCTGTGTCATTGTCATTCTCCTCTTTTCGTGTTCTCCTGTGTTGCCTTGATACCAGGACTGGATGCTCCGAGCAACTGGCTCATGTCATTTCTACCTGGGGCACACAACGCTCCAGTATGAAGTGTAAAGCTTTGATCTCACTTTGCGATCACATTCTGGAGTTCCGCCGTTACAAACTGATCACAATTTCAGCTTTGGCGAAGAGCATATTCTCTAACGCAGAGGCGAGTTGCCAGGGATTCACCGTACCTGTCGAGTTTATTCCCTTCTGTTGCGACTGATGTGTGTCGGCTTTGTATCGATCAATCCAGGGAATGTGATGGTGCTGTGAGAATGGACTCCATTCTTGTGATGTCCTCGTGACGTGCATGCAGTAAACTCCATACTGGAAAGGTCTGCACCAGAGAACGAGATGAGCGGAGGTCGAGCAATGATGAAAAAGAAACACAGTGACTACGAGGTGGTCCCCTATCCGAAGCTCCGGCGGGGGCTGGCGGTCACGCTTCGTTCAGCCCAACGCAAGCCCATGATCTATGGCTTGCTCGAAGTCGATGTGACCAGGGCTCGCAAGTTCCTGCGGGACCACAAAGCGAAAAGCGGTGAGTCCCTCTCGTTCACGGCGTTCATCATCACCTGCTTAGCACAAGCGGTCGATGAGAACAAATCCCTGCATGCCTGTCGCAAAGGCAGCAAGCACCTCGTCCTGTTCGATGAGGTGGACGTGTCAACGCCGATTGAGCGTGACATGGCTGGCCACAAGCAGCCCATTGTCTACATCATCAGAGCGGCGAATAAGAAGACCTTCCGCGAGATTCATCAGGAGATCAGGGCCGCCCAGGTGGAGGAGGTGGAAAAAGCCTGGGAGGGCTTCGAGGGATTTACGTTCATGCCACTGGTGGTCTTCAGATTCGTCTGGCCAATCTTCTGGTGGATGATGGGCAGGTCTCCAGAGGTGCAGAAGAAATACGGTGGGACGGTGGGTGTGACGGCAGTGGGCATGTTTGGCAAAGGTGCGGGCTGGGGCATCCCTATCACTGAGCATACCCTTGATCTTACCCTGGGTGGCATCGTTGAGAAGCCAGGCGTCATCGACGGGCAGATAGCCATCCGCGAATATCTCAGCATGACACTGAGCTTCAATCATGAGCTGATCGATGGGGCACCCGCCGCTCGGTTCGTCCAACGATTGAAAGAACTGATCGAAAGTGGTTATGGCCTCTGCTCACCGGGCACGTTTGAGGTCTTGATGTCCTGACCCTATCATGACGAGATCAGAGCTGAGATGCCACCCAGGTTCGTTGAGCAGCGCTCAACACCATTGAGGACAATGAGCGGTTCATTGAGACACTTGCAAGGAGGTCAAGTATGTCTACGTCTACATCTACACCGCCGGTGGCACCCGCCACGGCTGATCACGGGATACCTGACGTGATCCATGTCTTCACCCGTGCGACGCGGCCGATCCGCGCAGCGGCCAGGACAGCGGTCTTCTTTCTCAAAGTCTTACCGATGCTGCCTTCCAAACCGGTTAACTGGGTGACCAGCCCGCCCGTGATCGAGCGCGTGAGGTATCCAACGCGTCTTGGTCAGGTCGAAGGCGACCTCTACCGGCCATCAACAGGCGGTCCCCATCCCGGCGTCATCGTGTGCCTGGGCGTCGTTCCCTTTGGTGTCGATAACCCGCAGCTTCCACACCTCGAGGAAGCCCTGGCCCGTTCAGGCTTCGCGGCTCTCATCTACTGGTCGCCTGCGATGCGGGACCTCCGCCTCGATCCCGAGGACATCGAGAATATCGCCCTGGCGTATCACTGGTTGCTTGAGCAGCCGTACGTGGACCCTGCCAGAAGCGGCCTGATCGGAACGTGTGTGGGAGGCTCCTTCGCCCTGATGGCAGCTGCCAGTCCCCTCATTCGCGACCGCGTGGCCTTCGTTGGGGCATTCGCACCCTATTCCTCGATGTGGACGTTCGCGCAGGACATCGCCAGTGCCACGCGCCCCTGCGGAGAGGGGCGTTCCCCCTGGCAGGTCGATCAGCTGACCAGCAAGGTGTACGTCCATTCCTTGACCGCTTTGCTAGAACCGGGCGAAGCAGAACGGCTGCGAAACGCGTTCACCGATCAGGGCGGTCATCTCGACAGCCACGACTTGTCAGCGGATGGTCAAGCCCTCTATCC
>WNGG01008446.1_pt1 | contig 11753 bp, 8 predicted proteins | sample 5400661 | NCBI WGS metagenome assembly WNGG01 (sample SAMN13153372, study PRJNA577476) | soil metagenome | isolation source: 100 cm soil or saprolite under Garry oak tree replicate 1 | place: USA:California | collected 2016-06-15 | reverse complement strand
GAAGAGTGATAGCACCCTGGGCACTCAGCAGGTTGGAGACGAACGCTGAACCGCCCAGGAGCAGCAGGGGTAACATATAGGCCACGAGCGGGAGAAACAAGGCGACCAGGTACCAGCGAATGCCTACCTTCACCAGCACCATGCGCTGCAGCAAGGACTTGACCCCTGCCCGTCTCTGGCTCGCAGCGCTCATGATGATGGCTGCCAGGGCCGGGCCAAGTGCCCCAATAAAGACGAGGAAATAGGCCAGGCCGCTGGCATCAGTGGACGTGGTAAGTGGAAGCACTCCGACTCCCCCTCCCCGTGAGAGCACAAATGGCAACCAGAGCAGCCATGCCAGGGCATAGGCCAGGACGAAGTAGGCAATAAGTGGACGACGCAAAAGCCACGAGGTCGAGGTCGCCAGTGGTGGTCGGACCTCGGTTGTTGCTTGAGTCATATTCCATTCCTTTCTTTTCGGAGATCACTATATTGATCTGCTGTTCACAACCTGGCGGGCTTCATTGAGCCGCGCATCATTCGCCTGATCAGGGAGTCGCGCCACTTTCTTGATGGGGCATCAAAAATGAGACCTGGGAGCTCCTCTTCAGACTGATTGATCCAGCATTGGCTCTGAGGGTCAAGGTTGCCTGTGGTGCGGCGCCCACCTCACCGTTCGCTGTGGCACCGGTACCAGAGCGGATCACCCTCACCGGAAAGCTCGTCGTGATCGTGCCTACGTCGGTTGCGGCGTTCATACGGAACGTGGTGGCACCTGGCAAGGTCATCTCGATTCCTCTGGTAGTGACAGTAACAGAGCCTGCCTCGCTGGTGAGTATGAGCGCTGGACGTGTACTGACTGGGAAGGTCTGTGCTGGCTCGGTCACACTGTTTCTCAAGACTCCTCCGACACCGAGTCCGAATCCGAGCAGTGTGCCAACGAGAGCTCCTCCTGCACAGAGGAACAGGACGATGATCAATGCAATCAAACCGCCTAACCCCAGGTCTTAGCCAATGATCGGTACAATGGTGGCGATAGCAGCTTCTTCTTCTTGTTGCTTGTGCAGATACCAGCCAAGCGTGGTGAGTAGGGCAAGGTCAGGGAGGCCGTGCGCGGCTGGTTCGAGTTGTACATGTGCCCCTCTTTTCACATGGAGCACAGGCGTGCCCTCGTTGTTGACCCAGGTCCAGACATCGCGCCAGAAGCTGGTACACTGCCACCTGTACTCGGGACCATCGGCAAAGAGGAGGGTGGCCTGACCGCTTATCCCGCGTGTGATAGTTGCCAGCTCTGTTTGTGCCTCGAGCGCCAGCACGGTAATGGTCTGGCGTATGCCTTTCCGCTCAATCACCCAGCTGCCCTCCGCGGCCTCCGCTTGAACACGAGTTGTGAGGGCTCCTTGCCAGTGGAGGCGGGCGAGCAATTCATCGCCTGCACGCAGTTCATATTCAGCACTCAACAAGTTGGGATGGACCCACTGTAATTCCTGACCACTATAGTCGTTGATTGATTTCATCGTTTTCCTTCCTCAAGAGTTCCTAATTTCATCTTGCTAGCGAAAAGTGTACGGCAAGGGATGCGATTCCACATCACGAGAATTGCCTATTGGCCCTACCTATTTCTAGAGGAGCGGGCGAAAGAGCGCGTGCTGGAAGGCGGCTATTGCTTCAGATCGAGGTAACAGGGCAGCAGTCTTTCCATTGCCTGCAGAAGCGCATTAGATGAGCTGGTGCTCGATAGCATAGCGGGCGGCAGCGGTGCGCGACGTGACGGCAAGTTTGTTGTAGATCGAGCGGAGATGGGCATCGACGGTACGCGGGCTGATCACTAACTGCTCGGCGATCTGGGCATTGGTGAGACCGCATGCGAGCAGACGCAGCACCTCGAGTTCGCGCTGGCTCAAATCGCCAGCGTCTCCTGGCAACAACCCAGCCGGGTGTTTGTCCCGCATGGCAAATGCCTGTTCGGGGGTCAGCGTGCGCCCGGTGACCCAGGCCGCGGCGAAGGTTGCAGAGTCGAGTTGCGCACGGGCAGCGGCTATGCTGCGCTCAGAGGTAGGGTGCGATGTGGATGAGGTGGCTGGCCGGGTCGTTTCGCGTAAGGCTTCTGCCGCGCCCCAGAGGTATGCTGCCCAGCGGGCTTCGTGCTCCTGCCCTGCGACTGTAGCGAGCGCCTCAAGGGCCGCGATCACGCTCTGGGTATCGTGTAATGTGCGTAACAGTGCGAGGCTCTCGTCCCAGTAGCGAGGCGATCCCCTCCAGGATGTCTATCTCTGTGTCACCGAGTGCCTGGCAGACAGCTTCAGCTGCAGCCAACGAGCAACCACCCACAAAGATCGAGAGATGCCGAAACAACGCCTGCTCCTGGTTATCCAGGAGATCATAGCTCCACTTGATCGTCTGCTGTAGGGTCTGCTGGCGGGCAGGGACATCGCGGGAGGTGCTGGTAAGCAAGCGTTGTCCCTGCTGCAAGCGTGCAAGCAGAGCTTGCGGAGGAAAGAGTTTGCTGCGGGCGGCTGCCAGTTCAAGTGCCAGGGGTAGTCCATCCAGGCGTACACATATCTCAGCAATAACGGGAGCGTTCGCCGGTGTCAGCTGAAAAGCGGGGTGGACTGCCTCTGCTCGCTGGCAGAAGAGTGCGACCGCACTCGAGCGGGCAAGTATCGTATCTGCAGAAAGCTGCTGCGGATCGGGCAAGGCCAGTGGTGGGACGGGAAACTCGTGTTCGCCAGGCAAATGCAGCACGGCCCGGCTGGTCACGAAGAGTTTTAGAGCGGGGCAAGCGAGCAGCAGTGCTGAGAGATGTGAGGCGCCGCTGATGACCTGCTCAAAGTTATCCAGGAGTAGGAGGAGCTGCCTATCACGGAGGTAGTGCAGCAAGCGGACTTCCTGGGACTGGGTCCGGGTTGCTTTCACGCCCAGCGTTTGCGCAATAGTCGGAACGAGCAGATCAGCCTCGGTGATGGAGGCCAGTGAGACAAAGCAGACCCCAGCGCGAAAATGCTCCTGGACCTGGGCGGCGAGCTCGAGGGCTAAACGCGTCTTCCCAACACCGCCAGGCCCGGTCAGCGTCAGCAGTCGTACATCATCACGCAGGAGGAGTTGAGAGGCGGTGGCTATTTCCTGTTCGCGTCCGACAAAAGAGGTCAATTGAACGGGCAACAGGGAGAGACGCCCAGGCCCAGGTTCGCGTGGGAGTTGCCCTTCATCTTGGAGGGCTGGCAATGGCTTGATGGTAGATTCTTCCTCCTGTGCAGTAAGTTGTGCAGCGATGGCTTGCAGATGGGAGAGCGTTAATGTTGCCGATTGGCCCAGGTAAGCACGGTAGAGCTTGCCGCCGCGTTTGCGGTAGGCTTTCCAGTACCAAGTGCCGCGCCTATTGCCCGATCGTTCTTTACGGGCAGTGAAAGAACCCTGTCTACTCTCAAAGACGAAGATGCTGGCCGTCTCCAGCCAGTGATACCACTCCGGTGACTCCACAGGAAGCGCATACGTTTGCGCACTGTCTTGATAGAGTAGCAGAGTATCACGTACAAAAGGTGTTGCGTGTGCCATCTGAGCTCACCTGCATCGAGTAAAGGAATGCTACGACAACGCTACGACTGTTCATACCTAGAGATGTAGGAGAGAGTTCCCTAACAGTATAGCAGATGTTCGGGAACTTTGTGGAAGCAGCAATGTATAACACTCATCTCACAGGTGACTTTGTAGGATGGAACTTCCCTTACCCCTGCTGTCAGATCTGGGGTTGGTGACGATACCATCAATCGAGAAGTCACGCTGGGCACGGCTGGAAGTGTGCTGACCAAGGGAATGGCGGGCTCGCTCACCCTCATCTCGGCACCCGCGGGCTTTGGCAAAACGATCTTGCTCGCTCAATAGGTGGCTGAGTGCGGAACCCCTGCCGCAATCGAGCGAAACTCCTGAAAGGTGCATAAGCAGGTGAGTCTCGTTACGATGAGAAGTGCATCTTCCCAACGACAGTATTGGCCAGCAGTTTTTGCCCGTTGCGCCAGAGCAGCTTTTGGCGCACCTCAGGTTTGAACTCGATCTTTACTTCCTCAAAATCCTTTAGCCAGCGCTGGGGCGTGATGAAGGGGTAGTCCGAGCCAAAGAGGAAGCGATCTTGCAGGCGCGTGGCAGCCTCGCGCAGCAGCGATTCGGGAATGTATTTCGGTGACCAGCCCGGCTGGCTTTTAACATATACTTATTCAATACCTTCACTATCAGCCGCTAGCCTGAGACTATTGCTCGCAGAACTGCGTTCGCTTCTGGCTTGATTGGCAGATCTCAGGAAAGGCTGCAGGCGTTCCTGGAAAAAAGCTAAGCACATGGACTGATAGGCTGGGAGATACACTCCAAAGCCCATACTCACCAGCACACTGCCCTTGCTGGTCAAGGCTGCAATAATTTCCTGCGAAAGTGCCATCTGGTTGCATTGACCCATCGAAAGAGAGCATTACCTGCCCAGCATACTCTGCAACCGCGAACCGAATATGCCGATGAGCATCGATCATTCCCCTGAAAGGTTCGTTTACCTGAAGTCCATTCACCTGGGATCCAATGAAATAGCCACTGATGGCTCCCTGGTTCTGCTGAATCCTGATAAGAGATATGTTCGTAGTCACGTTCAGTGGGATGTTGTACATAGTGCCTTTGTACGATCCAACCAGATTTGCGGAGGGGATCGAGGATGGTGAAGGAGCAGGTGTCACTGTTTGTCCAGTAGTGGATTGAGGGGTAGTTTTAGGGAGCAAGGTCGATGTTGGAGACGCAGAGCCAGAGCTATGAAAAATCATGAAAGAGGAGAGCCCGCCAAGGGTTATGCCAACGAGTAGTGCGGCTGAGATGAGGAACAGTAGCCCAAGCTTGCCCGATCGCCCTGGAGGTTGTTTCAACTGCTGGACTGGCGCAGATATGATAGTTGACCTGGCCTCTGCCTGCTCCGATACAAGTGCTTCGGCAAGATGAATCACTGACTGATCTGATACGCTGGGCTGATGCGTCGCGGTTGATGGCTCACGTATTGGCTCTGGTGACGTTTGCTCGGCTGGTTCAGCTTCCGCTTGCGAAGTGGGCGAGGGCTCGAGCGTCGGTTCTGCAAGCTGCTGCTGCATGAGCCTGGCATAGTAGCTACCCCGCTGAAGCAGCTCGTGATGTGAGCCTTGCTCCACAATGGTTCCCTGGTCCAGTACCAGGATCACGTCGGCGTTGCGAATGGTACTTAAGCGGTGAGCGATAATGATTTGTGTACAGGCCAGGGTCTGTAAATGCTCTGCTACCTTTTGCTCTGTTACAACATCCAGGTGACTGGTGGCCTCATCGAGCAAGAGCAGCGCGGGCTTATGGGCGATGGCGCGTGCGATAGCCAGGCGCTGGCGCTGGCCCCCGGATAAAGCGCTCCCACCTTCTGAGACATAGGTTTCGTATCCCATCGGCATACGCAGAATATCTCCGTCTATGGCGGCTATTTCAGCGGCCACGACCACCTGTTCTTTATCTATCGTGGGGTCGTTGAGGGTGATATTGGACAGGATGGACCCGCTGAAGAGGGTGGCCTCTTGCAGCACCACGCCGAATTGTTGTCGTACCTCCTGGTAATTCAGGCGTTGTAACGGGATGCCATCGTAGTAAATGCTGCCTTCTGTCGGAGGGTAGAGTCCGAGGAGTAATTTCCCCAGGGTGCTTTTGCCGGCACCTGAAGGTCCTACGATGGCTACTTTTTGTCCCGCTTCGACCATCAGATCAAGATGATGCAGCACTTCTGGAGCATCCGGGGTATAGCGAAAACTAACCTGTTCTAAGCGAATGTGCCCGCTCAACGGAGGAGGCAGTTGCGCTGCTTGTCCCTTTTGCTCCGGCTCGGCCTCCATCACGTCGGCTATACGCTCCAGATGGGCACCAATGAGTTGGAGTTGCTGTCCGCTGCTCATGAGCGAGGCAAGCGGAGCGAAGAAGGCAGCCGCCAATGCAGTTAATGCCACCATGGTACCCAGGGTGATTGACCCATTGAGAACCTGTGTGGCGCCTACCCACAGTAAGGCCAGCGGAGCCAATGAGCGTAATGCTAACAGGATCGTGGTCATGGTGCTTGAAAGGTAGCTATGGCGCAGCGAGATATTGAGCTGGTCGAAGAACAGGTTTGACCAGCGCTCAAAGGCACGTTGCTCGGCCCCAGACCCTTTGAGGGTGGCTATGCCCGCTAGCGCCTCAGCTAGATAGCCCTGAACTTTTCCATATGCTGCTAGCTCTCGGCTCGCCAGGTTGCGGATAGGACGATTGCTGGCAAGGAGGAGCAGTACCTGCAGCAGACCAATTGCCAGGGTGAGCAGGCCAAACGGCAGCGACTGCCACAGGAGGATGACCAGGTAGAAGATGACCAGGCTGCTATCCAGCAGCGTCGAAAGCAGCTCGTTGCTCAGAATGTCCCGTAGTATAGTATTGCTGGCCAGCCGTGTCAGCAGGTCGCCACTGGAACGCTGCTGAAAAAAGCTATAGGGCAAGGTGAGCAAATGCTCAACGAAGCCGAGCATCATGTGGATATCGATACGGGCCCGCAGGTACACCAACAGCCATTCCCTCAGGAGGGTGGCGACCGTTTGTGAGAGGAAGAGCATGAGGATGCCTATCCCCAAGACGGGCATCACATTCTCCATCCTGAAGGGAAGGATCTGATCCACCACCACTTTGGTGAGGAGCGGAAGGGTGAGTCCAATGAGGAGAAGGAGCAGTGAGGCCCCCAGTACTTGCAGAACGGTGGCTGGCGCTTGTTGGATGTATTGTCGCACGTACGTACGAAATGCTCGACGGGAAGGGGCTGCCTGGCGATCGAAAGTGGCTCCTGGTTCGAGGGTGATGACCACCCCTGTAAAGGAGGCATCAAACTCCTCGTGGGTCAGGCGGCAACGCCCTCTGGCAGGATCAACCACATCAACACGTTTGCGCGACCAGCGCTCCACGACCACAAAGTGATTGAACTCCCAATGGACAATAGCGGGAAGTTTGACGAAGCGGAAATCATTCTGCTGCAGTGATATGGCCCGCACCCGCATCCCATAGTGGCGCCCCACCCTCACAATACCCAGAGCAGAAAGGCCGTCCCGACCAACTGCATAGTGCGTACGTAGCTCTGAGATAGACGTTTTGCGACCATAGTAACTGAGGATCATCGCCAAGCAGGCCAGGCCACATTCTACTTCACTCATCTGGTTTACTTGGGGAACGCGTTTCCTGGACATTTTCCGGATCATCAAGCGTAAAGCATGCCAAAGGAACGTCCAGACATGGAATAGGCCTTGCTGCATTTGACGCACTGGCCTGTCCGGCGGGCCAGAGGACTTAGTCGGACCCGGGGTGTTCTTCGAATGCACATTTTCCTGGTCAACGTGTTTCATGAGCTACTCCCTAGAAAATTCCCCAGACCTGGTAAAAGCGCGAGCAGGCGCTGGGAGCCAATCTCTACTTTAGCACTACAGAGACTGCCAGCATAAGCAGTGGCTGGCAGTGTCGTACCAAGCTTGACGATCATGACGATCGAAGGTTGCGTAACGAGGAGTGCGCCCACACCAGCAAGTCGATAGCGTTGCCGAGCTGTATCGGGGCTGGTTATACCTGGTTCAACCTCCGCTATCGTGCTCTGTACGTGCACACCCGCTGAACCAATCTGTACGTCTACAGGCAGACCAACCCGCAGGTGTACTGATTGATCCGGTGGCAAGAACATGACAGCTACCGTCCCTCGATATCCAGGTTGAAGTACATCTCTTGGGGCAAGAATGATTCCAGAGCCGACCACGTAGGTGGGAACCCGTACATACCAGACGAGAAATCCGGCGACGACGAGTACTCCCAGCAAGAACCATAAGCACACGATGATCGGCCAGGAGATCAGGCGAGGCACAACGTCTTTTTCCCTGCTCCGCTTATATGCCGTCATGGCGCTCTGACGAAATATGGTACGGTTAGGCACAACTGTACCCTTTCTCTTAGCCTTTTGGATGCCGGCAGGGAGGAGCGAGTAGCAGTACGGATGGCACCTTGTCAGGCTCGGCCAACCTGAGCAGTTCATAGCCGATTCCGGCCAATCCAGTCATCAAGCCCGGTGTTTCCACGCTGAGGGGAACTGCGGATACCCAACCATACGCCTCGATATTTCCCACAATGAGCGCAGTCGCTCGCTCTAACGCCTCGTGATCTTTGGGCCTGTTGAGCAGCCGGGCGGCCGTCAGAAGAAGTTCCATATTTCCCAGCGCACCATGACAGAGGGAGTGGTTGCTAGCAAAGCTGTACTGAATCGTCGTGTTGAGGGCAATATCTATTTCTTCTCGTATTTGTGCGTCGTCCAGCTGCTCTAATGCTCCCAAAAGTCCAAGCCCTATCCCCGGGGCACCGTGGCACCAGGCCACCATACTCTTTTGACTCGATTCAGCTGGGGGTTCGTTGGCCTGCTGCCGATCGGGTCTGCGCACTGGAAACACGCGCAGGTCGGCCCAATTGTTGAGTTCAGGAACAAATAAGCTGCGGTCATATGCCAGAGCGGTCAGAGCAGTTTGCCGGAAGCGTTCTTCTCCACTGCTCGCTGCTAGTTTGAGCAAGCTCAAGGCAATACCAGCAGTCCCATGCGAAAATCCGCCCAACGGCCGTTGATCGCTGAGGGTTTTCCAGGCGGTTCCTTGTGGCATTGGTTGTGCGGTGGCAAGCAAACGATCGCCACATTGGATCGCTACTTCCAGGGTACGTGGAGAGGGATGGACGGCGTACAAGCTCAGCAGGCTCAGAATACATCCTGCTGAGCCATTGATGATATCGAGGTGATCGTCCTTGGAGATGAGCTTCGGCAGTCTTTCAACCAGTTCTTCGGCTTCACGCAAGAGGGCCGGCTCGTTCCAGAGGATGCCAAGATGCGTGAGCAGATAAATGAGCGATCCCAAGCCGTCAAAGGCTCCAACATTTGGGTCGATCGAGTACTTTTCCTGTTCTTCGACCTGCGTTCGGAGCGATGCCAGTGAGCGGTTGGCCAGGAGGGTAGAGGATGGTTCGCCTGTGATCGCGCCCAGGTAGGCCAGGAAGAGTGCAATACCGCTGGTGCCATCGTAAAGGTCTATCCCTGTTGGGAAAAGGCCCCAGGTATATTCATCAACAAGCCCCACACCAAGCCAATACGCACCAGCATCATTCTGCAAAGCGAGCTCTTCCAGTCGCTTTGCTACAGCATTGGCCAGGGCGAGCACGTGCTCTCGCTTCACAGGGCGGCCTATAGGCTGGATTTGTAAAGGTCTCTGGGTCGCATCTTCGCGACCCATGAGAAGAGTAGCAAGCGACGCCTCGATGATCCAGATCTGCTTGGCAAGGTCATCCTCATCTAGTTGTTGTATCCGTTGCCGGACCAGATCCAGACTCGGGGTATCGAAAAAATCGACAAGTGGCTCCCCCTCGGAGGTAAAGATCGTACGGCTATCAGGGAAGGTGCTGAACAGGGGAATATCGCCTCGAAACAGGTCTTGCCGCTCTGCTGGAATGATGCGAGCGAGATAGGGACGCTGCGCCACTTCACCCCATAGATAGTCGAAGAAACGATCACGCTCAAGCGCATCGCGCAAGAGATCAGGGTGAAAGCTTTCATACAAGAGTGCCCCATAGATCCGTGTTGAGCGTACGACGACGCGTATCTCGTCACGTGCAAAACGTGGCAGTTGCTCGGTCAGCAAGGCATCACGCTGTTGGCAGAGCAGACGATACATCCTTGTAAAGCCTGCAATGATGGCGTCTCTATAGTCCAGGACGTCTACTTCCTGGTCGCCCAGTCGTGGCCGGTTCTCACTCACGGGCATCTCGACGCGCTGGCGAGCGAGCCGCATCTGGTCACTCCCTGTTTCCTTCCAACTGAGAAGCGGATGCGGCATCATTTGCCCTGGCTGCCCGCCTAATCCACTCATATCTACACCCGGTGAATCTTTGCCGAACCATAGCGGCCGCGGTAATATTCCCACCTGCCAGACAGACTGATCCATGGCTCTCGCCGCGAGGTTGCTGGCTAATAGTGGATCGTTGCCGTGAACATGAGGATGAAAGAGCGCCTCCAGGTCAACGAACATGGGATGTTCACCGGCAGCAATGAGATTTTCGTTATGCAAGTCGATGGCGTCCAGCGCATACAGGAGAGCAAGGTAACTTCCTTGACGCTCATAAAAACGTGCCACTTCATCCTGAGAGGTACAGGGGGATGCCACCACGAATTCAGACCAGCCATAGTCGCCGCGATCGATAAGTTTCAAGGGGTGCAAGCGAGGTTCCGCCCCTCGTTCGTTTAGCCAGGTCAAGAGCTCTTGAAAATGCACGTCTACAGCCAGAGGTTTTGGTTTATAGAGCAACTGCATCCCGGAGCCAAATCGTAAGAGGAGAACGCTACGGCCTCTGCGATGCCTGTCACCCATTCCTGCCTGCACCTCCATCAGCAGACCTGGATCGCTCCCAGGCGTAAATGTGGTGCAGATAGTTTCCCAATCAGCACACAGATGCGCTAAGAACTCGCGCGCGTAATCGGCCCAGTGATCAATAGTGATGACCAACTGGCGCGCGAGCACAGGATATTTGGCGAGAAGCGGCAAAATCAGCTCTTCCTGGCTCAGCTGTCGCATAAAATCCCCGAACCGAGCTTCCGGCGTCTCGCCTTGCAAGCGCCCTTGAAGACGCGCGATATGCATTTCCAGGATCACCGGTTTGCTGACCTGGAAGAGGATATCTGGCACAATATTGTTCAAAAAGGCTTCAGGGAGCATTTCTGTATCAAAGGGTAGAAAGGCGTACTGTTGTCGTAGCGCTTGCACTCCTTCCTGGAGAGCAGTGAGGCCGCGCTGGAGAAGAGGGCTGATGGCCGGTAGACACCCCTTGAGAGGCTGATTGGTTTTGCTCTCCTGAAGGAGAGGGAGCATCTTCTCAACTGCATGCGCGTTCGTAAAGGCATCTCTAAGAGCCGTCAGCCAGTCTGGAACCGCTGAAATACGAGTCTGCATGCTCTCCACGGGTTCTGCGAGGAGAAAGAGGAGGTCTTGTTCTGAGAGAGAGTCACGGGCCAATCGCTCCACAAAGAATGCCCCCCACGGTACCACGCCGGGGCTTGCCACAACTCTTCATCTTTCTCAATTAGAATGCTCGTTTCCATCCACTTTCATCCTCAAACCTGTCTTGTATAATGTCTTTTGATGTTGAAGATAGGGTGATGATGAGTGGTCAAGAGCCCGTAGAGCCTCTTGACCACTTTGGGTTGTACAACTCATCATCAACAGCAGGCCTCGGCAAAGGATGACTCATAGCGGCGTGCAATACCTTTTGTAATGAAACAGGCCTTGCTCATACGTCTGTCTAGCTTGTTGACATCTCCCCACGGCTAAAGCCGTGGGACTCCCACTCTCACGAGTGGGCTTTCCTGCTTCGCTGGAGGATGCAGTCTACGAATATATCCGTATTTTCGTCTTACACCGCCTCCACAGGCATATACCTTTCCCTGAGCCCCAGGGTAGGTTCTCAAGTCTCTTAGTTCATCAAGGCCGAGGTCTTACGCTCGAATTGATCAACAGGGATTACAAGGGTTCACTGAGTTCCCGCGACTTGTGACACAGGTCTTAGTGTTGCAGCCCACGCTGTTCCCACTTTGGGCAGCACCCATGACTTCAGACAGCTCATCCTCGGTCAATTCAATCTGGCCCACCGGGTTCTCTGGTAGCTTGGCCCGCTCTTCCTCGCTCAGGCTCTTGCGATACTCGGGATCTTCCCAA
>WNGG01007902.1_pt1 | contig 11753 bp, 8 predicted proteins | sample 5400661 | NCBI WGS metagenome assembly WNGG01 (sample SAMN13153372, study PRJNA577476) | soil metagenome | isolation source: 100 cm soil or saprolite under Garry oak tree replicate 1 | place: USA:California | collected 2016-06-15 | reverse complement strand
CGCGAAGCTGGGCCCTTATACTCGATCCCCGAAAATATACCGCTGTCCGGCCGATAAGAGCTGCACCTATGGCCGGACCGGTCCTGAGCGGGTGCGCAGCATCTCGATGAGCCAGGCCATCGGCCCCGACAGGAACAACAAAGATGTACGTCCGCGCGGTCAGTGGCTGCCCCACCCGCCTTTCCGCGTTTTTACCAAAGAAACCCAACTGATCGATCCTCCCCCATCTCTGCTTTGGGTCATGATTGATGAACACCCGGACAGCATCAACGATGGCGGCTTTGCAGTTCAGATGCCCCTCAGTGTGAATGCCACCAGATGGGTGGATGTCCCTACGAAATACCACAATAACGCTTGCGGTTTTTCGTTCGCAGACGGCCATTCGGAAGTCCACAAGTGGCTCAAGCCGCAAGCCATTCCTGCAGTGACTTACGTCGGGATGAGCGGCATCTTGAATGTTCCGGACAATCCGGACGTTCTCTGGGTCGCCAAGCGGACCTCATCGTATATCAATGGCAGTTCGCTGCCGTACTGAGTTGTCAGTAAACAGTTACCTTTTCCGCACCGCCCTCAATTCTCGAGCGTCCGGACGCTCTCGTGCGCCAGTTTTCAAACGGGACGCCGCTCTCATCGCGTTTGGCGTGCGTAACGTTTACCAATGGCGGACGAGGCGGAAAAATGAAGCGTCGGCGCCAATGGCCACGTTCACCGGCGGCGGCACATTCCCCGTAGTGACATCACTCCAGGTGACTGATGGGGCCAGCGAAGCCGCCTTTTGCACGGTGAACAGCCCGGCATCAACCTGCCACGTTATGGTGACATTGGCGCCCGAACGGTTCACCTAGAGTTGTAGCAACCGGTAGTACAACGCCGAGCCGATGGGCGTATTGGTGTAGCTGCCGCCGGTCGGCGTGTTAGGCGCGTCCGCTACCGGCACCCATGCAGCACCCGGGCCAAGAACCGGCGACTGCTGGAGTGTGCCCGCCACCCCCCAACTGAGGACGATCGAGGCACCCATACGCCTGATGGCAATCGGCGCAGACGCCACGCCGGGAATCAACGTCGCTGGTGAAGAGAAATTACTGGTGTGGACCCTGCCGTTATGGGTGCCAGGCGGATCAGCCGAATAATTCACCGTAACCGTCAGCGGTCCAAGCGATGTAGTATTCCCTGTCAGGTCAATATCGAACACGCCGGTGTTGGGGACGGTGAATGAAGCAAAATACTTGGAGCCCTGCGCAAAACCGTTGTTATAAGTGTCAAAGTACATGAGCGCCATTCCGTTGGTCCACCCTTCCTGGTCAAGTTGGTAAACGTCAATGATGATGTTGGTGTAAGGGGCAATCCCTGCGGCAAAACTGCCTTTCAACCTGGGATAGGCGGTGTTGGTGTTCAAATTCGGGATGACATCTGAATTGGTATCCATGTAAAGGGCTTCGTAATTGGTGAAGTTAATCAAACGGGTGCCATTATTGTTCGCGTAGCTGTAGGGAACCAGCTCGTTGTTGACCGTAACATTGCCGCGGAACGACAGCCGTATGCCGGGATTCAGGCTCCCGCCGTTGCCGTCGAAAAACGTGTCCGGAATATTGGTGAAGTTGTAAACGCGGTTGGCTTCCCAGGCATCGCTCACTCCGTCGAAGTCAGAGCCGAAGCGCACCGCGGCAGTCGCGTCGAACGAATTTACCATGAGCCCACTATTGTCGAAGCGCGTAGTGCCATCAACGGCCACACTGAAGTAATTGCCGGCGATGACGAAGTTGGTTCCTGAACTGCTGCCGTAGAGGTCAATTATCTCGCCGCCGTTGGCGTAACCTCCGAACACGTTGCCCTCATCGGCATCGTTCACGCCGTCGCCATCGGTCCCGATGGTGATATTGTCGTAGCTTCGGCCAATCTCAATATACGCGTCGCCCCGCTGGACGCCACCGTTGACAACCGAGACATCTACATTGTGCATGCCGTCGGGCAGCACGTCCCAGAAATTACCCGAAATGCGGTAATTAAGCCCCTCCGAGTCGAAGCCATAACCTGTGATGAAAACGTTGAATTCAGCCCGCGGATTGGTGGAGTCTGCCGCGACTCCAATTGTGCCAGGCTGCGCAAACCGTGCATTAGCGCCGCTGTTGTCCCGAGTACGGTAGGCTGCGATGCAGATGGTTGGCGTAGCCACGGTGGTCTTGTCCGGCATGTAAGCGACTTGTCCCGTCGCCGGGTCCAAACCAAACCAGCAGCCGCTGACCTGCCAATTTCCACAATTTGCGCCTCCTTGTTCTGCCGAATCCGGACAGAAAGAGATGGTCTTCATATCCCCGCTGTTGACGCCGTCACTGCCCGAAGCGTCGCTGACGATCGCCAGGCCCTTGACGACGACATTTGTAGCTCGGAAGAAGCCGAGTATTGCCAGTTCGTCGCTGCCAAACCCGAGGTTGCTGTAAGTGAACCCGGTATAAGCGGCGATGGACGCGCCCATGGACATGGCGTTGCCATTGGTGGAACTCAGGACGATCTTGAGTTGCGCGTTATTGGGAGCGTGAATGGGATTGGAGTTGGGCACCGCTCCCGGCTGGCTGTAACCGTCAATCGTGATCCGGTTGACGGTGATGAGGGGGTAACCGCCCGGAGGGGTGTTGATGTAATGGACCCCTGAACCAGGTATGCTGAACTGGATGGTGTCGCCATCGGCCAGCAGGTTGATGGCCTGCAACAGGCTGGTTTGGTTGGCAGGGGGCGAGACGTTATTCTCCGTGGTGACGGTGATAATTTTGGCGTGCGCGGAAACCGCCAGTACTGTCAGGGAGAAGAGAGCCGCGTTTCTGGAGAGGGTCTTCATAGCTCTTATTTGGGTTATTTCGGTTGGGGTAACAGATCCAGATTGATCGATGGTAACGCCAATGGCAAGCCTTTTTTCATCTGTTTCTGCGATTCAGACAGTGGGGTGGCGGCTACGGCAGATAATAGCGGTTGAGGTCCGGCGCGACGATTTGGGCTTGGGCTGCCGTGGTGTTCAGCGCTTGAGGTCGCGAGGGCGGAGGGCTGATAGAGTTTTCTACATGGGGCGCATGGGACGTGGGTTGGGGATCGGCGCCAAAAAAGTTTGCTCCAGAAGGTCCAGCTTGCGGAGTGCTTTTTCCCGGGCTTGGCCTTCCAGTTGGATGGCCTCGCGAGTGAACGTGACTACTGGCAGTTGCGTATAAGCCAGGCCCAAATAGATGACGATCCACTGCTGCAAGAGGCGCAGTTGCTGTGCCAGCGTCTCCGGAGTTAAGTGGGCCAGGGTTTCTTGCAGGAACTTCCAGAGCTGCCACTGCCGCAGCGTATCGGTTAGAAGCACCATGACCACTTGAGCGGCAATCGCATTGAAGCTGCGCGAACGGAAGTCGCTCAAATCGTAAAAGCACTTGAGCTGCCGGTGCCGTTCCTCAATGGCGGTTCTTTGGCGATAATAAGCCAACAGCTTAAGCGGTTGAGCCGTGGCGTGCGTGCTCATCAGAGCCCAGTCCTGGTGGTGGCCGTCGGCATAAAAATCCCGCAGGCAGACGGCCGCCACAGGAACCGTCGCCGCGGCCCAGGAGCGGAACCCCCCGATCCAACAATACTCGGTGTGGGTGTAGCGCTGGGCGGCTGGAGGCGTTGGCAGAGCCTGCTTTCTTTGAGCCAAAGTCTGTTGGCGCTTGGCTTCGCGTCGGCGCAAACACTCCGGGCGGCTGGGCGGTATGGGCCTGAGCGGCGTCGGCTCGCTCGGCAGGCGGGTCCAGGCTTCCCGTTCTGCCAAGGCCCAGGCGTCAGTCCACAGGTCCATGTCCTTGCGAATCGGGATGACCACCTCAATGTCCCACTGTTGCTTGCAACGGCTGATGCGCTCGCCGTCAATGAAGCCGCGATCCAGGATCAACCATTTGATAACGCCCTTGCCGAGGGTCTGCACAAAGTGCTCCACCAGTTCAAACAAGAGCCCCACTTCGTGAGCGTTGCCGGGCAGCAGCGCCACAGCGGCATACACACAAGCCCCGCCGCGCAGGTGCAGCAGGCTCACCCATTTGTAACAGCGCTGGCGGTGCGCGTATTTGCGTTGCTCCGGACTGAGTTTCTCGTAATCGACCGGGTGATTGTGCTTGTCGAACCACATCACCACGCTGCCTTCATAGGCCGGGTTGTCCGGCACGAACAGATAAGAGCCATCCCCGATGAAGACCCCCTCGGGATCAAAATAACCGTAGCTTTGAAAGATCTCCTGAACCGGGCTATTGAACCACTCCAACCACTGGCTGGCAGTCACGTCCTTGAGGGCCTTGCGCAAGGTATCCTGATCACAAGGGGTGGCTCGGTCATAGCTGTTTTTGTCATTAAAGCCCTGGCAATGCAGCGCCCACTGCCGGGTTTTGGCATCCAGGTGTTTGGCGGCCAAATCCGGCGGCAACGCCGCTAAGAGCCCGCCGCAACGCACCACCCGTTCAAAAGCCAGGAACGAATTTTCCTGGTGGAGCTTCAGACTCAAGTTGGCTGCCAGAATGAACCAGCGGGGAACTTCCTCCTTTTTGCGGGCGGTGGGCATCGATTCAGCCAGTTTTTCCAGCAGGTGCTCCTGGAAACAGCGGTGGAAGAACTCCCGTTCATCGGCCTGGCCAATGACTTCCAAGCCGTCAAACTCTCCGCGACGAAAGGCTTCGAGGACTTTCTGCGGTTGATATTCAATAAAGGTTAGGTTCATGAGCTTGGCGGCCACTCCACCTGCTGGTGTTGAACGATCTCATCGGCCAGAGCCAACAGTTGGGCATTGAGTTTGAGGAGCTTGGCGCGTGCTTTTTGTGCGCGCTTCCAAGCCAGAGCCAACTTACGCACGCGGGCGCGCTGTGCGGGAGGCACTGTATAGAGCTTGTGTTTGCCTGATTCGCTGCGGGTCAGAACCCACGTAGTATGGAGGTGGCCCTGGGCGCAGCGGCAGGAGGCTTTTCCACATTTACGACGTAAGAGATAAAAACTGCCGGGGAGGATCTCCGCCTGGGCGGTCATGAGACGCAAGAGGCGTCCGGAGGCGCGGAACTGGCGCCAGAGTTGGCGGCGGAGGGCGCTAGTGGATGCGTCCATCTGTATTCATATATATGATATACCATACAGACAAGCAAGCAAAAAGGTGCGATTTTTGCAAAAAGATGAGGAAATCACCCCAGCCGGTCAGAAAACGTCTTTTATAGGCGATTTTAGAGGGGTCTCCCCACTGTCTGAATCGCAGTGAGTCAGTTAAGGCGAGGTGTTACTCCTGCCATCAGCGTGAAAGCGACAAAGCGAGACGGCGGCGTGCATAAATCCGTCCTGCTGAAACGGGCAATAAGGGCCGTCACCGCCTTACTGTAGGGACTTCGCCGATTCTGTATCAAGGGTTCGTGGCTTGCATCCTGGCCGGGTGGGATGAGAATGGGGCATGGTCATACTTCGATTCGAGAACGATGAACAGGAACGCAGAGCGCTGGGCTGGCTGGCTGGCCGATTTTCCTTCAAGATGTGGGATAACGGTGAGCTGATGGTTCATGAATCTGTCTTGCCTTATTTAGCGCGCGAAGGCATCTCGTTAAAGTTCAGGGACAGGCGACGTATGAGCATTTCCGGCCGGCGATTCGAGATTCTGCTGCCGCTTCGGTTTAACGATGGCAGCCCGATGCCGGACGCACTGATCGCCGAGACGTTGGTGGAGCTTCGTCGCAGGTTCGGAGCTGTCTCCTCAGAAACGCAAAAGATAGAAGGACGTGGCAACACGGCGGGGAGGTGTACCGCGATGAGCTGATGCGCGTCTTTGTGGACGTTGAGGACACGCAGCGGAACCGGGATTTCTTCCTTCGGTTCAGAGAGGGCGTCGGGCAACGGGCGAAGAAACGATTCTTTACTTTGAACAAGTGGAGGAGCAAGAGTGATAATCTCGTGCACCGCTTGTGATGCCTCGCACAAGTGCCAACCGACTACTTGTTGCAGACTGTGCAACTGCTCGTTGCTACTGGAGCCGCAAGCCACGTAGCTGGCGAGAAGGGCAAGACGCTGTATCGTGAGCAGCCCAAAAAGTGACCTGAATTGTGCAAGGCGACATGTCCGGTTTCGCTCTCGGAACGCGCTCAAATTCTGCGATGACCAAAAACAGTGACACAAAAATCGTCTGGCTGCTCGCCTGGGTAGCGCTGCTTTCAGGGGCGTTAGCCGGAGTCACGCGCGAGCCGGCGATGGCCGACGCTTCCGCTAGCAGTTCGTTGCCGTTGCCAAAAAGTTTTCTGGGCGGAAAACCTTTCTCGATTCGAGAGCAGGATGGGATCGCTTGGTTGGTCAAACCCAATGGAGAGCGATTCTTTTCCTTCGGTGTCTGCTGCGTGGACATGGGCGCTTCCCGTGAAAAGTTCGATCCGGACAACCCCGGTTACGGAGCGTGGCAGCATTATCCCAATTCGAACCGATGGGCTGAGGCGACTCTAAAGCGACTCAAATCCTGGCGCTTCACCACCATCGGAGGCTGGAGCGATTTTCGATCCTTGAGTCAATGCCATGATATGGACGTGGCGTTCGCGCCCGTGCTGCACATCGGCTCCACAGCCGGCGCGCCGTGGTGGGACATGTGGGACCCAAAGATTATTGGCCGGATGGACCAGGTCGCGCGCGAACAGATCCTGGCTCTGCGCGACGACCCGCATCTAATCGGCTACTACAGCGACAACGAGGTCGGCTGGTGGAACGCCATCCTGTTTAAGATGACGCTCGAGCAAGCTCCCACCAGCGGCCAGCGGCGGCGGCTAATAGAATTACTCCTGCAGACGTACCACAACCAGTGGTCTGAATTGCTGCAAGATTTCGAGCCTGCTCCCGACCTGGAGAATTGGCAAGAACTGGAACAGCATGGCATGCTCTTTCTGCGCCCCGGTGGAAATGGGATTCGCACGATGCGCCGGTTTCTGGGACTGTTGGCCGAACGCTATTACGCCTTGATCCATGACATTATCCGTAAGTACGACCAGCGCGCTTTGATCCTCGGCGACCGCTACCAGTCATTCTATTTCCCGGAAGTGGCCCGGGCCTGCGCGCCTTACGTGGACGCCGTTTCCAGCAACCTCAACGCCCCATGGAACGACGGCACCTTAGCGCGGTTTTATCTGGAAACACTGCACGCGTTGACCGGCAAGCCGGTTCTCATCGGCGAGTTCTACATGGCTGCCAGCAAAAACCGCAGTGGCAACAAAAACAACAGCGGCGTCTATCCGGTGGTGGCCACGCAAAGGCAACGCGCCGCCGGATTTCGCAACACGGTCAAGGCTCTCTTGCGAACCCCTTGTGTCATCGGCGCCGACTGGTTTCAATATTACGATGAACCGACTCACGGCCGCTACGACGGCGAGAATTTCAATTTCGGGCTGGTGGACATTCACGACCGGCCCTACGAGCCGCTCACATCGGCGGCCTCGACGCTCAGCCTTGTCACCCTCAAGACGCAGCCTGTCCCCGCGCGCACGGATGCTTCTCAAGGCGTTCCGCCCGCACCTCCAAATCCGTTCGGCGAATTCCAACCCACCCTGGCTCTCAAGCGGTGGGACCGTGAGCGAGGCTTCGTCAAACCGGTGTCGGAATACCCTCTGGCCGACTTGTACGTGTGTTGGAACAGGAAGGCGATTTATCTCGGACTGTATGCACAGGACGTCGTGGAGGACGTTTTCTATAAAGATAAAATAGTGCGCGTGAACGACCGCGCCCAATGGACCGTCTCAGTCGGCGAATCCACCCAACCCATTCGCGTCCGCATCGGCGCTGGACTGGAGCCGATTGTCGATGAACCAGCGGTTCGCGTGGTAAACCTCTCGGGGCTGAACGGAAATGTGCGGAACATCGCCTGCATCGAATTGCCGGCGAAGCTTTTCGGCAAGGACAGCTTTCGATCAGGAGATCCGATCGAACTCGCCTCCACCTTCTTCACGCACTGTCGGGCTTATCGCGTGGAGTGGCGAGGGAAGTTCAAACTGCGGAATGAGCGATAAACAAGCACTCTTGCCGATGTTCACGAACGGACGTTCTGATTCATCGCAGCGGGGCTCAGCTCCAAATTCCGGGAGAGTACTGGCGCGGCAGTAGCCAAGTGCTTCAAATCAACCGAGGTCTGGCAAGGCAGGGGTTAAACACTCTGATTCCCATTGCCTGCCGCCAACCCTACCGTTACCAGTTCCAAAAATCGATGGACGATCTGGCCAACTATTCTCGCAAGCTTGCCGCTACTCGCGGGAGGGAACCCTCGCGCAGGCGCAGGGCGTAAACATACTCGGCTGAGGATCAGTGGTTGGGCGGTGATAGGCGACGACCTGGATTCCCTGAGTGACCGGCCCTGAACAGCAATCGGTGGGCCTGTGGGGAGCAATTACGGGAGCTGGGGATTTGCCGCTTCGTTTCTGCGCGGCGCGATGGTACTCTGCCCTGTGCTTAGTGGCCGGCTCAAGCGGAGTCTGCGCGCCACCTTTATCGGGCTGGCGGCCAATAGCATCCTGACCGCAGCCAAGTTTTGCGCCGGGATTCTGGGCCATTCCCATGCGCTGGTGGCCGACGCGGTCGAATCCCTGGCTGATATTTTCAGTTCGCTGGTTGTCTGGCGCGGCCTGGTTGTGGCGGCCGCACCGGCCGATGAGGAGCACCCCTACGGCCACGGCAAAGCCGAACCGATTGCTGCCGCGGTCGTCTCCACGATGCTGTTGCTGGGGGCGCTATGGATCACCGTCGAGGCCGCGCGGGGCATTGCGCGCCCGCGGCAGGGGCCGGCCCCGTTTACGCTGCTGGTGCTGGCCATCGTGGTTTGCCTGAAGGAAGGCTTGTTCCGGTTTGTCCGGCGGGAATCGCTGTCCGTTGACAGTTCAGCGGTGCAGACCGACGCCTGGCACCATCGCAGCGACGCCATCACGTCGCTGGCAGCCGCCATCGGCATTAGTGTGTCGCTGCTGGGCGGCAAAGGTTATGAATCGGCCGATGACGTGGCGGCGGTGCTGGCCGCCAGCATCATCGCGTGGAATGGCTGGCGGCTGCTGCGCCCGGCGCTCAATGAGCTGATGGACACCTCGCCCAGCCGCGAGATCGTCGGGCAAATCCGCCTAACCGCCGAGGCGGTGGACGGCGTGGAGCGGGTGGAGAAATGCATGGTGCGCAAGAGCGGCGATCACTTCTTCGTGGACTTGCACGTGGAAGTGGATCCACAAATGACCGTCCAACGCTCACACGACATCGCGCACATGGTGAAGAACAGGGTCCGCGCTCAGATCCCGGCGGTGCGTGACGTGCTGGTGCACATTGAGCCATCCACACGCGCGCGGGCGCAGGACAGCCGCCAGCAGAGGGCCATTTGAAATTTCGGCTTGGCGTTGCCGGCGGGTTGGCCGTTAATGTGCAGCGATGAAGATTGTTTTGGCCTACTCCGGCGGCCTGGATACCTCGGTGTTACTCTCCTGGATAAAGGAAAAGTACAACGCCCAGGTAATTGCTTTCTGCGCCGACATCGGGCAGGAGGAAGAACTTAAAGGCCTGGAGCAAAAGGCGAGGAAAACCGGCGCCGCCAAGGTCTTTATCATGGATTTGCAGGAGGAATTCGCGCGCGACTTCATCTTCCCAATGATGCAGGCAGGCCCGCTGTATGAGGGCCAATACTTTCTTGGCACCAGCATCGCCCGACCGCTCATTGCCAAGGGCATGATCCAAGTCGCCCGCAAAGAAAAAGCTGATGCGCTCGCCCATGGCGCGACCGGCAAAGGCAATGACCAGGTGCGCTTTGAATTGACCGCTGCGGCACTGGCGGCGGAGTTGCCGGTCATCGCCCCCTGGCGCGACGCGTCGTTTCGCGCGCAATTCCCTGGCCGCGCAGAGATGATTGCTTATTGCCAGCAGAAGCGCATTCCCGTGCAGGCTTCAGCCCAAAAACCCTATTCGATGGACCGGAACCTTCTGCACATTTCGTTCGAAGCCGGCATCCTTGAAGACCCGTGGATGGACGCCTTCGCCCCAGACAATAAAGACATGTTCAAGCTCAGCGCGGCGCCTGAGGACGCGCCGAGCAGCCCGGAATACGTCACGCTCGATTTTGAGAAAGGCAACTGCATCGCCCTGAACGGCAAACCGATGAGCCCGCTGGCCGTAATGAGGACCCTCAACAAGCTGGGTGGCAAACACGGGGTGGGGCGCGTGGATATGGTCGAGAACCGCTACGTGGGCATGAAATCCCGCGGCGTTTATGAGACCCCAGGCGGAGCGATACTGCACTTTGCGCATCGGCAGATGGAGACGCTAACGATGGACCGGGAAGTCATGCACCTGCGCGATTCGTTGCTGCCGCGTTACGCCGAGTTGGTTTATTACGGCTATTGGTTCTCGCCCGAGCGGCTGGCCCTGCAGGCCTTCGTTACGGAAAGTCAGAAAAATGTGACTGGCACGGTGCGAGTGAAGCTTTACAAAGGCAACATCATGATCTCGGGCCGCAAGTCGCCGGTCAGTCTCTACCATCCCGCCATCGCCACGATGGAAGCCGACCCGACGCAGGCCTACAATCAGGATGATGCGACGGGCTTCATCCGCCTCAACGCCCTGCGCTTGAAAGTGGCGGCGAAGGTGCGCGGGAGCAAGAAAGCGAAAACAACCCGCTCAAAGGTATGGGCCTGAAGGAAAAGGGACGCGACGATAAGGAGCGTACCGCCTTGTCCTCGCTCAACCCGGCCTGGGTCGCCTGGCGGTTGCTGCTCTTCGCCCGCAACTTCCTTAGGCATCCTAACATGGTGGGCTGGATGCTGCCCAGCTCGCCCTTCCTGGTGGACGAAGTGCTACGGCAAGTGGATTGGAACCGCGCGCGGGTAATCGTCGAGTACGGGCCCGGCATCGGCACGTTCACGGTGGAAGTATTGGCGCGGATGCATCGTGGGGCCACGCTCATCGCGCTTGAAACCAACGCTGATTTCTTCCAGTTCTTGAACCAGTCGCTGCGTGACCCCCGGTTGCGGCTGGTCCATGAGTCGGCCACCGAAGTTGACGCCGTGCTTGAGCGGCTGGGCTATACCCAAGCCGATTGCGTCATTTCGGGCATCCCGTTCAAGACGCTGCCGCATGCCCTTCGGGATACGATCGTGCGCAAGACCCATTCGGTGCTCCGGCCCAAAGGAAGCTTCCTGGTTTATCAACTCTCCAGCGTGGTCTTGCCCTATCTGGAAAAAGTCTTCGGCAAGGTCTCTCGCGATATCGAACTGCTGAATATCGTGCCGGCGAGGCTCTTTTACTGCGCCCGCTGATTGGAATTTGAGATTCCTGAATCTTCAATCGCTAAACGCCCAAAAGCATCCGCGGAATTTTCTTTCCCTCCACTTTTTCCCCCAGGCCGAGCGGGAAGGCATCGTCCACCGAGGCGGGGTCCACGTAAGTCCCGAACAGCCGGTCCCAAAGGCGGAAAGTCGTGCCGAGATTCTTGCCGCGATGGACGGTGGCTGAGTGATGAATACGATGGTAATCGGGAGTCACAATCAGCCAGGCCAGAGGTCCGACGTTCACCTTCAAATTGGTGTGCTCCCAGAACTGAATCAACAGGCCAAGTGAATAGCCGATGCCCGCCTCCGCCGGAGTGAGCTTGAACAAGGTAATCGGGATGACCACTTGGGGAATGTTATAGAGGAAGGAATGCAAGAAGCTGGTGCGGAAGCCGGCAAACCAATACATTTGCTCGATCGAGTGGTGCCAGGCGTGGGTCCGCCACAACGGCTCAAAGCGGTGCTGGC
>WNGG01012681.1_pt1 | contig 11755 bp, 10 predicted proteins | sample 5400661 | NCBI WGS metagenome assembly WNGG01 (sample SAMN13153372, study PRJNA577476) | soil metagenome | isolation source: 100 cm soil or saprolite under Garry oak tree replicate 1 | place: USA:California | collected 2016-06-15 | reverse complement strand
AGACGGTGAATGGATTTCGCTGGCGGTGTAAATGAATGCTTTCTTTGCGTCGCCCTTTGCAAAACCGCTCAAACGAGATGACGACCCGCAGAAGATTCTATGCTCCGCCGCCGGCGTTCATAACGGCCGATAAAATCGTGACCCTCGGCCGCGACGAGACGAGGCATGCTCGGAATGTGCTTCGATTAAAGCCTGGTGACGATGTTTACGTTTTTGACGGTGAAGGTCATGAGTATCGCTGCCGGCTGGCGGCATTTCAGCGCCACGCCGCCAGACTTGATTTGATCGAAACTGTCGAACCGGCGCGGCCGGAATCGCCGCTCAACCTGACGCTGGCTGTTGCTCTCTTAAAAGGTGAAAAGTTCGATCTGGTCGTGCAGAAAGCGACTGAGCTGGGTGTGACACAGTTGATTCCGATCGTCACCGCTCGCGCTGATGTCCGCATTCGTGATGAGAGGGATGCTGAGCGCAAGCTGGAACGTTGGCGGCGAATTGTGCTCGAATCCATTAAGCAGTGCGGCCGCGCTCAATTAATGAAAATAGATGTGCCGGAAATATTTGAATCAGTGCTTACGATCACGGAAGATGATGATCACCTGAAATTGATGTTCGCTGAACGGGATGGAAGTCCATTATCAAAGTTTGCCGCCGGTCTGTCTTCTCGTCTTAAGAAGGTAACTGCTCTGATTGGCCCTGAAGGCGGATGGACTGATGACGAGATTTCAAAGGCCAGGAAGCAGGACTGGAAAATCGTGACTCTCGGCGGTCGCACCCTGCGCGCCGAGACGGCGGCAATCGCGATCGCGGCGCTGCTCCAGCACGCCTTCGGCGATCTTGTTTGACCCCGTCAGTTCAGCGCGGAATAATTCTCGGGCGGCCTGAAGTAGCCGGAACCCGATGCGCGCCTTAGTCGTTCATACTCCATAGCGGAGTGAATCTGCGTGACAACTCTTTCACAGGCAGCGATCGATCGAGCACGCGCTGATTTGGCGCAACGGGTGGGCGTCAGCGAACTGGAAATCGACGACGAATCGATTGAGCCGGCAGATTTCCCTGACGCTGCATTGGGGGCGCCGCTGGCAGACGAGATGAGCGCGCAAGTCATCACCCCCGGTTGGCGGATTCGATTGAAAGCGGGGAGACAGAGCTACGAATACCGGGCAAATGACCGGCAGCTCAGGCTGGTTAATTTCAAAGGAGAGAATTACAGGGTCGCGAAGTGAGTAAGTGTTTACACCTGGCTTCTGACTATTGACAACTGACTTCTGACTTCTGTTCTTCGGGGTGCAATTATGGGTCGTAATAACATCTGGGCACATTTGGCAATTGCTGTTGTGCTGGTTCTGATCGCTGCATTCGCTGGTCAGATGAGCCGCTGGAAGAAACAGTGGAAGCCCGTGCAGCACGCGCCGTCATCAGCGCGACCGGATGCTGATGAAAGCGCGGATGAAGACAGCGCCTCGACTGATGATGAAGGCGAAAAGGCAGAAATCCTGGTGCGTTTTCGGTCGGGAATTACGCGGCAGGCAATTGAAAAGATTGCTGCCCAACTCAATGACCAGGTCGAAGATCGCATCGAATCGGTCGATGGGCTTGAGGTGATCGAAGATGAAGATGGCAAAGACGCCGGAACGGTTTTAGCGCAATACCAGGCACTGCCGGAAGTGGAATACGCGGAACCAAATTCCGAGATAAAACTGGATCATGACGATGGCGGCCACAAACATGTGCACGCCGACGACGAAATGTTTTTTCAGCAGTGGGGCTTGTTCAATACCGGCCAGAACGGCGGCAAGTCGGGCGCCGACATTAGCGCCATGCGTGCCTGGGCGGTCACCAGAGGAAGTGACCAGGTTGTCGTCGCCGTGATCGACAGCGGCGTCGATTACTCGCATCCGGATTTGGCGAACAACATCTGGACTCGTCCTGAAATTATCAAAAAGTACGAGGACGAAGATTTGACTGAGGGGCCGGTTGATGATCTTCACGGTTTCAATCTCGTCGAAGACAATGCCAATCCGATGGATGACAATGGTCACGGCACGCATGTCGCCGGCATTATCGGCGCGGAAGGCGGTAATGGAGTCGGAATCGCCGGCGTGAATTGGAAAGTGAAGATCATGCCGCTGAAATTCATGGATGCCGAGGGGTCCGGCACCACGAAAGATGCGATTGAAGCGATTAACTACGTCATTAATCGCAAGCGCGCCGGCGTGAACGTTCGCATTATTTCCGCGAGCTGGGGTTCAACCATCAAATCGCGCGCGCTTGAAGATGTGATTCGCAAAGCCGGTGATGAAGGAATTTTATTTGTCGCCGCGGCCGGAAATTCCAGTTCGGACAATGATCGACAGCCGCATTACCCGGCGAGCTACGACCTGACGAACGTCATCAGCGTGGCGGCGGTGAATCGAAATGACGAGTTGGCATCTTTCTCTAACTATGGCACAAAGAGTGTTCAGATTGCTGCGCCCGGCGAAGAAATTCTCAGCACCTGGCTGGAACACGACTTCAAAGAAGCAAGGGGCACGTCGATGGCCACGCCTTTCGTTTCCGGCGTCGCGGCCTTGATTCTTTCGCAAAACCCGAATCTGCCCCTTGAAGACCTGCGCGCGAAGATTCTGAAATCAGTCGATCCGCTTTGGTCGCTCAAAGGAAAAGTGCTCACCGGCGGGAGAATCAATGCGGCCAAAGCGGTCGGCGCCGGCTGATCTCTCTCTATCAACCTCCTGCCAGTCTTTGTCCTTCAAAGGAACGATCGCAAACAATTTCGAGTCCCTGGCCATCAGCAACCTGCCTGAGGGCAACCACGCGTAATCCTCCACTCCGGCCAACGTCGGCGCCAGCGAAGCGCTCGTGTGCATTCGCAGGTCGAACTCCTTGAGTACCCATTCTCGATCGGAAATCTTATGAACAAAGCTGAATTTGTTCTGTTGCGGGATGCGACGCAGTATCCGCCCTGGATTGTCCGCCACCTTGTCCGCGTTTCCGGTTTTGAGATCGACAATCTGCAAAGTATTCGGCGTGCCCAGAACAAAGAGCGCAAGTGTGTGATCGTCAATCCAAAGGTGATACCCAACCGGCTTGATCTTTTCCAGAATCAACGAAGGGGTGCCGCCCTTCAGCGGAAATTTCCATAAGCGCTGCGTGCCATCAGCTTCGACGCGGACCACCGAAATCGAATTTCCATCCGGCATCAATGTCGGCGAGAACTCGCTCTCTTTCGTATCGGTAACTTGCATAGTCGTGCCGCTGCCAGGATCGTAGCGATATATGTCTGCCTGTTTGTCGCGAATCGATGCGTACAGCAAACTCTTGCCGTTGGACAAAAATGACGGCTGGTTGTTGTAACCCACTGAGGTCGTGATCTTCTTCGGCTCACCAAACTTCAACTGCCCCTGATGATTCTTGACCTCAATTACGTAGATATTACTGGCCGGAGGCGTGGGTGTGGGGGTCGGTGTTTGCCCCTGCGCGGCAATGGCAAATACGACGATTCCAACAGCGCAATACGCGATTTTGGGGGCGCGTTTGTTGAAGATTCGCATGATGCTTTCGTATAGCACGCGCCGGAATCGTCATCAAGGCGAATTGTCGAGAATCCAGGCCATCGCTTGCGCGCGCGGCTCACCTTGTGTGATTATTGGTTCATGAATGCCATCATTAAGAAGCCCAATCTTTCAAGGAGTCGATAAAGAGTGAAAGCGGAGTTAGCGCAGTTAATCGCTTTGCAGAACGCCGATACGAACATAAAAAGACTACAGACTGAAATAGAAAGCATCCCGCTCAGGCGCGCCGAGATCGAAAAAGAGTTCGATCAGCGCGCCTTTGAAATTCGCGCCCTCGAAGAGCGCCGCAATCTGGCTTTTCATGAACGCGCCCGCCTGGAAAAAGAGATTTTCGATCAGAAGCAGAGGGCCGAGCGCGCCGATCGGAATCTGATGGCCGCCAAGAAACCCGACGAATACACGGCCGCAATTCGTGAAGCCGACGCGGCCCGCAAACAAATTTCGGCATTTGAGACGCAGGAACTCGAGCAGATGGAAGTCTTCGACCAGGCCGAGAAAGAACTGAAGGAACGAGCGCCGGAGATTGAGCGCCTGGGAGCGGACATGGAAGAGCGGTTCAAGGCTTTCGATGAGCAGGCGCGCATACAGGAACAACAACTCGAAGCGGCGCGCGCCGAGCGCGAGCGGTTGATGATGGAACTGCCAAAGACAACCAGCGCCCTTTACAAACGAATTGCCTCGCGCATTCGCGACGGCGTTGCCCTGGCTGAGGCGCGCAACGGCGCCTGCATGGCCTGTTTCATGTCGTTGCGCCCGCAAATCATGGCGGACGTGCGACGCGGCGAAGAAATTATTACCTGCGATAACTGCAATCGGATTTTGTACTACGCGCCGAACAAGGCCGCCCAACCGGTGGGTGTGTAGTTTTGGAATGCGGCGGCAATCCCGATGTATCGGGAGACGTCGCTTTGGATCGATTTAAGTCAAAGCGCCGTGGCGCTTCGCTCTGCCGGCACACTCCAAAACTATTTTCGATCTATCCTTACTGAATTCCCGCTGTAAGCAATCAAAGAACCTGACTTTAAATAGGCCTTGGCTTTCGGCTCATCCTTTAAATACGCATCCCAGAACGCGATACTCGCGATCTTCACATAATCAAACACTGCCTTTTGATCAGTTTGACTAACGAGTCGCGCGACCATCGGCCGATTTGCCAGTTGTGGATTTTCTTGCGCCAGGGCGCCAGTGAACGACATGTGAAACGCTTCGTCAATAAAAACATGATATTTGTCGCCCGCTGGCGAATAAGTGAAAGGGTCCTTGCGCCACTCGGCCATCTGACCAGAAGCCCCGTTATCGTACTTTCCGGTCATCGACATCATCGGCCGCGTCATGTTCTTCCAGGAAGTCTCAGTTAAGCCGTTCTGCTTTTTTCCCTGTCCCGAAAGGAGCATCAGCGCTCGCGGCCGTTCATCACGAAAGCTTTGCGCCTTTGGCCCATTCGGCAGGTCTACCAGCGCGCCACCAATCATCTGCGTGGTGAAGGCCCCATAAGAATGACCGCCAACGCCAATGTGTTTCTGATCCATTTTGCCTTTCAGTCGCGGCACATCTCTCTCCAGGTCGCCGAGCGAATCGATAACGAACGAAATATCGCGCGCGCGATTGGCCCAATCGTCTGAGTTGAAACGATATTCATCGATCAACTCGCGCGGACCACTCGGAAGCGGGTCGCCTTTTGCGCGGCGCAGCGCAATCGAATCGTTATGTGTAGGTTGAATCACGATGTAACCATGCGTCGCCCAGAACTGAGTGAGCGCGAAATAGTTTTTTCCGGAACCGCCGGCGCCGTGTGAAAAGACAATTACCGGAAAGTGACTGCCGGTCTTCGGAATCAGGACTCTAACGGGAAGGTCTTTGTTCCGCTTTGCATCGTGAAGATCTTGATCGATGGTCTCAACCGCATACGGTCCGTCAGCGAGTTCGTAAGCGTTCGCCGCTGATCGCGCGAGCGTTGCCTGGGCGCGGGTTTTATGGCGCAAAGCCAGGCCGCCAAAAAGAACGGCCGCTGAAATCAAAACTGTAAACCCTATGGCAAGCCGTTGGTTGCGGAAATTGTTCATGCCGGTTTAGACGCGCCGGCCATCCGAAAGGTCGCAGAGAATCCCGGCGGGACGACATGTTTATATTGTCGAGTCCGAAAAAACCAATCCGCGAGCAGTGAAATGTCATGCATTTCGCTACCCGCGGAGAATTCTTTGGGAGTCAACCAGAACTATGAGTATGACGCTCCTGGCGGAGCTTCCCGGGCTATTTCTTTCTTAACGTTACCCGCACCGGGTCACCCAGTTGGACCGCCGGCACCTCCAGTTCCTGCGGCCGGTAGCCTTTGGCTTTAACTTTAAATTTCAACGTGCCCATGTGGATTGGCGGCAAGGTGATAATTCCCCGCTCGTCCGTCCCACCCCAGCTCTCGCAAAAGAACCCATCTGATCGAGTCGATTCCAGTTTGACGAAGGCGTTCCGGACCGGATTACCTGACTCGTCAAACACGCGGACGTCTGCTCGGCCGATTCCGTTTTCAACCTTGGGCGCAATTCCCTGGCTGGCCGGTTCGGTGGTCTGCGACGGCCCACCCTGCGCGACTGCGATCGTGCAGGCCGCGATTGTGATTAGAAATGCTAAGAAAATTTTTGACATGGCCTTAAAACTCCTTGTGAATTTGAAACTTCTGGCGTGAGCCGAAGCGGTGGCGTGTTGTCGAGGAGTTGCCACCGAGTATCTATCGCAGGGCAATCGACCGGCAGACTTTCGAGAAATTCCTCTCGAGTCCAACCGGCCTCGGTGATTATACGACAGCCAAGCGCCTATTTGGAATAGTTAACTTTCTGGAAGACCCACCGTTTGCAATGTGTGCGTTTCGCCGGCGTTTGAAGTCCTTCTTTGGACGTAAGCTGATCTTGCCAAACTGTCAGGATTTGCCAGGCTGGCGCGCGACCCGGAATCGCTGTAAAGTACAGGGAATCATCTAAATAAATTCGGTAATTTCGGAGGGGCGCTATGCTACTGCAATTACTGCTTCTACTTTTGATCGCGGGTGTGTGTGGCTCGCTGGGCCAGGCCATAGGCGGTTACTCGCACGGAGGGTGCCTGGTCTCGATCGCGCTGGGATTCATCGGCGCACTGCTCGGCACATGGCTCGCCGGCGCTCTGCATCTTCCGGAATTATTGAGTATCCCGGTGGGCGGTATGAACTTTCCGATCATCTGGTCAATCATCGGCTCGGCCTTATTTGTCGCAGTCATAGGTCTGATTACCCGCGGGCGAACGTGGTAACTGGTTTGGAAGGTGATGAAACGGGCTGACGATTTTCGCGATGTCGATCGAACCACCACGCCCAGGGAATGAATAGCCACGTCAACAACGTTCCCAGCGCCAGAGCTTTCACACTTCCCGGAGGAGGGGCGAATGTCGCACCCGCATACGATAGCAAGAGCCCGCCGGCAAACGCCCAGAACGCATAGGTTCCCATCCTGTCTTTCGCTCTCGTCTGTTGCAGATAGATCGCAATCCCCGCAGCAAGCATCAATATCTCTATTACGATAGTGACTTTGGGATGATTCCAAAGTCCCAGGCCGTACTGACGACTGCCGGCATACAGCGGCAGATCAGGTCGATGCACCAGGTAATCCAGCACCCAGTGACTCACGACCAAAATCGCAATCACGAGTGCGCCTCTTTGATAACGCGTAATGCCGAAATAAAGCGAGGCATACAAGATGGCCCAGCCGGCGACTGCGACCAGCCCGTGCGAGATTGGATATGAGACAAATTCAAGCCGCAGAAACGGATTGCTGTTCGGAGTGATCGCCACCTGCTCCCAACCGATGAGTAGAAAGAAGGGCCAGATCAGATCGAGCAGAATCGGCGCCGCGACGAGCGCGCCCATTGATGCCTTGGGCGCAGTTTTCTTCGCCGCCAGCGCAACAGCATAGTGTCCAATGAACATTTCGCGTGTCACGATAGTATCACCGAATGAATTATTGGTTTGAAAAAAACCGATCATCTCGTTAAAGTACTCGCTCCAGAGCATTAGTTAGTTTTCGACGAATAGAGTTTAGATGCGGGATATTTGCACTCCAGCGCGGCTGCCGCGCCGGGGCCAACTTCTTCCGCCTGCTCCAGACGAGCGGACAAGTCCGTCTTTTAATCAAGCGCGCACTCTTTCAGGCAGCCGATGCCACAGATTTTCCGTCACAGCACGAATTATCTCGCGCGCGGCACCATCTATGGCGCGATCTTTATTTTGATTGCCGCGCTCTTTGTCGGCGCGGAAATCAATCGTTCGGGATGGAACACAGGGCAATGGATCGAACGCCAGCAGCCAATCCAGTTCAGTCACAAACATCATGTGGGCGATGACGGTATTGACTGTCGCTATTGCCACACTTCAGTCGAGACTTCTGCGTCAGCGGGCATACCTTCCACTGCCGTCTGCATGAATTGTCACAAACAGATCTGGGCGGATAGTCCCTATCTCGAACCGGTGCGCACAAGTTTCAAAACCGGAAAGCCACTTGAGTGGGTTCGCGTCCATGACCTGCCGGACTTTACTTACTTCAATCACGCGATTCACATAAACAAGGGCGTTGGCTGTTCGACGTGTCACGGGCGCATCGATCAAATGCCGGTCGTGTCACAAGCTGTGTCGCTACAAATGGAGTGGTGTCTGGAATGCCATCGGAACCCGGAAAATTTCGTGCGACCAAAAGACAAAGTTTTCGATATGACATATCCACCGCGAAATTCTACCAAGGCAGAAATCGAAGAAGGGCGAAAACGAGTGAAGGAATATCGAATCCAGGTTCCGGTTGGAACCAAGCTGAACGTGATGACCAGCTGTTCGACCTGTCATCGTTAGGTACGCAGGCCTCCGGCCTGCTTTGCGCGTAAAATGAGTAACGATCGTCATATTAATTTCAAGCTGTTGCGCGACCGCGTGCTTGCGTCCGATGAAAAGAGCGGGCGAGACGCCCGCGTACCCTACTGGCGGAGTCTCGACGAACTCGCTGACTCGCCAGTCTTTGAAGAGTTTGTGCGTCGCGAATTTCCACAGCAGGCCGAGGAGTGGAACGATCCGGTTGAGCGAAGAACTTTCCTGAAATTGATGGGCGCGTCGCTGGCGCTCGCCGGTTTGAGCGGGTGCGTGATTCAACCACCCGAGAAAATTGTTCCTTACGTCAAACAGCCCGAAGAGGAAGTTCCCGGGCGCGGTCTCTATTTCGCGACCGCATTCTCCTTAGGTGGAATAGCAACGCCGGTGTTGGTGCGCAGCAATGAAGGCCGGCCGACCAAGATCGAAGGCAATCCCGATCATCTGAATAATCGCAACGCCGATCCTAACGACAAAGGATCGAGTGCGACCGATATTTTCTCGCAGGCTTCGATTCTCACCCTTTACGATCCCGATCGCTCACAGACACCGGTTTATCGCGGCGAGACGCGGCCCTGGTCGCAGTTCGTCGCTGAGATTCGCGGATTGATCGATCGAGAAAAGGACGGCTTAAAAGCGAAGAAAGGCGCGCGCCTGCGCTTCCTGACGGAAACGATTACTTCGCCGACACTCGCCGCGCAGATGAAGCAGATCCTCACAGACTTTCCGGAAGCGAAGTGGCATCAGTACGAACCCGTCAATCGCGACAACGCGCGCGCCGGCGCGATCATGGCGTTCGGCCAGGACGTGAATACGATTTACGACTTCAGCAAAGCCGATCGCATCTTGTCGCTGGGATCAGATTTTCTGGCGGCGATGCCTGGAAGCTTACGTTACGCGCGCGACTTTGCGGCAAAGCGGCGAATCAATGGCGAGAAAGCCGAAATGAATCGGCTGTACGTGATCGAGAGTACACCGACAATCACGGGCGCGAATGCTGATCATCGGTTTTCGTTTTCGCCGAGTAACAGGGTTGGGCCGGGCAACTTGCCATGGAGCGCAACACAGTTGTTATCGCTCGGTTGGGGATTTTTACGCTCGCAGAAAGAGTTCAGCGGCGCCGACAAACTCAGGTCCGATACTTTCTGGGGTGCAGGCATTATCAATGATCTGGACGGTCACCGCGGTTCCTCCCTTGTGATAGTTGGCGACGATCAGCCGCCCGATATTCATGCTCAAGCGCACGTTTTGAACGCTCAACTTGGCAACATCGGCAAGACTGTCTTCTACACGGATCCAATCGAACCGAACTCAAAAGATCAAACACAATCGCTGCGCGATCTAGTCAACGACATTGATACTGGCCAGGTCGAGACGCTGATCATCCTCGGCGGCAATCCAGCTTACAACACACCCGCGGATCTCAGGCTCGATTTCGATCGGCTGAAGAAAGTTAAGCTGCGTGCGCACCTCAGCGCTTATCACGACGAGACTTCCGACTTTTGCCACTGGCATATTCCCGAGGCGCATTATCTCGAAAGCTGGAGCGACGCGCGCACATACGACGGCACCGTCACGATCGTCCAGCCATTGATTGCGCCGCTTTACGAAGGCAAGACGGCACATGAGGTCCTTTCGCTGTTCAGCGACAACTACGATCGCAAGCCGTACGACATCGTGCGTGATTATTGGCGATCCAATCCGCCGGTGAGCTCTCAACCAAAGCCGGGAGTTCCGCTGACGTTTGTCGGTGCTGGTCAGGAAAACGCCATCAAACCGATTCCGTTACCTAGCCCCCCTCCCGATGCTGTTACAGACTTCGAATCGTGGTGGCGCAAGTGTCTACACGACGGTTTCATACCGAACACAACGTTGCCCGCGAAGACAGTTGCCGTGAAATCAGATTGGGCGAATTCGCTCCCCCAAGCGAATGCGGACGGGACGTCCGCGCTCCCGGCAAACAGTAGCGCTCAAACGGCGCCGGGCAATGGCAGCGCCTACGAACTTATCTTTCGTCCTGATCCTTCCATCTTCGACGGACGCTTCGCGAACAACGGCTGGTTGCAGGAATTGCCGAAGCCTCTGACGAAACTCACCTGGGACAATGTCGCGCTCGTCAGTCCCAACACTGCGAAAAAACTCGGTTTGGCAAACCCGGATTACGAACAAGAGAAAAAAGGCGGCGAGGCTTTCGTCGACACAATCGAATTGAAACTGAACGGCCGCGCAATCAGCAAAGCGGTTCCCGCGTGGGTGATGCCAGGCCAACCAGATGATGTGATCACAATTCAGCTTGGCTATGGACGTACGCGCGCGGGTCGCGTCGGCAACGATCTCGGCTTCAATGCTTACGACATAAGACCGTCAGATTCGCCCTGGGCTGCTTCCGGGGTCGAAGTGAGAAAGACCGGCGGGCAATACCAACTCGCCGCGACGCAGGTCCACTTCTCGATGGAAGGCCGCGATCTTTTGCGCGAGAGTTCCCTCGCAGAATATCTGAACGACAAAGATCGCCTGCACGAAGAGCGGGAGAAGGAACAGAAAGAGCTGCACGATCTCTCGCTTTATCCGGATTACGATTACCAGAACCAGGGCAATGGTTACGCCTGGGGCATGTCGATCGACCTCGGCAGTTGTGTCGGGTGCAACGCGTGCGCGCTCGCCTGCCAGGCTGAGAACAACATTCCGATTGTCGGCAAAGAACAGGTTTCACGGAGCCGCGAGATGAACTGGATTCGCATCGATGCTTACTACAAAGGCGAACCCGAAAAACCCGAAGGTCCTTTCTTCCAACCCGTTCCCTGCATGCATTGCGAGAACGCGCCTTGCGAGCCGGTCTGTCCGGTGCATGCGACGGTGCACAGCGCCGAGGGCCTGAACGACATGGTTTACAACCGCTGTGTGGGCACCCGCTATTGCTCGAACAACTGCCCCTACAAAGTACGGCGTTTCAACTTTTTGCTTTATCAGGATTGGGAGACACCGACCTATCAGTTGATGCGCAACCCGGATGTGTCGGTGCGCAGCCGCGGGGTGATGGAGAAATGCACTTACTGCGTGCAGCGTATCCAGGCGGCGAAGATTCAATCAGAGCTGGAAAATCCGCCCCGCACAGTACGCGACGGCGAGATCGTCACTGCCTGCCAGGCAGTCTGCCCGACAGAAGCAATTGTCTTTGGCAACATTAACGATCCAAACAGCCGGGTTTCGAGGCTAAAAGCGCTGGAGCGAGATTATTCTCTGCTGGGTGATTTGAACACGCGGCCGCGCACAACATATTTGTCGGCGTTACGTAACCCAAATCCCGAGATAA
>WNGG01007901.1_pt1 | contig 11755 bp, 8 predicted proteins | sample 5400661 | NCBI WGS metagenome assembly WNGG01 (sample SAMN13153372, study PRJNA577476) | soil metagenome | isolation source: 100 cm soil or saprolite under Garry oak tree replicate 1 | place: USA:California | collected 2016-06-15 | reverse complement strand
AGTACCTCGACAAGCTGCCCTTCCACGTCTGGGTGCTGTGCGGTGACTCAGAGCTCGCCGAAGGCTCGATCTGGGAAGCCATCGACAAGGCAGGCCATTACAAGCTGGCGAACCTTACCGCGATCTGGGACATCAACCGCCTCGGGCAGCGGGGCGAGACGGAGTTCGGCTGGCACCTGGACACCTATCGCCGCCGGGTCGAGGCGTTTGGCTGCTACCCCATCGTGATCGACGGGCACGATCTTGCCGCTGTCGACAGGGCATTCGGCGAAGCGCTCTCGAACACGGACAAGCCCACCGTCATCATCGCCAAGACGGTCAAGGGCAAGGGGTTCTCCGAGATCGAGAACAAGGACGGTTGGCACGGCAAGGCGCTGCCGCCGGACATGGCTGAGCGGGCGATCAAGGAGCTCGGTGGGATCAAGAACCTCAAGGTCAAGACGCAGAAGCCGGAGCGGGGCGCGACCGCGGGAAGGCGGCCGGCGGCGGAGGAACCCGTTCTGCCCACCTACACGAAGGACGAGAAGGTGGCGACCCGCAAGGCGTATGGCGACGCGCTGCTGGCGCTGGCCGCCATGCCCGAGGTGGTGGCCATGGACGGCGAGGTGTCCAACTCGACCCACGCCGACGAGTTCGCGAAGGCGCATCCAGACCGCTTCTTCGAGATGTGGATCGCGGAGCAGCAGCTGGTGGCGACGGCCGTGGGCATGAGCGTCCGCGGCTACAAGCCGTTCGCGTCGACATTCGCTGCCTTCTTCAGCCGGGCTTACGACTTCCTCCGCATGGCCGCAATCTCCCAAGCCAACATCAAGTTGGCGGGCTCGCATGCAGGGGTCGAGATCGGCCAGGACGGGCCGTCGCAGATGGCGCTCGAGGACCTCGCCTCGATGCGCGCCATCCACGGCTCGACGGTGCTCTATCCATCCGACCCGAATCAGGCCGCCAAGCTCACGCGGATCATGGCCGACACCCCCGGGATCGTCTTCATGCGCACGACGCGCGGCGCGTACACGACGCTCTATGGCCCCAACGAGACCTTCAAGGTCGGCGGTTCGAAGGTGGTGCGGCAAAGCCCGAAGGACAAGGTGGCCCTCATCGGCGCCGGCGTGACGCTGCACAACTGCATCGCCGCGGCGGAAGCGCTCGCCGCGAAGAAGATCCCCGCTCGGGTGATCGACCTGTATTCCGTGAAACCCGTCGATGTGAAGACGCTGCGCGAGGCGGCGCGGGTGACCAAAGGTCGGTTCGTGATCGTCGAGGACCACTACCCGCAGGGAGGCCTCGCCTCTGCCGTGCTCGAGGCCTTCGCCGCTGAGGGGGCGCCGCGGGTGGCTCACCTCGCGGTCAGGGACCTGCCCGAGTCGGGCAAGCCGGAGGAGCTGATGAACGCCGCCGGCATATCGAGCCGGCACATCGTGGCCGCCGCCACCAAGCTGCTGCAGGCTTCTCCAGGGGGATTCAAGTGATGGCCACCGCAACCAGGGCACGCAAACCGACCGCGATCAAGGAACTTCACGACGTCGGCCAGTCGCTGTGGCTGGACAACATTCGCCGCCAGCTGATCAGCTCGGGCGAGCTCGCCCGTCTGCGCGACGAGGGGCTGACCGGCGTGACCTCCAACCCCACGATCTTCGAAAAGGCGGTCAGTGGTTCGACCGACTACGACGAGGCGATGGTCCAGCTCGTCAGAGAGAAGAAAAAGCCGGCCGACATGCTGTGGGAGCTGATGGTCGAAGACGTGCAGGCGGCGGCGGACGTGTTCCGTCCCGTCTACGACCGGACCAAGGGCAAGGATGGCTTCGTGAGCATCGAGGTCGGACCCGCGATCGCCAACAGCACGCGGCAGACGATCAAGTTCGCCGAGTACCTCCACGATCGGTGCGCACGGCCGAACGTCATGGTGAAGATCCCGGCCACGAAAGAAGGACTGCCCGCCATCGAGGACCAGATCTCCAAGGGCAACAACATCAACATCACGCTGATCTTTGCGGTCGACCGGTACGACGAGGTCGTCGAGGCCTACCTGTCAGGTCTGGAGAAGCTGCACAAGGATGGCGGTGACGTGAGCAAGGTGGCGAGCGTGGCGAGCTTTTTCGTCAGCCGCGTCGATACCAAAGTCGACAAGCTGCTGTCTGAAAACGTCAACACTGCATCGGATCCGAAGCAGAAGCAAACGTTGGAGCGGCTCTACGGCAAAGCTGCGATCGCCAACTCGAAGATGGCGTACGAGCACTACAAGGAGCTCTTCTCCGGGCCGCGCTGGGACAGGTTGCGCAAGGCCGGCGCCCGGACGCAGCGGTGCCTGTGGGCCAGCACCTCGACCAAGGACCCGCGCTATCCCGACACGTACTACGTCGAGGAGCTCATTGGCCCGGACACCGTGGACACGATCCCTCCGGCCACGCTGGCCGCCTTCCGCGAGCACGGCGAGGTCCGCCGCAGCCTGGACGAAAACGTGGACTTGGCGCGCCGCCAGCTGAAGCAGCTCGCGGAGGTCGGCGTGGATCTCGACGAGGTGACGCACCAGCTCGAGGTCGAAGGCGTCGAGTCGTTCACGAAATCGTTCGACAGCCTGCTGGCCGCCCTCGAGAAGAACGCGAAGGACATCAAGGCGGGCAAGGGCCCGCGTCAGTGGTACAGCCTCGGCCGGCTGCAGCCCGCCGTCGACGCCCAGCTGTCGAAACTCCAGAAGGACGACGCGCCCCGCCGTCTTTGGGCGAAGGACTCCACCCTGTGGAGCGCCGATCCAAACAAGCGACAGGAGATCCACGACCGACTTGGCTGGCTCGACGTGGCCGACAAGATGCTCGAGAAGGCGAGCGAGTTCGGCGAGCTCGACCTCCTCGGCCGCAGCCTTTCGGACGTCGTCCTTCTCGGCATGGGCGGCTCGAGCCTTTGTCCTGATGTTCTGCGCAACACCTTCGGCGCGGTCAAGGGGCATCCGCGCCTTCATGTGCTCGACACGACCGATCCCGCCACCATCCTGGGCGTCCGCTCGAAGATCCGAATCGCCGACTCAATGTTCATCGTGGCGTCGAAGTCAGGCGAGACCACGGAGACGCTGTCGCACTTCGCCTATTTCTGGGACCAAGTTCACCATGGCTCCTCCCCACGACGTGGGGAGGGCAAGGGAGGGGCGCAGTTCGCGGCGATCACGGATCCTGGGACGTCGCTCGAGAAGCTGGCCAAGGAGCATGGGTTTCGCTGGATCTTCCCGAACCCGCCCGACATAGGCGGGCGATACTCAGCCCTCTCGTACTTCGGAATGGTGCCTGGCGCGCTAACGGGGGTCGATGTGCCGGAGATGCTCGAGCGCGCGGTGGAGATGGAGCACTCATGCGCGGACTCGGTCCACGTCGAAAGCAACCCAGGCGTGTGGCTGGGCGGTGTGATGGGCCTGCTCGCGACGCAAGGTCGCAACAAAGTGACACTGATTGCGTCGCCGAAGGTGTCCACGTTCGGCTACTGGGTCGAGCAGCTGATCGCCGAGAGCACGGGCAAGGAAGGCAAAGGAATCGTGCCGATCGAGGGCGAGCCGGTGGGCAAACCGTCGGTCTATGGGGACGACCGGCTGTTCGTGTACATCAGGATGGACGCCGATCCGCCGAACCGCGCGGTCCAGGCGCTCGAGAAGGCGGGGCATCCGGTCATCACCCTGACCATGCGCGACAAGCTGGACCTCGGAGGAGAGTTTTTCCGCTGGGAGGTCGCGACGGCGATCGCCGGCGCCGTCCTGGGCATCGACGCCTTCGACCAGCCCAACGTGCAGGAGTCGAAAGACAACACCAAGAAGGTGCTGGCGACCTTCAAGAGCCGGGGCAAGCTGCCCTCGGCGGAGACCGTCTCGGCGGCGAAGGCCAAGGCGGGTATCGCGTCGCTCCTCAAGCAGGCGAAGCGCGGAGCCTACTTCGCCATCATGTCTTACACGGCGAGGACGGCCTCGTCCGAGGCGGCGATTGCCGCGATCCGCACCGCTGTGCGAGACAAGACGAAGATCGCGACCACCGCGGGCTACGGCCCGCGTTTCCTGCACTCGACCGGGCAGCTGCACAAAGGCGGCCCGAAAACCGGCCTGTTCCTCCAGGTCGTGCAGGACGATGTTCGCGACGTCCCGATCCCGGGCCAGCCTTACAGCTTCTCAGTGCTCAAGCAGGCGCAATCGCTGGGCGACATGCAGTCCCTGACGTCGCGCCGGCTGCCTGTGCTCCGCGTAACGCTTGGCCGCGAACCGGCAGCAGGGTGGCGGGCCTTGGCGGCCGCCGTCAAGCAAGCGGTCAAGTAGCCATGGAGATCGGGTTCGTCGGACTCGGCCGGATGGGCGGCAACATGACCTTGCGGCTGCTGAAGCGCGGCCATCGCGTGATCGCCTTCGACCTGTCGCAGGCTGCAGTCCAGGCTCACGCCGCGCAGGGGGCCGTGGGGGCGGCCGGCTGGGAGGACTTCGTCAAGAAGTTCGAAAGCAAGCCGCGCGTGATGTGGATCATGGTCCCGGCCGGCGACCCGACCACCCAGACGATCAACAAGCTGATCGAGCTGGGCGAATCGGGCGACATCATCGTCGACGGCGGCAACACCAACTGGAAGGTCGCGCTCGACGATTGCGCCCGCATCAAAGCCAAAGGCATGCACTACATGGACGCGGGCACTTCCGGCGGCATCTGGGGTCAGGACTACGGCTACTGCCTGATGGTGGGCGCCGAGCAAGAGATCTTCGACCACTGCCTGCCGGTGCTGAAGGACCTCGCGCCGGATGACGGCGGCCTCGTGCGAACGGGTGCCGAAGGATCGGGGCACTTCGTGAAGATGGTCCACAACGGCATCGAGTACGGACTCATGCAGGCGTACGCGGAGGGCTTCCAGGTCATGAAGATGTCCAAGTCCTTCCCGGGCATGGACATGCGTGCGATCGCTGAAGCGTGGCGGACGGGCAGCGTTGTGCGGTCGTGGCTGCTCGACCTCGTGGCGCTCGGGCTGGCGCAGGACCCGGAGCTGGCGAGCATCAAGGGATGGGTCGAGGACACGGGCGAAGGGCGCTGGACGGTGGAAGCTGCGATCGAAGAGTCGGTGCCGACCCCGGTCATCGCGGAATCGCTGTTCGCGCGCTTCCGTAGCCGAATGGAGAACACGTTCGGCGACCGGATGCTCGCGATGATGAGGGCGCAGTTCGGCGGCCACGCCGTGGTCAAGGATGCTTCGTCCGAGAAGTGAAGGTTGAGGAGGCCCCTAACCCGCTAGCCGAGGGTCTGCACGATTATCGGGTCGCCGACACGGCGGTCATGGTCATCTTCGGCGCCACCGGGGACCTCAGCGGCCGCAAGCTCCTGCCCGCGCTTTACAACCTGGCCAAGCAGCGTTCGTTGCCGGCCGGCTTTGCGGTGGTCGGCGCCGCGATGAGCGACGTCACGGACGACGCGTTCCGCAAACTGGCGTCGGAGAAGATCCACCAGTTCTCGCGCACCACGCCTATCGATGATCGTGTCCTCGAAGCGTTCCTGAGCTCGCTGTCCTACGTCAAGGTCGATTTCAGCAAGCTCGATGACTTCAGAGCGCTCGCCCAAAGGCTCCAGGAGCTGGACAGCAGCAGGCACATCCCTGGCAACCGGATCTTCTATTGCGCGACGCCGCCGCCGACCTACCAGACGATCGCGCTGCAGCTCCAGGCTGCGGCGCTGAACACCGGCAGCGGGTTCCACCGCATCGTCGTGGAGAAGCCGTTCGGGTCAGACCTGAATTCGGCGCGAGAGCTGACGCAGACGCTGCAGAAGGTGTTCCCCGAAAACTCCGTTTACCGGATCGACCACTACCTCGGCAAGGAGACCGTCCAGAACATCCTGGCCTTCCGTTTCGCCAACTCGATCTTCGAGCCGGTCTGGAACGCAAACCTCATCGACTCCGTGCAGATCACCGTGGCCGAGGAGATCGGCATCGAGCAGCGCGGCGCGTACTACGACCAAGCCGGCGCCCTGCGCGACATCGTGCAGAACCATGCCCTGCAGCTCGTGGCGTTGACGGCGATGGAACCGCCCCTTGCGTTCGACGCGACCGCCGTGCGCGACGAGAAGGTCAAGGTCCTGCGAGCGGTCCGCCCGCTCCAGGGCGATGACATCGCCAAATCGACCGTGCGCGGGCAGTACACGAAGGGCTGGGTGCTCGGCGAGCAGGTGATCGGCTACTGCGACGAGAAGAACGTCGCGCCGGACTCGCAAACCGAAACCTTTGCGGCCCTTCGCCTCTCCATCGACAACTGGCGATGGGCCGGTGTACCGTTTTACGTCCGCGCCGGAAAGCGGCTGCCAAAAAGCGTCACCGAGATCCGCGTCCAGTTCAAGCGGCCTCCGCATCTGACGTTCGGGCGCGAGGCCATGCAGGAGGTCGACCCCAACGCGATCACGCTCCGCATCCAGCCTGAAGAGGGGATCTCGCTCAAGTTCGGCGCGAAGGTGCCGAGCGCCGGTTTGCGCATCCGCAGCGTGAACATGGACTTCCAGTACCTGACTTCGTTCCTGGTCGAAGCGCCGGAGGCATACGAGCGCTTGCTGCTCGACTGCATGATCGGCGACCCGACGCTGTTCACCCGAGCCGACGAGGTGGAGGCGGCGTGGCATCTGATCGATCCGATCGAAGAGTCGTGGCGCAATGGCGTGCCGCCGCTGGGCACGTATCCCGGGGGCGCGTGGGGACCGGAGGCTGCGACCATGCTGTTGCAAGCCGACGGCCGCGAGTGGCACCGGCCGTGACCACGACCCTCAAGGACGAGCCCGAGCTGATGTGGCATGGCGACGGGGTCAAGATGGCCGAGGTCCTCGAGGCGCTTAACCGGATCCGCGGGGACTTCGCTCGCGCCGAGGCCGGCGATCACGAGCACGCCCACCCGCGCAACTGCGTGATGACCCTCGTCGCGGTGAGCGCCACGCAGGCGGAGGAGCGACGGGCGCAGCGAACCTGCCGGATCATCGGGGCGCAGCACCCCGCCCAGTCGATAGTGATCAGGGAAGAAGTCGGTGCCCGTGGGCATGGGCTGAACGCGTGGATCGCGACCGACATCCAGCGGCCGGCGATGGCCAGCGCTGTGGAGTGCGAGATCGTGTCCCTACACATTCACGGTGCGGCGGCGGATCACATCGGCCCGCTCGTGGATCCCCTGCTCGTGAGCGGCGTGCCGACTTATCTGTGGTGGATGGGGACGCCCCCGTTCGGCAAAGGTGAGCTGCATGAAGCACTGCGAATCTGCGATGCGTTGGTCTTCGACTCCTCGCGCTTCGAGGAGCCGTATCACGCATTGCGGGGACTCTCGAAGCTCATCACGATCGCGCACGAGCGACTTGGGCTGGCCGACCTTCAGTGGTCGCGCCTCAGGGCTTGGCGCGAAAGCCTCGCGCAGTTCTTCACGCCCTTCGACCGCCGGCCGTTTCTCGCCGGGATCTCGGAGCTCGGGATCGACTACGCGGGCGATGGGCGCGGCAACCGCATCGGAGCGGCGTTCATCACGGGCTGGATGGCGGCCGCGCTGGGGTGGAAGCTGCAGCGTGCTGCGGCGGGGCCCGGCGGCATCGTGGCGGCGTACTACCGGGCCGGCCAACGTACCGTCGAGGTCCACTTCCGATCGGTTCGCAAGGAGCACCTCGCGCCGGGCGAGCTGAGCGCCGTGCGCGTCGCCGGAACCGCAGGCGGGATGACGTTCAGGTTGAGCGTCCAGCGCGACCCTGAGCGCCCTCCAATTCCGCCTCGCGAGCCCGCGTACCGGACCATGCATCCAACCGGTGGAGAAGACGAGGCGGGTATCGAGCTGGCCAGCCGGCGGGCCGAATGGCATCGCGAGGTCCTGCACGAAAATCTGGACTCGCTCCACCACACGGCGACCGGGGATCCTCCGGGCGAGAGCCGGCCCAGGCACCCGGTGGTTTTCACGCGTGAGCGGCGCCGAACGGACACCGCCCAGGTCTTCCTCACGATCATCGAGATCGGAGAGAGCGCACCGCTACGTCACGTGCAGCAGGTCGAGCACCAAGACGAGGCGACGCTCCTCCTGGACCTGCTGGCGACCGGCACCCACGACAGCGTCTTCAACCGTTCGCTGCTTCGAGCCTTCGAGCTCATGCGCAAGGTTTAGTTGGCTGACTTCACGGTCCTGGCGACCGTGAGGGGGTCGCCCGAGGCAGCTGAGCTGGTCCACCGGCTCTAAGGCTCGCTGAGCAGACCCTCTGTCTCCGCCGCCAACGTGGCCACCGGTCGCCGGTACCGGTCGAGCCTGCGCTGCCTTTTGGATCCAGGCTGAAACTCGAACATGTAGTGTGGCCCGGCGCGGCGCGCGAACTGCAGCAGGTCCTCGGACGGGAAGACCAGGCATTCGTCGTGGAACCGGCGCTGGTCCGGCATCCACGCCACGACGGTGAAGTAGGTGGTCGGAGCCGGGCGAAAGCTCGCGATCCGGATGTCGACCGGACGGTTCGGGCTGGCGCGGTCGACGCTGACGGTCTTGATCTGGAAGCCGAGGACGCGGCCGGTGTCCAGATGCCGGACCGCGAGCTCGACGGTTTCCAGGTCGGGAAACGGCCGGAACAGGTTCAGGCGCTCGGCCTGCGCCAGAACGCGGGCTATCTCGGTCTCGCCCAGGAAACCGAGCGGCCCGCGCCGGAGGGGCTCGGGCTCGGGAGCGATCGCCAGCGCCGGCAGGCCGAGAGGCACGCCGAATCTCTCGACCAGACGATCCGACGGGGTGATCCAGGGCGCCCAGCGGCCTTTCGACCGAGGCTGCATGCTGAATGACATCGAGTACACCGGTAGGCCGTCGGCTGTCGTCAGCAGAGCGTGGTGGCGGAAGTCCGGGGTCGGGATCACGAGCATCGATGGGCCGACCCCGCCCTCTACGACCTCGCCGGCGACGATCACGACGTGGTCGTCGGTCACGCTGTCGGCCGCGACCAGGAGCTGGACCCGGCCCTTCCGCAGCGACGACCGTCCCTTGGCTTGGACCGGAAAGTACGCGCCGTCGGACAGGCGGTGAAGCAGCCCGTCTACCCCTCTATCCAGAAGCGGCCGAAAGACGTGAAGGTGTCCCCGCGACTGTTCCATCAAAAGGGCCCACAGCCGGTCCTCAAAAACCTGGCCGGCGGCACTCGCCTCGTCGCGGGTCCAGGGCTCCTTCACGCGGGCTAGGTTAGGGTGGGAGGGTCAATTTGAGCGAGTTCACAGTCCTCGCGACGGCCGAGGAGGTCGCCGAGGCAGCCGCGGCGGAGATTGCCGACGTGCTGCGTGGAGGCGCCCAGACGCTCGTCCTCGCCGGCGGCACCACGCCGAAGCGCTGCTACGAGCTGCTGGCCGAGCTGGACGTCCAGTGGGGCCGGGTCACCGTTCTGTTCGGCGACGAGCGGTGTGTGCCTCCCGATCATCCGGACAGCAACTACCGAATGGTGAAGGAGTCGTTGCTCGATCGCGTCGCGCCCGCGACCGTCTATCGCATGCCCGCCGAGCTCGGCCCTGACGAGGGCGCGGATGCCTACGCGGAGGTGGTGGCGAACGTCGCGCCTCTGGATCTCGTCCTGCTTGGAGTGGGGGAGGATGGCCACGTCGCGTCGCTGTTCCCAGGCCATCCGCTGCTGCGTGCAAGCGGGCTCACGGCCGGGATCCGCGATTCCCCCAAGCCGCCCCCCGAGCGCGTGACGCTCACGCTCGAGGCCATCCGCGACGCGGGCCGCGTGCTCATCATCGCCACCGGAGCGGGCAAGGCCGACGCGGTGGCGCTTGCCCGCCGTGGCGAAACGCCATCCGGGATGATTGCAGGCGCACGATGGCTGATCGACCGAGCCGCCGCGCGTCAGTGAAGGTCGAGGTAGTCCCTTCGATCCTGTCGGCCGACGCAGGCCGACTCGCCGACCAGGTTGCCGAAGCCGAGCGCGGCGGCGCCGACCGGATCCAGGTCGACGTCATGGACGGCCACTTTGTCCCCAACCTCACGTTCGGACCGGTCGTCGTCGAGGCGGTGCGGCGCTCCACGAGGCTGCCGATCGAGGCCCACCTGATGGTCGAACGTCCGGAGCTGTTCCTCGAGGCGTTCGTGAAGGCGGGCGCGACTCTGATCGAGGTGCAGGTGGAAGCGACGACCTCTCTCTACAGGACGGTGCAGACGATCCGTGAGCTGGGCGCCGGTGCGGGCGTGGCGATCAACCCCGGGACATCGGTCGAAGACCTTCGCGAGATCCTGCCTTACGTCGAGCTGGTCAACGTGATGACGGTCGAGCCGGGATTCGGCGGCCAGAAGTTCATCCCACACAGCCCAGAGAAGATCCGCCGCCTGCGTGCTCTGTCGAAAGACATCGAGATCGAGGTCGACGGCGGAATCGATGCCCGGACCGCGCCGCTGGTCGTGGCGGCCGGCGCGACGGTGCTGGTCGCGGGAAACTCGGTCTTCGGGTACGAGGGCGGCGTCGCCGCGGGCATCAAGGCGATCCGCGACGCTCTTGACTGACGAGCTCAAGCGCGCCGCCGCCGAAAAGGCTCTCGAGCTCGTCCAGGACGGGATGCTCGTCGGCCTCGGCTCGGGCAGCACGACTCGGTTTTTCACCGAGGGCGTAGGGCGGCTCGTCTCTCAGGGAATGAAGGTGCGAGGGGTGCCCACGTCGCGCGAGACGGCGGAGCTCGCCGCCCAGCACGGAATCCCGATCGTCACCGAGCTGGTGGGGCAGATCGACCTGGCTGTGGACGGTGCGGACGAGGTCGATCCCGGGCTCAACCTGATCAAGGGTCGTGGTGGTGCGCTGTTCCGTGAGAAGCTCGTCGCCGCCGCCTCGAAGAGATTCGTGGTCGTGGTCGACGAGTCGAAACTTGTCAAGGAGCTGGGTGTCGGGGTTCTGCCTGTCGAGGTGGTGCCCTTCCTGTGGAGGTCGACCGCCGAACGATTGACAGCGCTCGGGTTGAGTCTCGTCGTCAGAGGTGGGGAAGGGACGCCCTACATCACCGATAACGGCAACCTGATCCTCGACCTCAGCGGGGAGGGTGGGATCAGCGACCCGAAAGAATTCGGAGCTGAGCTAAAGAAAATCACGGGCGTCGTCGAGCACGGGCTGTTCGTCGGCATGACCGACACGGTGATCGTCGCCGGAGCGGATGGCCCAAAGGCTATCGGTAGACCCCCGGGCCCGAGATAGGTTTGCCGGGAGAAGCGCGGGCCGCCCAAGCTAGGCGATTGTCGGTTTGTTGCCAAAATGGTCGCGGAGCGGTCGCCTAGCTCGGTCGAGGGCGCGGCACTGGAAATGCCGTAGGCCCGCAAGGGCCTCGAGGGTTCAAATCCCTCCCGCTCCGCGCTTGTCCTGTCTCAGGACATCGTGCACGCCTGTTGCAAGACATTGTGCACTGGCCACCGCCCGCCTAGGGGCTGGTAGTTGCGAGTCGGGTCGAGAGTCAAAGCTCGGATCAGTTCTCCGTCCTCGGTGATGATGCGGACGTCGGGGCCGGCGACGAGAAGACGGACCTTGCGGTTCTTGTGTTCAGTGCCGACCGGGATGTGGCGCAGCCTGCCGAGGTAACGCAAGGTGACCTTGCCGAAGGGGTCGATCTTGTCCCGGCGGACGCGGTGGTCGATAGGTGCCGGCAGCTCGGCGGGTTTGGCTTTGAGGAGTGCGTTGAAGACAGCGAGCGGGGTCTGGCGGTTGAGTGCGCGGTGTGGCCGGCGGTGGTTGTAGTAGTCGCGAAAAGCATCGAGCTGAAACTGGAGCTCGGCGATGGAGTGCGCCGGAGCCTGCATGCGGAGAAAGCGTTT
>WNGG01027646.1_pt1 | contig 11756 bp, 10 predicted proteins | sample 5400661 | NCBI WGS metagenome assembly WNGG01 (sample SAMN13153372, study PRJNA577476) | soil metagenome | isolation source: 100 cm soil or saprolite under Garry oak tree replicate 1 | place: USA:California | collected 2016-06-15 | reverse complement strand
TGTGGCTTTATAGATGATCGGCTAGAGTTCTTTGCAATCCTGAATGAAAAACTCGGAGAGGAATTCTCCCTCGAGCCGGCTTCAGTTGAAAAACCAGAACACCTCCTAGGCTGCGAAGTCCTGATCGTCGGACTGCCGCTGCTCGAAGATGCTAGTTTCAGTTCCTGCCTCGCAACACTTCAGAAACTTGCGCGCAATCGTTACGGAATCCCCATAGTAGCTTTTCTCTCTACGCCCGACCGTCAAGCGATCCGGACGGCCACGGCTGCGGGCGCGTACGACTACTTTGTGCAAACGGGATCCATGGAGGAGCTGCGCCTTATTCTTCGTCGCGCCGCTGATTTCCATCAGCTCAGCCGCGAGCTCGACGAGCTGAAGACTTCCCCGTATGACGATTTCGTGGGCATCATTGGGACGGACGAAAAAATCCGTGCGGTATTCGTATTTGCCTCCAAAGTTGCGCACACCGATGCCACGGTTTTGATTACCGGAGAAACCGGCACCGGCAAAGAGCTTTTTGCGCGCGCTATTCACCGCGCCAGCCCTCGCGCACGGCATCCCTTCTTGGCGGTCGCCTGTTCATCGCTGCCTGAAAGCCTGATCGAGGCCGAGCTGTTCGGCCATGAAAGAGGAGCGTTTACTGGCGCAGCTGCCTGCCGCAAGGGCAGGTTCGAAGCGGCGGAACAAGGCACTCTCTTTCTAGACGAGATTGGAGAGCTCACGCCAGGCCTGCAGGTGAAATTGTTACGCGTACTGCAGGAGCGTACGTTTGAGCGGCTTGGGAGCAACCAGCCACGGCGCTTCGAAGGGCGCGTGATCTGCGCCACGAATTGCGATCTGAACGTCAGAGTCAAGGCCGGAAAATTCCGGAGCGACCTGTTGTACCGCCTCAACACCATAGAGCTCCGGCTGCCAGCATTGCGGGAACGGCGCGGCGACGTGGTGCTATTGGCCCATTGTTTTCTGCAAACCGCCGCAGAACGACACCGCCGACCGGCCCAACGCATCAACCGCGCCGCGATGGCTGCCCTGCACGAATACAATTGGCCGGGAAACGTTCGCGAACTTCAAAACGTGATGGAGCATGCTGCCATCGTATGCGACGGTGCTGAAGTACACGTGAGACATCTGCCGCCGCAGTTCTCCAGCTGGAGCGAAGCAGTCTACGCAGCGACGTTTGACGACGAGGTGAAAGCCTTCAAACGCCGCCTGATACGACGTGTCCTGGTGGAGTGCAACAACAACAAAGTGCAAGCGGCCCGGTCGCTCAGAATCGCCCGTTCTTCTCTACACCGCTTGATTGAGGATCTACAGGTGGAAATACCAATCCATTTGCCTCCCAAACCGGACCCGGCCGCCGGTCCCAATGAGTCCGCCATGCCGAGTTTGGAGGGGACGTTCCCGACTGATTTGGGGAATCTCGCTGCTCGCAAGCTTGCCGCTTAGATTGGTATCGCTGAAGTTATGCCGGGGCTAAAGCGGCCTTCCACCGGCGCTGGTTACGGGCCTAACGGCCCACTCGCTCAGAGCATTTTCGTAGTGCTTAGGGGATTCCAGCTTCGTCACTGTTTTTTTGGGAATTTTCCGATTCAGATCAGCGATTGCTGCTTCGACGAAGCAGTGAGGTCCAGAATCACCGGCCCAGGATCCCTTCGAACAGGACTAGCCCGCCAGCGATTCCGGCTGCTAGAGAGCTCTTCCAGAGTGCCAGGGCAAGAAGCACAGCTCCGCCGCTCAGATAGATCAGGCGAGCCTTCCAGGCAAGATTTATTGGGCAGATCAGTGACCCTTACTCCAAGCTAAAGTATTGCTACGCATTCAAAAGCAGCACTCTTGATGCCACAGCGAGACCGGAGAACAGCCGTCTCTCGAACCGAGCTTCAGCCCAGGTGTCCTTTAATTGGGACACCCCTCGAGAACTAGTGTCCGGTTTTTGAAAACGCGTGCGCGAGCCTGCTCCTAAGTCATTCAAGACAGTGGGCGAGTGCTTCCTAAGAAGGCGCGTTTAATTGCATTCAGAAGCAGGGGAGCAGTCCCCCCGCCAAGCCAGGACTGCCCGGTTGCGCATGCCTCTTGTCTCCACTCGCAAGATGTTTGTTGTTGTCCTGCTCCTGTGCCTCTTCACGCTTGGGGTACGGGAGGTGCTTGATCCGGACATCTGGTGGCACCTCCGCACCGGGCAATACATAGTCGAAACCAGGAGCATTCCTCACGCGGATATCTACTCATCCACCAGTTTGGGAAAACAGTGGGTGACTCATGAATGGCTGGCTGAGGTCTTTATCTACGAGACCTACAGAGCCTTGGGGTACGCAGGGCTAAGCATGGTGTTTGCCATGCTGATCATGGCGAGCTTTGCCATCGTGTACTGGCGGTCTCCAGGGCGTCCGTACATTGCTGGTTTTGCCGTATTGTTAGCGGCGATTGCCACCGTGCCGATCTGGGGTGCACGGCCCCAGGTTTTCTCGCTGCTTTTCACCAGCCTTTTCCTGTGGGTGCTGGAGCAGCATCGGCGTGAGCTTAACGCGAGGCGGCTCTGGATGCTTTTCCCCCTGATGCTAATTTGGGTGAATCTACATGGTGGGTTTGCGCTGGGGCCCGCGCTAATCGCCATTTTCATAGTGGGCTGGCTGCTCGATCTGTGGGCAGCAGAGGAACAGAGACCCCGGGCCTGGACGGCCATCCGTCAGTTGGGTGCTGTTTTAGTCGCTAGCTTGGCTGCTGTTCTAATCAACCCAAACGGCATCCGGATGTATTCCTATCCTCTCGAAACCCTGCGTTCATCAGCCATGCAGGCCTATATCGTGGAGTGGTTCTCGCCCAATTTCCACATGGTTGAGTATCAGCCGCTGGCGTTGCTGATGCTTGCCACCTTTGTCCTACTCGGGCTCTCGCGCAAACGCCCTCGGGCGAGCGAGCTTCTGCTGCTCGCGGTGAGCGCATACGCGGCCCTTCGTTCTGCGCGCCACATCCCCGTGTTCGCACTTATTGCTGCGCCCATCCTGGCTGAACATACTCTGGTGTGGGTGCGCTCCCGGCCTGCCGCAAACTGGCTCTATGCCCCGGAGAGGCTTCCCTCGCAAAGGCGAGCGGCATTCCACCTTGCAGCATTGTTGCTCCTGGCTATGGCGTGTACCTTGCGCATCCGGCATGTGGTTGGGAACCAGGACACAGTGGAAGCGAAGAAGCTTCCGCGAGCAGCCGTGGAATTCATCAAAGCTGAGCACCTACCTGAGCCGATCTATAACTGGTACAACTGGGGCGGATACCTGATTTGGAAGCTGTACCCAGACTACCGCGTCTACATCGACGGACGAGCCGATATGTACGGCGATGCGTTCCTCACCGAATTCCTGGGGACCTATTTTGGGACGTCAGACTGGGAGCGTTCGCTGGACCGCTTCCAGGTGCGCACCGTGGTCGTCCCTCCGGATTCTGCCTTGGCCAGCTTGCTAAGGCAGACGCCGCGCTGGACCAAGATGTTCGAAGATCACCAGGCGGTGATTTTCACCAGGCCGAGCATGGAGGTAAAGATTGCCAGCTCACCGCACCATTGACTCGGGAGACGCAATGCAGATTGAGACAGCCATGCCGAATGCGGCGCAGCTCGAGATTTGCCGTGCTGAAACGGCGGGCAAGCGCATTCCAAATTGGCTGGTAATCCTCATGCCCTCTATAGCTGATGTCCTATTTTTGTGTTTGTTTGCGGCTCTGGGCTTTGGACCAATGAGTCGCCTGCTGCTTGGGGATGCGGATACCGGGTGGCATATACGTACCGGTGAACAAATACTCCGGACTTTCTCGGTGCCGCGAGTTGATACCTTTTCGTTCACTATGCCGGGACATCCGTGGTATGCGTGGGAATGGCTGTACGACACTGTCGTGAGCGTGGTTCACTCACGATTAGGACTCACCGGAATCGTGGCGTTCAGCGCGTTGCTCGCTGCTTTCACGTTCGCGGCTTTGTATAGGTTCCTACTGATTCGCAGCGGAAACGTGTTGATCGCGGCCCTGCTGACGGCAATGTCCGCCGCGTGCTCGAGCATTCATCTTCTGGCGCGTCCTCACCTGATCACTTGGGTGCTAACCCTATTGTGGCTCGTTGTGCTCGAAACTGCGCAGTCCGGAAAGCGACGAAAGCTGCTGTGGTTGCCAGTTCTGACAGTCTTTTGGGTGAACATGCATGGCGGGTTTTTGTTGGGGCCTGTCCTGCTGGCGCTGTATATGGTGGCAAATGCTTGGGAATGGTTTACTGCGTCTGATCAGAATGGCAGGCGAACAGCGCGAGAGAACCTGCGCTGGCTAACGATGACGATGTCAGGCTCTGTTCTGGCCACGTTTGCAAACCCCTATGGATATAAGCTCCATGCGCATGTCTATCATTACCTCGGCAATCGGTTTTTGATGGACCATATCCTGGAATTCCTTAGCCCGAACTTCCACGATGCCGCGGTGAAGGTTTTCGAAATTCTGCTTCTGCTGAGCATTGTGTGCGTCACGCTCTGGGCCAGACGCATTCGGGCCATCGATCTACTTCTTGTCCTGTTCAGCGCGCATATAGCTCTGTATTCGGCCCGCAACATTCCCATTGCTGCGATTCTGCTGAGCGCCACCATCGCGCCGCTGCTGGCGGATGTCTTCCGCTCTGGCGAACGATGGCTCCGATTGCCGGCTTCGATCCGGCAGATGTTCGCCTCTATAGAGCGCTTTTCTACCCGAATGATGAATATGGAGCTGCGATTCGATCGGCACGCGCTTCCTGCCCTTGTTTCAGCAATAGCTTTGGCTGCTCTTTTTAGCGGAAGCAACGGGGTGAGAACCAAGTTTGCAATCAGACAGTTCGACGAGCACCGGTATCCCGTGAAAGCGGCCGAGTTTCTCGCTACCAATCGCGTAGGCGAAGTATTTACGAGTGATGCTTGGGGTGCGTACATCATTTACCGGCTACATCCGCAGACGCGGGTCTTCATTGATGACCGGCATGATTTCTATGGCGAAGCGTTCTTGCGCGATTATTTCCGGATCTTAAACGTCACCCTTGGGTGGCAGGCGGTGCTTGACCGGCACAAGGTGAACTGGGTTCTGGTTTCGCCCGATTCAGCCTTGGCCAGTACTCTCAAAGAAACTCCGGCATGGAAAGTGGCATATGACGACGGGGTCGCGATCCTGTTTAGCCGAGGCGACCCACTCATGGGCGCATCAAGACCAGCAAGATGAAAGCTAGGGCACTTAAGCTGACAGCATGGCTGGCAGTCGGAATGATGGTTGTGGCTCATAGTGTGCTCGTGTACAAGGCCAGAGAACGCCTGTTGCATGGGTATTCGGATTTTTCCAGCTTCTACAGCGCAGCCACCATCGTCCGCGACGGTGGTGGGCAGCACCTGTATGAATCTGAGAAGCAATGGGCGGTCCAGAAGAAGCTGTTTCCGTACGTACCCGTTCGCAAGGGGCCATTGCTCTTCAATCACCCCCCCTTTGAGGCCCTGATCTATCTTCCGCTGGCCTATCTGCCTTATCCAAGAGCCTTCCTCTGCTGGGCAGCCATCAATATTTTGTTTCTGGTGGGCTTCTCCTGGGTGATGCTTCTGTACGCATTGGCGTTTGCGGATTTGAAACAGCAGAACAATTTCCGCGCGGGGTGTTGGCTTGCACTGGCAATGTTTAAATTTCAACTGGTGATCCCTTTTCTTCCGGTTTTGTTTGTCATAGGCAGAAGGAAGGCGCTGGTGGGCTTTGGTGTGAGCTCTTTGGGTGTGTTTTTCGCATCAGCACTTGTGACCGGATGGACAGGTTTAGAGCAGTACATCAAGTTCCTCTGGAAATTCGATCAGAAGCTCGCTCCCGAGATAGCAGCGATTTATGTGGCGAACATGCCTAATCTGCGTGGGTTGCTGTCAGCAACCCTAGCAGATCGTATGACACACCCAGCAGTGATACTGCCGATATTGATGTTTTCGGGATTGCTACTATATTTTGCGGTCCGCGTTTGGCGGGGTTTTCAAGGTGGCGAGCAAGGTTTCAACATAAGGTTTTGTATCGCCCTGATGATCACCATACTGGTAAGCTACCACTTCTATATTCACGACCTCAGCATCCTTGCGCTTCCACTTGTGCTGGTTGTGAATCATCTTGCCAAATCCAAAGACCGCTGGAGCGCGAGACGCTATGGGCTGCTTCTCATCACGGGGTTCTTATCAGTCTCGCCCATGTATGTTTTTTTGCTGGGCAAGAGCCAGTTGAATGTCCTGGCTGCTGGGTTGCTGCTGTTCCTACCACTCTTGGGAGCTGAAATCGGTTACTTCAGGCGCAACGTATTGGCCCTTGGAGCTGAGGAGCCGCAGCGAGCTGCTCTATAGCTACGGTTGTTGAGGGCGTTGCAGGCTCAGCTCTTTTCGCAAGCGCGCTGATCAGCAGTAAGAGACAAATCAAAACCACTACGGGGATCCAGATACTAGTATAGAGCGGCACCGGCCACGCAGTTTGGACTCGGGCGGCCGGCACCATGGTGCTGGCCAAATCGAGAACGAGCGCGGTGACCCATGGCCAGGCAACCAGCACAAAGCTAGCTCGGTACATGCAACGGGCAAAGCGGCCGAGTGCCCAGATTCGGCCGCGCTGATCCAGCAATAGCATCAGCCCGGGCACCAGCAATACCTGGTTATAGGGTGCTACTGTCGGCATGATGACAAGAGTGACTGCCAGAACGCCGGCGATGATGGCGGAAAAGGCGACGGAGCCCGCAGGCTCCTTCCGGAACCACCAGCACACACCTACAGTCGCAATGGCGAGCAAAGTCGCAGCAGTGGAGCCTCCACGATGGGTAAGAAGCAGATCCGCGATGGAATCCGTGCCGGCATACTCCCGGTAGGCGACGACGGCGTCAATGAAGTGCTCCATCCAGCCAGGCAGGAGTAGCTCGGCTCCGATCACGAGGAGTGCCATGGTCGCGCAGAAACTCAAAGCGAAACGGCAGCGCTCTCTCCAATTGCCAAGGCTCCAGATGGCGCAGCATGCCACCAAGGGCACAGCAAGCTGAGGCTTGATTGTTGCCAGCGCCAGTAACATGCCGGCCAGGATGAGGTTCCCGTTCACCAGGGCCGCCATGGATGCCGCAATCACGAATGCGACTAACAGGCTCAACTGCTGCAAATGCAAGGCCTGCACCATTGGGTAGCTGCCCAGCAAAAGTGCGGTGAACAAGAGCGCGTGAGAAGCAGCGAACTTCAAGCGGAGGGCAGAAGCCCATAACCAAATCGAAAAGAGGGTCAATACCAGCAGAGACATGCCAAACGCTGTTTGCACCTTAGCAAAAGGGAAAGCTATGGTCGGGGCCAACAAGAAAACAACATAGAGCGGGTAGGCAAAGCCCTGCTGGTCCTTGGGATCTGCCGCCCGCCGCCGATCGAGTGGCCTTCCGTAATAGCCCTGCTGGATTTCACGCGTGACATCGGTACTGTAAGGATTACTGCCGTGCAGCAACAACTCGCGAGCTCCCAGCCAGCGTGGGTAGAGATCGGAGAAATTGCCTTGTAGGGAAGAATCCCGGCTACCCTGCTGATAGGGAATAAGGATGCGCTCAGTGTAGTACCAAACGGCTGAAGCCAGCAGCAAACCAATAAGAAATCCTCCGAGCCCTCTCCCCATTGTGGCGAAGACCTTCACGAGAAAATTAAGACGCCTTGGTGTTGCGGTACGAGTATCCGGGGTGCGCGACTGCAGCTACGTGCCGGGCCCGCTGCATCGGACGCCGGAATACCAGCCCGAATCCGCCAACGACCTGGCGATATTCGGAGTACTCAAGGAAAGCCGCAGCCAAGACTTGCTCTTCGTAATGGACGCGCACCAGCGCAATTCCGAACCACAAAAGCACTGCAAGGGCGAGCGGGGCGGTGGGGTGGGTCAGCCAAATACCCACATATTGCAGAAGATAGCTCGCATAGATGGGATGCCGCGTAATCCGAAACGGGCCGTTGGTGACCAGTTGCCTGGCCTGGGGCATAAGACTGAACGAATGCCGCATGTAAAACAAAGTGACGAACGCGAACGCGGTGCCAAACAGCCACAGCACCACCCCTATCACGTGTAGCGGAGGAGTAGAAGAAAAGCGCAACCACCCTGGACGCCAATGGCCAGCAACCGCAACGAACACGGGCAGCAGAAAAGTTCCCGAGTAGGCCGCCAGCCTAGCCTTCCAACCGCCCAGCTTTTGCCTCACAGGCTGCCGGGTAAGAAACGTCACTCCAATCATCAACTCGTAAAGGAAAGTCGGCAGGAAAAGAATCCCGACTTTTGGCGACCTTAGAACGATGCTAGAGGCAAAGACGACGTAGAAAGCGAAGCCAACCCAATCGCTCCAATGGTGATGGGCAGGCCGAGCCAGCTGCGGTTGCCCGATCGCAACGCTGCGGTCCGCGTGTTTCAGTTCGGCCATGCTAGGCATACAAACTTCCCCGCTATCTGAAGCAACCAAATGGCCGAAGTGCTTCGCCCTGGCACAGCCCGCACTTACTTATCGTCAATCCTTAGCTTTACATGATCGCCGTGTGCTGCAGCCCTGGGCTCGACGCGACCGGTGGTGTCGCAGGGTTAAGGCAGTAGCGTAGCGGCACTGTCTCAGAAATCGGACAGCCTAATAATTGTCCGAATCTGCTCTCTCCTAAGTTGCAGTAATCACTGACCAAAAACTCGCGCTCGAGAAGTATGCCGCAGCTGGGTTTTGCAAACGAATTGCATACACAAGGCGGGGCGCAAAAGCGCACCGGAGGAAAAACAATGTTCAAGATCCTTTCTAGACTTTGGTCCGACGAGCAAGGCCAGGACGTGGCGGAATACGCACTCATGCTGGCTGTTATTTGCGTGGTGGTGATCGCCACCCTGGTGTTGATTGGCCAAAACGCAAACAACATTTTCAGCACCGTGGCGAGCGTACTAGGCAGCGTAGCCGGCAGCGGCACCTAAGCAGAAAACCAGCGGCAATACTTGTTTCCGCGGAGGGGGCATGCGGACGCTGCGTTGGGTTCAGCCGGGCCGCCGCCGCCCTGTCCCAGGTGGTTGGGGCTGCGTCGTAGCAGGGTGGCCGCTTCCCGCTCCAATTTACTGGGTGGAAGTGTGTCGGCTGTAAACGGATTAGGTGGCTCGATGTGGAATGGGATCATTGTCGCTTTTGTCATCGCCGCGGCGATCAGCGACGCATGGAAGCGAAAAATGCCGAATGTATTGACTACCGCGGGACTGGTTGCTGGGCTTGCCTTTCACGCCATCCGTGGAGGCGTGCTTTCTGCGACCGTGGCGACGCTGGTCGCATTTGCAGTCGGGCTGACGTTCTTCCATCTGAGGGCGATCGGCGGCGGAGACGTAAAGCTGATTACGGCGTTAGGGGCCATGCTCGGACTGCAAGGCTGGTTGCTAGCCATGCAGATTGCCACTTTGTTCGCGGCGGCAATCGCGCTGCTTCAAGCCGGCCGTCAGGGCGTGATCTTTCAAACCCTGCGCAACACGGGGAATCTCATGTATTGGAGTTTTCGCAATGTAGGCAAGCCGCATCCCCAAATTCAGGTGGACAACGTTTTGGCGCTACGCGCACCTTGTGGTGTGGCGATAGCAATGGGCACGCTGGTCGCAATAGCGTTGCAACCCTGGATGGTCCACAACTTATGAGGCAACGCCCACAACGCGGCAGCACCCTGGTAGAGGCGGCGATTACCCTGCCGGTGCTATTCATGTTGCTGATGGCAATCCTGGAGTTCGGGCGGGCGTACAACATCTACCAGGTGATTACAGATGCAGCGCGCGAGGGCGCGCGAATTTCGTTGGCGCCCTTCCCCGGTACCTCTACCCTTCCCACGACCACACAGGTGGCCACGGTAGTATGCGATTTCCTGAAAAGCGCCAACCTGCCGTGTAGCACCGCTACGAACCTCAGTAGTCCGCCATGCACCAACGGCAAGGTAACCAAGGTAACAGTCTGTGTCGACCAGAACTTGGCCAACACCGTAAACGGCGCACCGCTGGTGTACACAGACATCAATGTGAGAGCGCCATACCAATTTCTCTTTTTTCCGTTCGGTACGATCACGATTGGGACCCAGGCGGTGATGCGCAATGAAACCAACTAAGCCCCGATGTGCCGAACGCGGCACTCAGGTAGTGGAACTCGCGTTGGTGCTCCCGCTGCTGCTGTTCATGGCATTTCTAGTAAGTGAAGGCGCAGGAGTGATTCGCGCACACCAAATGCTCAACAATGCGGCCCGTGAGGGGGCACATCTGTCGGCAATGCCAGAAAATAAGTGCAATGGAGCCACCAACTGCCTGAATGCTCTGAAGACGGCGGTAGTGAACTATGCCAGCGTGAATGGCCTGACGATCACGACCGCGAACGTGACTATTGACCAAGGAAAGCTGATTACATTTCCGGGAGGCACGAGCGGAACCGGATCGCAAGTGACAGTGACCTATTCCTATCCGCTCATTTATCTGCCGGCATTGCCATTTTTCAAAATTCCCAAGTCAGTGGCACTGCAGAACGCGGTGGAGTTTCGGAATTTCTATTAGAGGATGGTGAAGCAATGGAGCGCAAACGACTGCTGTTAATTGGAGGATTAGCCCTGGGACTGGCATTTCTGGTGAGTGCAGGGACTTACCGGCTGCTCAGCGCCACGGTTGCGTCTGGACGCGGAGCCCAGACCAGCGTGGTGGTAGCCGCTGCGGATCTTGGGGTAGGGGCCAGGGTTGCTGAAAGCGATCTGCGGCTGGTGAAACTGCCGGATGGCGATCTGCCGGATGGGGTTTACCACAGCACGTCGGAGATCGCGGGCAGAGGCATCATCCTCCCCATTTCCAAAAATGAAATTGTTACGACGAAGAAGGTCGCAGCGGAAAACTCGGGCGCAGGGCTGCCTTCCCTGATTACTCCGGGGATGCGAGCGGTTTCCGTGAAGGTAAATGACGTCGTGGCAGTGGCGGGCTTCGCAGTTCCGGGCACGCGCGTGGACGTGCTGCTCACCGGCAATCCGGATAAAACCGGCAGCCCGGAAAAAGTGACCACCACTACCGTGCTCAGCAATGTGCAGGTATTGGCCGCGGGTCAGAAGCTGGAGCACAGTCCTGATGGCAAGCCGGAAACGGTGCCTGTCATCACTCTGCTGGTATCCCCTGAAGACGCGGAGAGACTAACTCTGGCTAGCCAGGAGGGCCGCATTCAGCTGGCCCTGCGCAATCCTCTGGATGTAGATCTGAAGTCGCCACACTCGGTTCAGCATGCCGCGCTGTACGGGGTGACAGCACCTGCGCCGGCACGGCGCAAGAAAGCGGCAGTGGGAAAACCAGAACCCCCTCCCAGCACCATTTTTGTGGTTGAGATGATCAGGGGCAACAAGCGCGACGAGACGAAATTTTGAGCTGGCGGGCAAATAGAGAGCTGGCGGAGAAAAAACATGGAAAGTTTCAGGGGATTGGTTTTGGTTTGCGTGCTTTATGGGTTGGCGGCGCCACCGGTGGGCGGTGCTGTAGCCCAGGAACAGCCTGTATCGGCCGGGACACAGGCCGGCAGCAGGCCTGATAGCGGACAAGCTCCCGCGCCCAGTGCTTCTCCGCAAGCGGGTCCACAACAGACGCCTGCTCAAACCACACCCGGGCAAAGCTCCGGCATTCAATCGAACTCACAGCAGGTAACGCCAGTGCCACAAGTCCCGGAGTCGGCTGCGCCGTTACGGGTAATGGTAGGCAAATCAATTCTCATCAACACTACAGATCGACTG
>WNGG01009647.1_pt1 | contig 11756 bp, 6 predicted proteins | sample 5400661 | NCBI WGS metagenome assembly WNGG01 (sample SAMN13153372, study PRJNA577476) | soil metagenome | isolation source: 100 cm soil or saprolite under Garry oak tree replicate 1 | place: USA:California | collected 2016-06-15 | reverse complement strand
GGCGTCAAAGAAGAAGCACGAGCGGGAGGCATCGCATACAATGCTTGCCATAAAGACGATCCAAATCCGGTTGTAGGCCGCTCTGTGAATACAAGGTCGGCAGCCACAGAGACTTCGTAAGCAAGTTCAACGAATTTCGTATCGGGATCGATTTCGTACTCATTTCCTGATGAGAATTTTGCTGATGTTAATTTTGTGGTTCGTACTGTGAAGGGCTGAAAGAAACTTTTCCAACCGGAAAGTGCTTTCTTCGTTGCGGCGGAAATTTCATCGGCCAATGCTAACACAGCCAAAAACCAGCGTAAGCCCCCATCGATGGGCCTCGGCTCGGGCGCACTACTCTTAATGAAATCATCGATATTTCGGAACAGCGAAATATTCACTTTGTGCTGAAGAACGTCGTCCTTCAGATGTTCATGAATTTCTGTGTCGTTCCAGAAGCCGCCGTCATTGGTCACGAGCGCAACCTGCTTCTTTTCTCTTTCCGCATACTGAATGGCGATCAGCCAGATGATTACGTCCCGGAGTTCCTCACCCTCTTTGCTTGCAGGACGCCTACGCCTCACGCCTCTGAGGAAAACATCGTTGACATCAACACCTGCTACGTCAGAGTAGTACCGAATCAAACCTGCCTCTTGGAGATCACTAAACCTTCTGCGAAGCTGACGAGCCGTATGAATCGACCTTGGAGTAGTGAAGGGAATGGCGCCATTCTTGCTGATGATAAGTTTGTTCAAATTTTCAATGGCTTGTGCGGTTTTTTTGGCCTGGACATCCAGCATATGCCGATACTTCGCAATTGTCTCTTCACGGACGAGCCTTGGGAGCACCAACGAGGATTTGGTACGGCGCAGATAATCAAATAGATTCTTGAAGCCAATCGACTCCATTCGGAGATCGGAGAGGTAGGCGTTTGAATCGAGGATCACATCCATCGGCAGCCCACCCCAAACCGTAATCGTGCCCGAAATCTACTGTAAGAGCTAGGACGGATATGGATTAGGATGCACGTGCGGGATGCATACGAAAACTGCGCCGGAGTGGCGGAACTGGCGGGCGCGCCGGACCCCAAAAATCTGGTGAGGAAGGCAGTTCAGGCTACTTTATTTTCGTCGTCTCCACTCAGCCCAGCTAGTTTTTCGCCACGGAACGCAATTGACTGCTGACCATCCTCGTAGCCCCACCTTTCGTCGTACGGGCCGGTGAACAGTTCGCGNNNGTGAAAGCGGCATCCGGGCGACCGCGTTCTCCCACACGATTACACCCAACTGCTTTTCTCCGATGTCGAAATTCGGAAACTCCTTAGCTGCCGCCGCAAGAGTTTCCTCCACGTCCAGATGGGGATATCTCTTGACCATTGTGTGGTATTGCCGCATACCGACATCAACGTGACGCAGCGTGACAAGGGCGCTGATTGTCGTGTTCTCGTGATGAGTTGGGCGAATCATTTTCCCACCGCCGAGGAATGCACGCTTCATCGGCCCAGCGGCCCTGCGCGACTTCGTGTCCACCGGGAATGTGAAACCCGAATTTCCGTACATCGAGCCCAGCATGATGTCAACAGAATCAAGATGGACGAATGCGTCGCGGTTGTTTTTCAGAACCAGCGAGCACGGGTATTCCTTAAACTCTCTGAACTTTTTCTTGCCAGCGCGTATTTTCTCTCGAATTTGTGGATATGGGTCGTAAGCGCCGCCTCCCAGCGGCATGTAGGGGTCAAAGTCTTTTACGTCGAACAGAAACACGCCGTTCTTCGTAACAGTGTAGTCTGGCCGCTTGCTTTTGCCGGGAAACTCCTTCTCAAATTCGTAGGGATAGTCCATCGCGTCCAAGTAGTTTTGGAACAGCAATTCGCCGGCGGTGGTGGGAACTGTTGTCGCCATGCTTGAGCATAGCACTCTTTCTATTTCGTAAAAGTGGCGGGACCGGGCGGGCTCCAATCGGTGATGCTTGCACAGCGGATAGGCAAGCGGACGCGATCCGTCAGTCCAGCCAAATCTTCAACTTGACCTGGTGAGCCGCCAAGATTTTCCGCGGTAGAATGATCCCGGAGACCCCGTAGCTCAATTGGATAGAGCGAATGGCTTCGAACCATTAGGTTCCGAGTTCAAGTCTCGGCGGGGTCGCCATCTTTCCAGTTGAACCACGTCACGGCCAGAGGAACCGGGAAACACGACTCTCCGCGTCCGCTAAGTCCTTGCGAGCGGAGGCCGCATCGCTTTCGGCCAACCAGGAATCGGTGGTGGAGAATTGCTAGGACGATTCATGTCGCACCTCTTGGGAGTTGGGCCACATTTTATTCGGTGCGGAGGGCGAGGATGGGGTCGATGGAGGAGGCCCTACGCGCCGGCAAGTAGCCAGCAACAAAAGCCACGGCGAGAAGTAAAAGACAGGCCGTTGCGATGGTGGACAAATCGCCCGGCGAGAGACCGAAGAGCATGCTGGCGATGAGGCGGCTGGCGGCAAGGCCGGAAGGAATGCCAATAGCGATCCCGAACAGCGTTAGCGCGAGCGTCTCGCGCAAAATCATCCAACGAACACTTCCTTGCTGCGCACCCAGTGCGACGCGCACGCCGATTTCGCGCGTGCGACGCGTCGCTCCGTACGACATCAGCCCATAAAGGCCAATCGAGACAAGCAGGAGGGCCAGAGCGGCGAAGAAACCGGAAAGCATGGCGATGACGCGCTCGTTGACCAGGACGCGACTCATCATTTGTTCGACCGTTGCGGTGCGGAGCGCATATTCGTGGCCGAGAGAATCGATCTCATGACCGATCGTCGTTGCCAGGGCCTCCGGATTTTCTTTCGTGCGCACGTAAAGAGTGCCGAATTGGTCCCACGGGGGACCCTGCAGATAAGAAAGGTAAATCACTGGTGGCGCGGCGTCCCGCGGCTGCAAAATCCGGGCGTCCTGGGCAACACCAACGATTTCGAGGTTCTGGAAGTCCGGCCAAAAGCCATAGCGGACGTGCTGGCCGATAGCGTCGCCATTGGGGAAAAGGCGCTCCGCGAGGCTTTTGCTGACGACGGCGAGGTGAGGATGCTTCTCATCGTCTGTCAGTTGAAAGTTGCGACCGCTCAACAAGTGGATGCCGAGGGTGTTGAAGAAACCGGGCCAGACGGTGACTTCAGTCGCCATCACGTGGAAACCAGTGTTCGGATCTTCGGACGTGGCTGAGACTTTTTGTTGTTCTTGGCCCCCTTCTGGGCCGGGGATCGAAATGTCGGAAAGGCTGGCCGACCGCACTCCGGGTAGGTTGGAGATTCGCTCGACGAGTTGTTGGTGGTAACTGTTCATATTCAGGTTTTGGAACCCGCCGGGTTTGGCGTTGGGAAAAATTTCAAGCAGGTTGTCTTTCTCGAAACCGAAATTGAGGGAACGTAATCTTTGGAAAGTGCCCACCAAGAGTCCAGCGCCCAGAAGCAAGACTAGGGACACGGCGACTTGCGAGACGACCAGGGTCTTGCCCAATTTGCCGGCTCCACGGGCCACGCTGCGCACACTTTGTTGAAGGATAGACGCAGGGTCCTGGCACGACGCGCGCAAGGCGGGCGCGAGGCCAAAAAGAATTCCCGTCAGAAGGGCCGCGGAAATCGTAAGAGCGAGTACGCGGAGATCGGGCGCTAAATCGAGTGTTACAGGGACCAGGTTTCCTCCGGTCATAAGGAACACCAGAAGGCGGCTTCCCCAAAGGGCGAAGACAAGCCCTAACAGGGCCCCGATGAGGGAGAGCAACAGGGTCTCTGCGAGTACCTGTTGCGCGAGGGCCCAGCGGCTCGCGCCAATAGCCACACGCACGCTCATTTCTTGGCTGCGAGCAGCAGCGCGAGCCAGCATCAGATTCGCGAGATTCAAACAAGCAACCAGAAGAATGAGTCCGACGATCCCTGAAAGGACATAAAGGGGACGCGAAAATCGGTCGCGAAGAATATCGGCGACGCCGGTTCGAACGGGGCTGACGTCCAAACCCATGGAAAGAAACGTCTGGCGGCGCAGACCGGGAGTTTCTGTCGAAGCCGTAGCCAAAAGAACTGCGGGCCAAAAAGATTGGAGTTGCGCGCGAGCTTGAGCAAGAGTGACGCCATCTTTTAGCCGCGCTGTGATGCGAACCCAGAGTGAAGATCGGTTGTCAAGGCTACCAAGGTTGGAGTCAACGAGGGGGATGGCGGAAATAGGAATAGCGACCTCGGGTAGTTCTCCGGGCGTCATGCCGGTGAACCACTTTCGAGTGACGCCGATGACAGTGAAAGGTTGACCTTCAATGCGGATCTGCTTCCCTATCACATCGTGGGCACCGCCGACACGTTGTCGCCAGAACTCGTAGCCGATCACGGCGACCTGGGACGTTGAACCGGCGTGAGGATTAACGTCTTCTGAAGTGAGCAGGCGGCCTAAGAGAGGGGCCACACCAAGTTCCGAGTAATAGTTGCCCGTAGCCGAGCAAACGCGACTTTGTGCAAGCACTCCGTTGACTTCCACGTTGGATAGCCACGGACCGCTCCACGCGATCAATGCGGAGAAGACACGCTGGCCGCGGTCGAGTTCGCGGAACATGGGATAGGAGAATGTGATTTTGTGACCCTGGCGGACAAGAGAGAGTTCGACGAGGCGTTCCGGGTGAGGGACCGGAAGGTCGCGAAGGAGCAAGGCATTGATGAGGGTAAAGATGGAGACATTGGCGCCAATGCCCAGGGCCAGAGAGAGAATTGCGACTGCGGTGAAACCGGGATTTTTGCGCAGCGCGCGGAAGGAGTAGCGGAGGTTTTGCCAGAGTTGGTGCATGACGGGTCGCTCCAGAACATGTCAAGGGCGGGGTTCTATCCAGATTTACGCCAAGTCGGGAGCGCTTTTCCAGCTCCCAAAATTCAGGGCGGCGTCATATTTCGTTTTCTGAGCGGGCATGCTGCATGATGTGGGGAGTATTGCACGCGAAGCAGGCGGGGACTCGGCTCCATGCTACTGCTTCCCGGACTGGCAGCTCTCGGCTGTTAAACCCCTCGTGTGGGTCAAATCGACAGGACAGCGGATCGAGGAATTCGCAGCGAAGCTCCAGGCCAAAATTGATACCAATTGTTGCCAAATCCGAGGGTCATAACAGGTCATTAGGGCACCTTAGGGGATATTCACCCCATGGGGTAAACCGTTGAACACACTAAGAATACCTGCATTGTGGCTGGATTTCGCAACATGCCCGACCGGAACTGAGCCTTACGGCGCATCGGGTAAAGGCGCTGAAGTTCGGCGCTAAACTGCGCAGTTTGTTGGGCTTAGCTTCGTTGCGCTCGGCTGGCTCTGCCGGCGCCGCGTTTCTTGGTTGCCGCCTTTGTTGCCCTTTCGGCCAGTGTAATTGTTTGCGCAAGGAATTCCCGAAGCCCCCTTCCCCCCGCCGTACACTTTGCTAGCCTGTAGATACAAAACGACATACCTTGCTCTCGGTAATGTCCAAAGGTTTTTTCCACAGCTCGGTACGTCGCCAACACCTTAAACCCGGCCATAGCTCCGCTCGCCATAAGGAGGCTCGCCGGTGGGTGTCGCCCACGAAAGGGGAGTCACGTGAAAATCGCACCAGCTCTTCTCACCATGACCGGGATTCTTGGTGGGCTTGCTGCGCCCGCGCGCAGTCAGGCGCCCGCGGCTGTTCCGGGCGCCGTCCCGGCGAGCGTTTCGCGCACCACCAAAGCGGTGAACTACCGCCGCACCGGCGGCGCGGCGAAGATCGACTTTCAAGGCACCGAACTGCTCGAGCAGGCCAGCGGCGAGGCCAAAGTGCAGAACAAAGGGAGCCGCGTCGAGATCGAGGCGAAATTCGTGGGCTTGGACGAGGCCACCAAATTCGGTCTCGAATACCTCACCTATGTTCTGTGGGCTGTTTCGCCCGAGGGACGAGCGGTGAATCTCGGTGAAGTGGTGCTGAAGGGCGGCGCGGGCGAAGTCAAAGCCATCACCGATATGCAAACCTTTGGCATGATCGTCACCGCCGAGCCGTATTTTGCGGTGACCCAGCCCGGCAATACCGTGGTCCTCGAGAATGTCATCAACACCTCCATGACCAGGGTCGAAGACATCGCCGCCAGCTACGAACTCGTTGGCCGCGGCGTCTATTCCTCGACGAACACCAGGATCGAAGGCGCTATCTTCGGCATTGACCGCAAGACGCCGCTCGAACTGTTCGAAGCACGCAATTCCGTGCGCATTGCGCATAATGCCCTGGCCGACAAATATGCCGCCGCCACGCTCGCAAAGGCTGAGCAGCAGCTCCGTGCCGCCGAGGAGGCCTATGCTCATAGGAGCGACCGGAAGGCCGTCGCGGCTGCCGCTCGCGAGGTGGTGGTCACCGCGGAAGAAGCCCGCGTCATGGCCATCAAGCAAAAGGCCGAGGAAGACGCGCAAGCCAAGATTGCTGCGGACAAGAAGGCCGCGGAGGAGCGCGAGGCCAAAGCCCGCGCCGAGGCCGCAGCCGAAGCACAACGCCGCCTCGAGGCGGAACAGGCTCGCAAGCAGGCGGAAGCCGCGCAAGCAGAAGCTTTGCGGATGAAGCAGGAAGCGGAAAAAGCCGCCGCCGAAGCGGCGCGTCAGAAAGCGGAAGCCGACCAGGCTCGCGCTGCCGCGCTAGCTCAGCAGCAAGCCGCCGAAGCCGAAGCGCAGAAAGCGGCTGGCGAAAAAGCCGCTGCGCAAGCCGCAGCAGAGCAAGCCGCTCGCGACAAAGCCGCCGCTGAAGCCGACGCCGAAAAGGCGCGCCAGGCTGCCGCGCAAGCCGAAGAGGAAAAGGCCCAGCTCCGCGTACAGCTTCTCTCTCAACTGAATTCCATTTTGCAAACGCGCGACTCCGCTCGCGGCCTCATCGTGAACATGTCCGACGTGCTCTTTGACACCGGCAGCTTCACGCTCAAGCCCGGCGCTCGCGAGAAGCTTGCAAAAATCTCCGGCATCTTGCTGGCGCACTCCGGCCTGACTCTTCAAATCGAAGGTCACACCGACAGCGTTGGCGGCGACGAATTCAATCAGCAGCTTTCTGAGCGGCGCGCCGACTCCGTGCGCGATTTTCTGGCCGAGCAGGGCGTCCCCGGTTCGTCCATCACTGCGCGTGGTTTCGGCAAGACGCAGCCGGTCGCTTCGAACGACACACCGGAAGGCCGCCAACGCAATCGCCGCGTTGAACTCGTTGTCAACGGCGACGCCATCGGCGGCACGGCAAGTGCGTCTGGTTCGAACGCCGCAAGCTCGCAGCGTTAGGCTTCCTGTCTATTTCTTTCGCGGATGTCTCAGCAGGAAGGCCCGCCCAGGCCTTCCTTGGCCTATGAGTGACCGGCTTCCCTTCCCGACCCTCCGTGCTGTATACCTAAGGCTTACCTTATGCCGAGGGAGCGTGTGTGTGAGGAGTGGTAGGGCCCTTCTTTTCCGACTACCCCTTCTTTTTATCTGCCTTCTGCCCGCCGGCGCACATGCGCAAGAGCGTGAGGAGCCTGGCAAGCCCATTGCTAAGGTCTCCATCGCCGGGAATCTGATCTTGATGGAGCTGGACGAAGGCGCGCTCGGCCGGGAGACGCTCTTCGACCTGGATCGGCATACCCTTCGCTTCACTCCCGCGCACGAAGGATATCGCGTGGAAAACTTGCCGCTCGAGTGGGACCCCGGCCTCGGCCAGAAAATCACTGAGTCTCAGGTCGCGCTGCACAACTTTTCTTTTCCTTTTTCCGGGATGACCTGGCATGCGTTCACGGTCGGCGTCACCGGATCGATTCGTTTCGGCGAACCAGACATTCCACCCGGCTCTCGGATGGGTCCCGGCCCGGCGCCCCGGGATCCCGGTGGCGTTGCGATTGGACGCTTCGATGCTTTGCGTGAAGCGGCAGGCAATCTGGTCAACACCGTTCCCGCGATTTGCGTGTTTTTCAAGCCGCGAATGTCGGGCGACCGCTACGTGAAGGAGCTGGCCGATCGTGTGGTGGTGAGCTGGGACGTCACCGAACCGTATGGCAACATCCAGGACTTTACCTGGACGAAGACGGTCAATCGTTTCCAGACGGTGCTGCACAAAGACGGCGCAATAGAAATGTCTTACGATCAGCTTGCGGCGAAGGACGCCATCGTCGGCATCTACCCGCTGATCTCCCCGGACGCAGAAAAACCGGTGAGCTCTCTTTCCACCACAAAGCACGCCCCTTCTGCCGCGCATCTCGACATCCAAAAGTTAAAGCTTTCGGTGGTGGGAGGAGTGTTGCTGAAAGCCACGTTCGAAACGGCTGGTCCGGTGTTGCCCCGAGGAGATCCGGCCGTACCAGGGATTGCGTATCGCGTCTACTTTTACGCTCGCGCGCCTGGGACGGAGTCCGCCGGCGCTCTTGCCGAGGCCGATGCGGTCTGGACGATTCGCGGCTTCGCGCCACGGAATCGCGCCGACGGGGGCGCGTCGCGGTATTTTGCGTTTGGTGAAGGTGTTTCGCGCGGCGTCGAGACGAGCGGCAACACCATTTCTGTTCAAGGAATCCTGCCATCCACCTTGCGGGGAGCCAAGGAAATCTACGTTTCCGCCGATGCTTCCGCCGCCGGTTCACAGGAGCCCGTTTCAACGGTCTCTGCCAGCACGGTGGGGCTCGCCGGCATGCACACTCCGGAGGTACATCTGTCTTCTCTCAAGCCCGAGGACGGGCCTTTCCCGGTGCTCTACGAGGCCTTCTACTACTACGCTTTGCCCAATCCCCGCGATATGAGTTGCACGGTGATCAAAAGCCTCGGCGACAAGTTCGACTTCCTTGCCTACTACTCGGACTTTCGCGTCGATAACCAGGAAGCGGGCACTCCGAGCAACGGGCCGCTCGGTGCGGTAGGAGGCGCCGTCACCGGGATCGGCGCGAACCAGCGCGGCCTCGAGTCCTACTGCACGCCGGGTCGGTTCCAATGGGGATTTGTTCAACCCGTGTATGTCGGCTCGAATCAGATGCAGGAGCGGCCGCCCGCGGACGCGCCCGTAGGCACCGATCGCGACATCACCTTCTACGAGCAGCAACTCGCCGAGATTTCGGCCGACGGCAAGATGCCTCAGTACATGTACGCCATGTCGCAAATCGCGCACGAAATGGGCCATCGCTGGGCCGCGTTCGTGTCGGCAAAACTGGGCGGCGAGACGATTCCGCTCGGACCTGTGCACTGGGCGAGAGGGTTAGAGGCCTCCGTGGCTTTTCCCTACCGCCGGCCTACGGAAGCGTCCATTATGGGAGGAGGTGCCTGGCAAGACAATTTTGACGGCACCTACACGCAATTTGACGACGACTATTACGTGCCCGCCACGGGATGGTCCTATCTCGACCTCTACCTTATGGGGCTGATCTCTGCCGAGGAAGTGCCCGACTTTTTCATTCTGCGCAATCTGGTTCCTGCGGGGAAAGACGCGAATGGCCACCCGATTTTCAAGGCGGACCGAAGCAAAGTGACGATTCAGGGGGTCATTGCAGCGGAAGGCCCGCGCCTGCCCGGCGTGGACAAATCGCAGCGGGAGTTCAACACCGGAATGGTGATCGTCGTTCAGCACGGCAAAAAACCAAGCCACGAGCTGATCGAGCGAGCCGAAGGGATTCGCAAACAGTGGATCGACTATTTTTCGATCACCACCGGACACCGTGCGTCCATGACCGCAAATCCCCGCTAAACTCTGTGGCATGGTATTCCGCCTTGAGCGATTTTCGGTCCCGCAAGGATTGTCCATGTGCAGGAGCTCCCGCAACAAAACCTGCTCGGCTGCGGCAGGCCATGCTTCAACACCGACAAACCGCGCGGCACCTTCGCGAGTCGCTTATCCTTGTCTCGGGATTCTCGACTCCTGGATTCGCGACTCCTTTCAAGGGGTTAGACGAGGTCGTCGACAGTTGGCCGCGTAGCGCCTTTCCAGCTTGCGTCAAACTGTCTGCGGACAAACCCTGCGTCGTAAGCCTTGTCCTGCGCCTTTAACGCTTCCTCAAGCCCAAAAAGCGACCGCGGATTGCGCGGATTGCGCTCCAGGTCGGCGCGGAAAACCTCCTCGGCTCCCGCGTAATCGCCGATTTTCAGCAGCGCCGCGCCCAGCGATTCGCGCACAGGATAGAACCAATCCTTCGGCTCGTCATATTTCAAGCCATCTTCGACCGCGACGGCGGCGCGCAACTGGTTCACGGTGGCGTCCATATCGTTTTTCGCGAGTGAGATTTTCGCACCCAGCACGTTCTCGGCAATCTTCAGAATGTCCTTGGTCTTATTGTTGATGGGCATCTGAAAGATGGCCTCCGGCGAAGTCTTTTCTTCCGCCTCCGCGACCATCTTGTGCTCTGCCGCGGCACCATCCACATCCCCCGTGCCGGCCAGTGCCAGCCCGCGCGCGAAATGCCAGAACACCGTGACGGTTGCGATCGCCGGGTCCGGCTGCGGCATTTTCAGAATTTCATTCCACCGGTGGAAGCGCACTTCCACCGCCATCGGCACGGTCATAAAGCCTCCGAGCCCCGGCGTGTCTTTCACGTGCGGCCCCACGTTTGCCGCCAGCAACTGCGCGCCTCGCCGTGACTCGGCATAATTGCCGTTCATCGCCGCTGCCATGGCGATGAAGTGCAGGTTGTGGCTGTAATACATCATCGAGTAGATGCCCGGGGCCGCGCCGCCCTTGATGTACGCCTGATCCGCAAGCGCGGCTTTCTGGTTGGTCTTCAACGCCGCTTCGTAGTCGCCCGTGCGGATGTAGATGTGCGCGGGCATGTGCACGATGTGTCCCGCGGCGGGCGCCAGCTCGGCCAGATGATTCGCGCCGGCGAGCGCGCGCTCGGGCGAGTTGGAAGCCTCGACCGAGTGAATGTAATAGTGAATCGCGCCCAGGTGATTGGGCTCGCGCCGAATCACGGACTCCAGCGTCGCCACAATTTCTTCCGTGCCCTCTTCCGGCGTTCCGTCCGTCCGCCACAGGCCCCACGGATGCAGATTCATTCCGGCCTCCGCGAAAAGCGTCGCCGCATCAAGGTCGTCGGGAAACCGCTTCATCACTTCGCGCATCGCATCACGATACTGTTCCGCCGCGGCGCGCAAATCCGATTTGGCATCGCCAGGGAAGCGCTTTGCCAGCGCCGCGATGTAGGCCTGGTCGCTGTCGGAAGCGTCGCCTGCGAGTGCCTGCGCTTTCTCCATCGCCGCGTGCGCCCGCAGGAAACGGTCTTCGCTCGCGGGATCGTTATAATTTGGACCCACCGCTTCCGCGAGGCCCCAAAACGCCATAGCTAGCTTGGGGTCAAGCTCGCTCGCGCGCTCGAACGAGCGGGTCGCTTCATCATGGTTGAACGCGTAAATCTGCCGCAGCCCCTGATCGAAGAACGCCTGCGCCTGCGCGTTCTTCGTCGAAACGGGATGGTGCCAATTGCCGTAGCCGGTCACGAGCACGGCGGTCTTGGCCTCTGCAGGGACAGCGTGCCCGGCATGCCCCTGCGCAAAAGCGGCCTCGGATAGTGCGAGATGGGAGAGTCCCAAAGCGAGAGCCAACCTAAGCAGAGTCAGGACGCCGCGATGCATTCGGTGCCTCCGATGGAACAGGGAATTCGGCCGAGTAACCGGTTGCGCGGATTGTAGCATGAAGGCGGAAGTTGGATGTCCGAGGTTAGAAGTGGGGGGTGCAATTGATAGTGCGAGTCAGTTTACGCAGCCTCCTGATGCACGTTGGTCCAGTATTCTTCCCAATCCCCGTTCGCCCGTAACACCCGTAGAGCGATTACCTTTTTTAGATTTTCCATCTTCCACCAGGCAC